>Ga0182030_10019313_pt1 | contig 12989 bp, 13 predicted proteins | sample 812S3MmetaG_FD_121299 | JGI IMG/M metagenome (GOLD analysis project Ga0182030, IMG submission 121299) | Permafrost microbial communities from Stordalen Mire, Sweden - 812S3M metaG (Illumina Assembly) | ecosystem: Environmental > Terrestrial > Soil > Wetlands > Permafrost | place: Sweden... | reverse complement strand
CACCATAATATGTATATGCACTAGCTATAACTCTTGTATGTACACTGATTAAGATTCTATCATTTTGTTCATCATAAGCTGCTGTAATACCTATTTGATTTAACGGGTTGTCATACTGTGAGTTTAAATTATCAAATTGAAATATACTTTCAAAGTAATTCTTGCTCTCATTGTTCGTTATCTCTATTGGCTTGCCCTCAAGTATCATTGCCTTACCTTTGATATTATCTATACCAAAGTAACCTAATAAGAAGTTAAATGCTGCAAATTGAGAGTTACAACCAAAATAACCATCTTTACTTGGTGTTAATTCTTCTAATAATGTTTGATTACCTGCTGCATCTGTAAATATATCTCCAGTACCTAAGAAAGCCTGGTTAGTTTCAGTTTGTAAAGTTTCTCTTATAGAAGCTATATACCATTGATATTGGTATCTTATAACAAGTGTTTTATTAACAGAACTAATTCCCCATATACAACCTTTATCTTTAATAGATTCATGGTAATCATTTGGCATAAAAGTTCTCCAATAATCTATTGTACTTTCAGAAGCAGAAGTCAAGGATTTCTGTAATCTATAAGGAAATACAGTAAGATATGTAGTTAAATAGTCATACTTAGAAGGAGTTTTAATAGTATTAACAGCACTAAAAGCTTCATTATAATCATATATATTAAAATCTAGAGGATTACCCTCATTTCCAGGAGTTGTAATAATAGGACTACTATCATTAGCTCTAAATTGTGCATTATAGGGACTATAATATTTTAAAATAAAAGGAATAGGATTATAATTAAGTTCTCTATAAGGAGGACTAGCTATATAATTATTATTTAATTGATTCTCTGCTCTACAATAATATCTATATATAGATATAAAACTATCAAATCCATATATAGCAGGACTATTGTAACTATAAGCAGTATTAGTATAATGTATATTAGAAATTAAGGATAAGGGATTATCATCAAGTAGTCTATAAGCATCCAATACTATTTTACATAAATTACCTACCCACCATTTATTTAAGAATTGAGTACAATTAGTAGGAGGACTACTTGGTGGTGTAGGAACTTCCCAAAAATCACTAGAATATGTAAAAGGAGTATCATTAAAATCCCAAACACTATAGCCTGTAACAAACATAGATAAGTCAGATGTTCGTAAAGGAACTATTAAACAAGCTTCTTCACCTGTATTATCTGGAGTAGTAGCACTATTATCTGAAGATATATAATATGGAGATTGACCAGCAGCTAAAGGATAACAATTTATATAATTCTTAGTACCATAAAGATTTCCTGTAACAAATGTTGTAGCTTGTAAAGCTATAGGCATATAAAAATCATAAGTAGTTGGTACTATAACTCCCATTTGATAAGAAGGCTTAATATAATCTGCATTAACCTCTTTTTGGCCATTCATTAAAGCTATATCATTAAATCGAAGTAAAGCTATGCTATAAGGGTCATAAGCAGGTGGTCTTTCTTGATTACCAGACATTATAGTTTCTTCTTCAAACCACCAAGCATGATGCTTTAATATATCTGTACCAACTATAGTCGCATTATTAAAATCTCTTGCACAATAACTTATAACATATCCTTGTATTTGAGATAATATACTCGAAGGAAATTTAATATTAGTTAAAGTAATACCTATAGGACAATTTAAATCAGGATTCATATCAGGATAGATTCCTATAGGATATAATGTAGCAATAGAAGGAATTTTATGATGCCTAACTTTAGAACCTTGAAGTGTATTACCTGTTGCATAACCTGTACCAGCAGAATGACCATGTGTTCCATCATCTACATTCCATATATCATATTCAGAAGTACTAGGATAATAATCATCATTATTTTCCCAATATCCCATATTTCCTCCAGATGTAGAAGTATCTCTTGTATGAAACACTTTAGCATTAGCTATAGTATTTTCTGATGTAGTTAGTCCACCTATAGTATTTAATGCAGCATTTTCAACTATACCTCCTGAAACAGGAGTATTATTAGTCTGTAAAAAAGGATAATTAGCTATAGCTGCTCTACCAGGTATATGAAATCCAGGTGAAAGAGTACCATCTTTCATTACTAAGTGGATATTAAGAGCATATACTTCATCTGGCATTAAACTTTTACCAAACATTAAATTTACATCACTATCACTAAAATTAGTCTGAGTTCCCTTAATCCATTGAACACTTATATTATTAGCATATTTCTGATAATCTATATTGTACCCCATTGTTATATTTCCAAAAATCAAATCACTATTTAAAACAGTACCTGATTTAATTAATGTAAATGATAATGGGTCTATTAGTAAACTCGCAGAATCTATCGAACCTTCGTAATCTCCAGTGAATGTAAATGTACCTGTACCAGCACTTTGATTTATATTATATTCTCCTATAATATTAGAAGCAGCTATTGTTTTAGCATTAGTTCTAACTTCTAAGCAAGCCACTCTAAATTTAGAATATCTAGTATCTAATCCAGTTAAATTAAATGTTACTGATTTATTAACATTACCTGTTTGAGTAGTTCCATTAGTAGTATTACTATTTTGCACAACTAAAGGTAATGGATTTGAAGGTATTAAATATTTAGTATTATTATAATTATCTAACATATAAGAGATAATAAAATAATAACTACCTGTATCAATAGTACCACCATTATTATTTAAATTAGCAATAGTTAGATTAGGAACTGCACAATCAGGGAATAAATATATTAAACCTATATTTGCAGGAGTAACTAATTCCTGTCCACTATTTAATGAGAATATAGGAGAGTCAACATTCATAACACATGGTCTATGTGATGTAGTATTAACTCCATCCCACCAATATAATAATAAACTACCATCATAATTATATTTGAAAGCACCTTCTATTTGATTAAGAAGATTATAGGTCAAATATTGTGTTCTTAATCTTGTAGTTTGTACTCCATCTATTACAGTTTCTATTTTAAAATAATTAGTACCTCCAGATGAACCATAACTAAATACTACATAACCATTAGGTAATGATATAATCCCAATTATAGTAAATGTATGTGTACTAGAAATACTAGTACCATCTTCATTCTTTATAGATTTCCCATCAGCAGTTATAATGAAATTCCTACCATCTACCCACTGACCTTCATCTATATTAGTTGGTCTACTACCTTTATTTAATCCTTTTAATATCATTATTTAGTATAATGAGGTGTATCATTAAAATCATCATATGTCATTCCTTCTCTATGATGTTGCCTATATTCATTCTTATTTGTATCACTTTCAACAATCATATTTTGACTTATAGTACTAAGCTGTCTTTGTACATCCCTATCTATTAAATTTATATCATTTCGAGCTCTTTGTTTAAATCCAACTATATGCCCATGTCTTTTATCATTAATACCATAATACATAATATATGGATTTGTATATGGGTCAGGACTACCTAAAGAGAATACAGGATGTACATGACCTCTTTGAAGTATCATTATCATTATATAATAACATATAGCAGTTATAAGATTGTCTACATCTGGAATTAGAGGATACTCTAGACCACTTAATGTATCTAATTCAATAGGAGTTCTTTTATAATGAAATGTTACAATACCTTTTTCAAATGGAAATGAAACCCAATTATTACCTAATATTGTATATCCTCCTTTATGATTATGTTTCTCTCTAATATGAGGAATAAAGAAAGCTCTATTTAATCTTTCGCCTTCTTCTTTATCATCTCTATTACCTTCTTTATTTTGTCTTTCTTTTGATACATATTCTAATAGTTTTATATCACATGGGCACTCAGCTTTAAAATCAATTACTTCTTTTTCACGTTCAATAGTCTCATATTCTCTATATACTTTCATATCAGCTAAAGCACTTTCAATCCAATCAGGACATCTTGTTTCCCAATCAGCATAGTCAACATTAAATCTATCATATACTCTAGCAAGACAAGCCTTACTACTTATTAATCTATATGCCATGTTCTAAGTTTTTATATTTCATAGTAAATGTACTATCATATCGTAAAATTATATTTAATTTATCTCTAAACCCTAATCTTTTATCGTATAATATCTCCTCTACTGATTTAGCATTAGTAGCAAACTCTACTTGACTTCTATTAGGAGTATGAATGTAATTTGAAGCTACGAATTTAAATACAACCTTATTAACTAATCTACATCTATTCTTTAACCAATTAATATAATGGTCTATTTCTTTATTACGAAATACAATCCATTTATCTAATTCAGGGTGTTCTGCACTATATACATAAGGTTTCATAGCTTTTATATAATCATTCTTTTTTATCTCTTTTTGTCTGTATTTATTATATAAATCAATGTTCTTTTCTTTAGATATTGCATCTAAAACATCTAAAGATGCTTTATAATCTGTTGATATTTTACCTTTACACCTTTTAACAAATATAATTCCAATTCCATTACTAAATGTATAATATCCACCTAATAATATAACAGCAGATATTTCTATATTTAAATATTCAATTATCCTACGATATAGTTCAATAGATACATTTGAGACATTATTAATACTTACTAATCTCTTAAACTCTATTTCTTTTTTAGTTATTTCTATAAAACTAGTATAATAATCTAGTAATAACCCCTTCTGTATAACATTTTCACATCTAAGAGTGTTAAACTCTAATTCATATAAGTTAATTGGTAAATCATATCCTATTTTAGCTAAATTATCAAATTCAATATGATTTAAAACTAATAGATTATTATTAGATTCCAATAATTCCAATAACCTATTCCTTTGTTTAGAATAGGCTTCCAATTTACTCTTTAATATAACTTCTTTTGTAACTAATTCTTTGTGAAAACTAGCGTACATTTTCTTTATCTCCAACATTCATTTTAATATTAGAATCATCAATATTCTCTTCAATAATCTTAACTCCATACATTTTATATATATCAGTAGTAATACTAAATATTATATCTCTAGGTAATGGAAATTCCATATTATCATTATAACAACTATCATTACATATTGTTATCCAAAATTCAGGATTCTCTGGGACTCCATCAATTCTAATGTTAGCTATTTTATCATTATACACATAAATATAGTTATTAATATAACTATATAGTATAGCATCTGCTACATGCTTAAGATACTTTCTATAGTCAACTTCTCTAGGTTGTTTAATATATGTAAAACCAAATCCATCAGGAGTACCCACAAATGTAAATGGTACATCTGTTTTATATCTTACAGGTTTACCTACAGGATTCTCTGTTCTTTTTATTAAGCAACCTACAGAAGTTAAACAATTATCTACCTTATCAACTGATATTAAAGGTAATTCATAACTGACTTTTAATACATCATCAATTCCACCTTTTTCAATACTTCTTCTAAGATATAAAGCTCGTAGATTTCTATAATCATCCTTAATCCTTTCTTTTAAAGGGGAATCAAAAGGATGTTTTAACAAATGAGCTACATTACTTGATAGTTGATTAAGACTAGGCATATTATTATTTATTAGTAGTATAAGTACCAGTTGGGGTATATGAATAATTCCCAAAGTCGATATGAAAACCTCTTTTATTTAGCACAGTAGCTATTTTATCTAGTTTTTTGTCCATTTTATTATAATTATGAACTGAGATACTATCTGATAGAGCATGAGCTTTTACTAAACTAGATTTAGTTGTTCTAATATCATGAGATAATTTAGCTAAACTATCTCCATGAGCAATTATAACTTCTTTAATACTAGTAGTTGCATCTATAGCAACTTTAGTATTAACTTCTAAAAGAGTTTTTCTATGTTCATCACGAATTATATATTCCATTCCAGCAAGAAGTATTGTTATAGCTAAAGCTATTAAAGCTATTGTATTTGCTTTAATATGACTATCAGAAGTTTGCATATTACTATAATTTAAATTATTATTGAATTGTAGGAGTTGTACTAGCAGCAGTTGTTATAGTTGTTGTTCCAGGAGCATTATCAATAGGAGCATCATCTATATTTAAATTAGAATTAACACCTACCTTAGCACTTAAACCATTTTTAACTACAATATGGTCATAAGCAAATGCTCCAAATAGAACTGTTAATGTAGTACCAATAATTGTTTGCCAAACATCAGAAAACAATGCTATAATGTCAGGTTTTTGCCATAAAGCAATTATAAGAGTGATAATAATAGTCTTATTACCATCAAGTCTCTTCCAAATATTATCTAATATACTATTCATTTTATTTATGTTTAAATTTATATATTATTAATTAACTACAAATATTTGCATTTTAAGGTCATCTTTATTATAAGCAATATGACACCATGAAAGATGATGTTCATTTCCCATTTGACGGTATTTAAGACCTAAATGTTTTACAGCATCCCATATTTTTTGGTCATTCTTAGCACCACCTTCAAAGTAGTTTAAATCAACAGCCATACCTTTAACATGGTCTGAGTTACTAACTCCACCTACAGCTTTATTTAATCTTTCACATCTGTATCCAGATGTAATAAGTAAATTATCAGGTAAATAGTTTAGTAAAGGAATTACTATATTTTCATGTAGTAATTTTAGATTATTAATAATTTCTTCACTTGGACTGTATTGTTCTGTTATATGCTGAGCTATAGCAGTCTGAGAATGTGTATAATCTGTAATATTAAAAACTTTATTTATACTCATATATTTATATTATTTAGTTTATGCGTAAAAAGGATACCATTCAACTTTAAATCTAGTAACTCCACTATCATTATAATGAAAACTTATTATATGAAATCCTGTATGTGCAGCAAGTCTTTTTCCTCTCATCCAATCTGTTTGAAGTTGAATAGAACCACCACTAACACAATGAATATGTCTTTCAAATATATAATATTGTTTATGAACATGACCTAATAAAAGTATATTAGGTTTATCTCCTCCTGTTATAGCTTCAATAATCTTTTGACCTCTATAACTTGTTGCATAAGAGTTACCATCTTCACCATGAAATAGTCTTATTTTAATATTATTAACAAAAAAATCCCCTTCATCATGCCCAAGAAATGTAGCATTATCTAACATATTACATATATCCTTTACCATTAAAGCTTGATTATCTTTAGCAAAGAATCTATCATGGTTACCATCAATCATATATAAATTAGCAGGAGCATTTTTAAGTAAATCAATAGCATATTCTCTTTGAGATTCAAAACCTAAATGTGTGCATTCATATACAAAGCCAAGTCTACTATTTTTCATACCCTCTGTAACATCTCCAGCATGAACTATAGAATTTACTTTTTCTTTTTCAGCAATTTTGAAAGCTTCTACTAAATATTTAGGATTAAAGAATTTAGAACCTATATGAGTATCTGTTATAAATAACATCTTATACTCATCTCCATCAAACTTAATTATAGGAAAGTTTATATTTTGTTCACTAATTCCATGTCCTTTAGCAATATTCTTTAATTCTTCTGGAGTATATTTAGCAGCAATCTCATCTAAAATAGGGTTAGTAATAGAAATTTCATTAGTATCCTTATCTTCATTAAGAATCCATTTTAAACCTCTATATAAATGATTTTTACTTAATGCAACTTGAATACAAGTTCTACTAAATCCATCCTTAGATGCTTCTGTAATAGAATCATAAGTATTTTGATGGATTCCATCTTTATAACAAGAAACACCTTTTTTATTATATTTACTCATCTTTAATTTCAGTTAAATCAGATTCATTAATAACAACATTAACAGAAGGTTTAATAATATCTTTATCTTGTATCTTAATTTTATAACTTTCTTCTGCCTTTATTATCATATCATATATATCATTCATAAGACTTATATGATTATTGTTCAGAGATTTTTTAAAACCTATTCTATATTGTTCAGATTTAATTATATCTATAAGCTGTTTAAATAGAAGTATATCTTCTCCAGCTATAGTAAGTTGTAAATTAAAGTCTACAGAAGCAGGCATATTTTAGACTATTTTAATAACATGACCTTGAGATATTGTTGTAAAGAAGTCTATAGCTTTATCAAAGTTTGCTGGTGTACAATCCCACCAATTAGGATATTCTAAACACCATGCAGTATAAGTGCTACATTCACAACTAACACTATCCTTTCTACCTAACCATATTTCACTATTAGGGTCTATATCTTCTGTTAATTGTAAAATAGGTTGGTCAATAAGCAATCCTACAAAGTCATACTTAATCCCTATTTTACTATTAATACGTTTTACTAGAGTTGCCTTTTCATCATCAAATAAAGGGTCTAATACGTTATATCTTATAACCTTTATATTCTCATTTATTATTTGTGTAGATAATAAGTCTGAATTACAACCATTAATTAACATTTGACAAAGTGTTAAATTACCTTTATCATCTTGACTTACTATACTTGCATGACTATAATCATCATGTGTAAATCCATCTATAGCTACACTTAATAGAGACATTAAATTATGTCTATTAAAATCTGTATGAAATAATATAATATCTCCTACTTGAATATTACTCAAATCTACTATTATAGGTTGCTCTATTATCTTATTCATTTTTTACTAATTAAATATCCTAAAGTACTGAAAAATATCATAGGCACAACTACTAATATCATTAATCCTATTGTCAATATCCCTGCTATTATGTTTTCTACTGCCTTCACCTTGTCTTAAAAATAACGCCATAGCTTATATTAAAAGCTATGTTATAAACTATATAATAAATTACTCCATTTATTATTTGAGTATACCATTTTTGTTTGCTGCAAACATTTATTGTAAGTGCCGACATCAATGATATATTTCTAATCATTCTCATTAAATGATAACCATCAGTAGTCCATACAAGAAATGTAGTGCTACCTATAAATTTAGCTCCATCAGCAGAATTTCCATTCTTATATTTATTACCCCAGCTATTATTTAAGTTCCAATAATTACTATTAGGAAATACATTATGAAATTTAATTGCTTCTGCAAGTCCATCACTGAACCCCCCAACAAAACATAATCCACTTTTAATTAAAATATGCTTAGGTTGTGCAAATAAATTTATAGTTATCAATAGTGCTAATATAATTAATAGTTTTTTCATTGCCATTTATTATAAGAATAAGTTATAACTTTACAACTACAAGTACAGTATTGACTTCCTACTTTAATTGAGTCTGGTTTTTTTGTTGTGTTATCTTTTTCAAATATTCTTAACCATATGCTATCTTCGTTTATATCATTATAAAAATCAAATGTAATTACGTGCCAATGAGGTACAGTATCTATATTATTAACTGTTTTATCTATGTAAGTATACATAGTCTTATAACACCAGTCCCCCTGATATGTATACTTCTTACACCCTACAAAAAACAGTAATAATATTACTATAATATATTTCATTGTTTAAAGTGTTTCCTTGTTATTTTATCTGCCGTTGCAGCTATTTTATTCCAATAAATAGGTATGTCACTAACATAGTTCATTTGATAATCCTTTCTGCAATTAATATCGTTAAATTGTTTTGTTGCTATGCTGTCAAGTGTTTTTAAATAAAATTCACTTTCGCTAAAATCGTAACCTATATGATTTACTAAAACATTAAGCACTTGTTTGCAGTAAATTAATTCCATTTCCTGCAATTTATTTTTATAGTTTAATGAATATAACTCCATTTTCAACTCCTGTTTAGAAGTAATACAAGAACTTAAAAATAGTAATATTACTATAAAATATTTCATAATTATCTTGTTATTGTCCATCCGCTTGGCGGGGCATTACAGGTAGCAGCCCCGATATTACCTGTTACTAATACATAGTACGTACCTGTTGATTCAGTTGGTAATTGTGCTAATATAGCATTTAATGTAGCAGCTGTTAAGCTGTTATATCTTATATCAATAGTATTACTTGCAGGATTCCATGATGAACCACTCCAATTAATATTTATAGTATTAATCATTGATACGTTACCTGATGAAGTACCTGTTAATACAAAATTGCTACATTCCATATTAGGTTGGTTAAAAACTGTCATAGCTTTTAATCCTGGTGCTGAAAATACTATTGAATTAGTAGAGTATGCGCAGGGGGTTATTGTTTTTAATGCGATGCAATTTGTATAAGTAGTTGTATAATTTAACATTGATGTCGCTGATGTTAATCCTGTTACTGATACTAAATTAGTACAACCATCAAATGTTCCAGCTATAGTCCTAAAACCTCCACATTGTGTTCCGATTCCTCCATAGTATTGTAATATATTGAAAGTAGATGGCATAATTATTGAAGATAAATTAATATCTCCACTAAAACCACCTAATCCGTTACCAATACATCCTCCGCTGCAACAATCGGCTTCTCCACCAAAACATATAATGCTATTAGTTTGAATAGGCATATAGACATAAGTTAATGATGGGTCATTAGAAAAAGCTCCGTAAGCAGTCAAGTAAGATTCATTCCCAAAGTTCAACAAACTATTCATATACATTGCACAGGTAGCCATAGTCAACTGCGGTTCATTAGCAAAGTCAAACCACTGCAAAACACTACAATAGTATATATTAGCATAAACTAATTCAGGTAATTGTGAATTAGATAAATAACTTTCTAAACTTGTTAATCCAGTAGTCCCAAAATTAATAATTTTCCATCTATTTAAAGTAGTCGAAGCATTACTATTATTTGAAACAGTAAACGTATTAAATTGATTAGTTGATACAGTTGCATAAATACGTATCTTATACGTATAATACCCCTGTTGACAGTACATTCCTGTACCCGATGGTATCTGAAATTGTATTTTTGTTCCGCTATTAGTAGCTCCGTATGTTGATAATAATGTAGTACCAGTAGCTCCTCCATATATTTGACAATTATAAGTTGGGCTTGAACCGTTTAATGTACAAGTAAATGCTGTATACCTATCCCCTTCATCAGTGGCTAAAATCCAAATTTCATTAGTGGCTACACTATTAACAGGAATCCAATCTACTCTTGGAGTATATTGAAAATTATTAGGGTCGCTTGTTTGAGCTAATACATTCCCGCTTCCATCTGTTAATACGTTTCCGCTACCGTCTGTATAGATAGTTGTTGTGGTTTGACTATTAGCTAAAGAGCTAATAAGTAACAATAATATAAATACTAATTTTTTCATTTGCTTAAAGATTTAATAATTAATAATAAAATAAATACTAATTTCTTCATATTATTCTTCTACATTAAATGCTAACCAATATTTAGTTGCTGATATATAAATAAATTTCCGAGTATTTCCAGTTCCTATTGTTATATATGTATTACTATAAGCTCCACCTTGTGTAATAGTTTTGCCATTAGCCATTATAACAGTTGAACCAACACAAAGACCTAAGCTATTTCCAATAGATGCTATAATATGGGTTTCTCCATTATTCGGTGTTAGTGGTAGATATATAGTATCTGGTATAGCACCAGCCCTCGTTACTGTAAGAGAGCTATCAAGTACTAAATAGTCGGTGCTTAATATATTATATTTTCCTTTATTTAATGCTCCAATATATAATTTAGTATTTGTTATAACTCCATTATTTAAAAAATAATTGCTTATATTTGTTAAATGTGCCGTATCTAATACTCCAGATTGATTCCATATAGCTCCTTTATTATAGCCGCTTGCTTTACTACTATTTGTTATATTTCCAGTCATAGTGCCTCCAGCTAAAGATAAATATGATAATGCTATATTTTTTAAATGTGCAGTATCTGTAGCTCCATTGTTATCAAGTATCATCCCTTTTGGATAATGACTACTAAATTGAGAAAATATTGCGTTACCAGTCATAATACCACCTGATAAAGGAAGATAATTTAATGATAAAGTCGTAGTTGCTACTTTTTTAATAAAACCATGTTCTAATACTACTACGCTATCTATGGCTGTTCCGTTTGATACTGTTGGCATATATAAAGTACCATCGATAACTACTCCTCCTTTAAAAGTAGAAGTTCCTCCTGAAAATATAACATTACCTGCAATATTACCGCCTCCACTAAAATCGTATCCATAATTACAATCTAATGGATATGTACCTAATGGATATAAATTATTATTTGAAACATTCCAATATTGTGTTGATGGAGTTGTTAATATTTTTTTAAGTACTCCTTTTTCTAAAACTAATACACTATCTGATGATATTCCATTTGATAACGATGGAGCATATAATCCATTATTAACAATAATTATTTTTCCTTTATAATTTTGAGTATTATATACTATATTTCCACCGTACTTCTTTACATAATGAGTAGTATCCTGAGGCACTTTTGAAATTTTCTTTACTATACCATTTTCTGATACAAGTATACTATCGGAAGATGTTCCCGTTGTTAACGATGGTAAATATAAATTGTTAATAATTGTACTTCCAGTATCATAAAAACCATCTGTAAATATACCATAGAAAGGATTTAGTGGTCTTAAATATGTTTGTATATGTGAGGTAACAGTTTGCCACAAATTAGTAGCATTACTCACATAGCTCATTGGCTCTTTATACATATTCCCACTACCATCAAATACCGCTACATGCTTTGAAGTATCCTTTACAGAACTCAAATTCTTAATTATTGGCGGTGTGTAAAATGTCTTAGTGCCCCAAATACTATGCGTCCCTGTCGTCTTTACATACCCGCTATCATTAACAATTGAACTTCTTAATACCTTCTTTAATAGCCCTCCATCTATAACAATAACACTATCTGATACTAATCCCGTAGCAGCATTATATAAAGATAATGAACCATGCACATTTACATTTACAAATGAACTAGCTCCTGTAAAAGTATTAACCCCATTAAATGTAGTAGCTGCATGAAATATATTAGTTCCATAATAACCATTACTCCTATACCAAATATTATTATTATGAGTTCTACCAAAACAAGTATCTCGTTGACTAT
>Ga0182030_10019311_pt1 | contig 12990 bp, 22 predicted proteins | sample 812S3MmetaG_FD_121299 | JGI IMG/M metagenome (GOLD analysis project Ga0182030, IMG submission 121299) | Permafrost microbial communities from Stordalen Mire, Sweden - 812S3M metaG (Illumina Assembly) | ecosystem: Environmental > Terrestrial > Soil > Wetlands > Permafrost | place: Sweden... | reverse complement strand
CTGGCTTCTGGACTGGACCACGCTGAGCCAGGACGATTTCAGGTTGCGCCTCGTGGCCTGCGATTTCGCGGAGGCTGTGCTGATCTACGTCCCGGCAGGTGAGGACCGGCCACGGCGGGCCATCGAGTGCGCCCGGCGGTTTGCCGTTGGAGATGCCACCCGTGCGGAGATGGGCGCCGCACGGGCCGCCGCACGGGACGCCGCAGGGGCCCCAGAGGCCGCCGCACGGGACGCCGCATGGGCCGCCGCACGGGACGCCGCATGGGCCGCCTCATGGGCCGCCGCAGGGGACGCCACATGGGCCGCAGGGGCCGCCGCAGGGGCCGCCGCACGGGCCGCATGGGCCGCCGCACGGGCCGCCACATGGGCCGCAGGGGCCGCCGCACGGGCCGCCACATGGGCCGCAGGGGACGCCGCATGGGACGCCGCATGGGCCGCCGCAGGGGACGCCACAGGGGCCGCCGCAGGGGACGCCACAGGGGACGCCGCATGGGACGCCGCATGGGCCGCCGCACGGGCCGCCTCATGGCACGCCGCAGGGGACGCCGCAGGGGCCGCCCAGTCGGACATCATTCGTCGCTATTTTCCGGAGTGCCCGGAGATCAAGCCTGAACTGCCGCATAAGGCCGTGTAGCACCTGTCCAGGATCACCTGGACCCTTGAAACCAAAATTGTCCCAAATTGGTAGTTCCCGTCCAGCCAAAGGAAGGCGCCGGAGTTTTAATTGACCCGGCGCCTTCGTGCGTACAAAATAAAGGCCCCAACCATAGGGCCCTTTTTTCCGCTCATCCCCTCGAGTCCGAGCTGGTCTTGTGAGAGACATGAATATGACGCACCGCGTCACCCCCGTCAACAAGAAAAAGCGAAACCACAAAAAAAAGGGAAAACCCTTTTCTGTACGTGACCGGGTTGCGTACAAGGCCACCCTGGCGGCCGAGCTGGCCGAGCGGTTGATGGAGTCGCCGGCACTCCTGGTGGACGAGCAGACCGGAGAGGTGCGCGACCACCCGGCCCGCTACTTTGCCGGGCTCCTGCTGGCCGAGTCCAGCGGCGCCAATCATGTCACGGCCACCTTTGCCCAGCCGCAGGAAGACCCGCTTCCCGGCAGCGACCAGGTGGAAGGACCGGAAGTGACCTACCAGCAGGGCATCCCCCTGGCCCGCCATTCCTTGCGGATCGGCCCGGCGTACAGCCAGGCCCTGCGCCGGCGGGCCCACCGGGTGGCCGAGGTGGCCATCCAGCGGGCCAAGGATGGACTGGAAACCATGTTCCGCACCAACCCGGTGACCCACAAGCGGATTTCCGAATCCTGGGCATTTAAAACCAAAAAATCATGGTCCTATCGCTGGGTGCATGGCATTGGGACGATGCAGCACCCCCCGGGAGCCGAGGCTTTTCCAGAGGTTGAGCGAATAAATCGCGTCTGGGAGTTATTCCGCAAGCGAAAAATCTACACCGATAACGTGGCGGCCACCGTCAAGGGCGTGGAGGGGCGAGTCACCCCGCGCGGCGCCCATGTCCACCAGCACAATCTGTTCCTGATGAAAAAGGTGGACTTGGGCGAGTGGGAGCGGAACTGGCAGGAGTGCGGCGGCGGCTTCTTCCGGCTCTACACCGTGGTGGCCACCGTGACCGACGACCAGGTTGAGCAAACCCAGGACCAGGCGCTCGACGAGCTCTGCAAGTACATCACCAAGACCGAGGATCTCCTGGATCCCGACCCCGAGACCGGTGAAAGGGTGAGCTGGCAAACCCTGCTCAACCTCTGCACCCCGGCCCGCTGGCCGCGCATGTTCGAGATCCTGGGCCTGGCGCGGGCCCCCGCCCTGTCCCGCGACCTCGAGACCCAGGCGCTCGAGGAAGACGAGTTTTTCCCCGGGCGCAGCCCGGGCTTCAGGTCCATACATCGTGAATATCTGACGGCGACCCCCCCGCTCGAGCAGTCGGCGGAGGAGTGGGAAGAGCTACACGATGGCCCGGACCCCACCAAGTGGACTTATTTCGACCGCCAGGCGGTCCCTCACCCCCCCCGGCCGCCCACCTGGCGCCAGTTGATGGCCATCCTTCCCCTCGACAAATGGTTGGAGATCATCGCCAGCCGGATGGAACGCGCCCAGAACTGGCGCTTGGGCCAGATCATCGCCCGCGCCCTCGGCCCGGTGATCGACCTGGACGGTAACACCCGGACCGTACGCCGGCCCGAGTGATGATTGACGGAGCGTCAAAGGTTCGTCTTTTTTCTTGACAGATGCCATTGGCCTGCTGATGATCTGCTGTATGAGCGAATCGGTGATCGAAAACAGTCCGAAAAACCCGGCGGCGCCGCGAGAAAAACGCAAGGGCCCGGTTAAGCCGACGGCCCAGCTGCCGGGCGCCCAGGGCTTCCAGCCCAGCCAGCCGACCGACGGCGCCGACCTGGTAGCCATGTGGGATTTGAAGGACCCCCGGGCCTACCGGGAGGGCCGCCTCAAGGTTTCCCGCAGGGTCCACCCCACCCTCGAGCTGGAGCTCCTGGCCGAGATGGTGATCGGGGAGTACAACCTGGGAGGGCTGGCGCGGGACTTCGGGCCCGGCCAGCTTTTCCTCTCCCTCTCCGCGGATCCCCGCGGCTTGTGGGGCGTCCACAGCGCCAAAGTTACAGTTTCCAGCCAGTACGCTGCCGCCCAGGGATACCAGATGTACTCACCCTCCAATCTCCCCGCCACCTACCCCCCGCCCCTGCCGCGGATTTCCGACGCCAACGCCCTGCAGGCCGCCGCCTCCGCCCTGGGAACCGACCGCCCGCTGACCGTGCGCGACCTGGCCCAGCTCATGGAGATGATGGCCGACCGGACCGCCGAGGCCATCAGCAGGCGCACGGCGCCGCAGCTCCAGGGCGATCCCATGGCATTTTTTGGGGCATGCCTGACTATGCAGCAGACCATGGAGGACCGCGCCTTCAAGGTGGCCGAGAGGTTGATGACCGGCCGCTCAGATCCGGTGGAACCGGCCGAACCCAGCTTCGCCGGCGAGATGATGAAGCTGCTGCCCACCCTCCTGGCCGCCTTCAAGCGCCCGGACACCCCCCAGCAGGTCCAGAACCCAGGCCCGCCGGATCATCCCGGCCGCCCCACCGAACCGCCCCCGCAGGAGCCCCCCATGGTTGACCAGGCGCCGCCAATCGAGATCCCCTTGACCCAGGAGGAGGCCGAACGCTTCCGCCTGGCCGTCGGCATGCTGCGGCCCTGGGCTGCCGCGATTGTCCAGGCCCTGGACGCCGAACCCGACGTCCTGAAGGTGGCCCAGGACTTTGAACGCTACTGCCCGCCGGCGCTCGAGGGCCAGCTCACCGACCTTAACCGCCTAACCCAGGAGCGCGGCTGTGCGGTCCTGGCCTTGATCTCCCCTGAACTGGCCACCCCCCGCGGTGCGGACCTGGTGGCCAAGATCGTCACCATCATCTCACAGGAGTAAGCCATGGACTGGAGCACCCTCAAGACCGACATCGAGACCGACTGGCGGAACCTCATCGCCACCGTGGAAACCGACGCCCCCAAGGTGGAGGCAGTCCTCACTGAGATCATGCAAGTGCTGGGCGCCTATGCCACCGTGTCCGGCGGCCCCGTCGCCGCCGACATCTCCCTGGTGGCCAAGGGGCTCTATAGCCTGGTGGACGTTACCACGACCACCGCCGCCGCGGTCAGTCCCACCGCCGGGCCCAGTGTGACCGCGACCCAACTGGTGGCCGCCGCGGACGCCGTGGCCGCCGCCGTCCCCGGCTTCGCCGCCGCCCTCAAGGCCACCGGCGCCGCCGTGGACACGACCGTGGCCGACGTCAAGGCGGAAGCGGCCCACTGAATCACCCATCGCCGCCTGGATAGGCGATTAGGCGTCGTGGCCGATTACATCACGGACCGGGCAAGCTACCATGGCCCCACCAGAGAACGGTAGCAAGGTGACGATCTGAAAGGATCGCCGCCTTTTTTCTTGACACATCGAAAAAACGGTTGACCATTTCCTTAACAAAGTGTCAAGCGAGGAGAAAATGGCCGACTTCATGACCGCCCTGCCCTACCTCCTGAAAAATGAGGGTGGCTATGTGAACAACCCGGCCGACAAGGGCGGCGAAACCTACGCTGGGATCACCGCGACCACCGCCCGGGCGGCCGGCTACACCGGGCCGATGAACCCGATCCCCGCCGCCACCGTGGCCAGCATCTATCAGAACAACTACTGGGCCCCGGCAGGGCTGGATGGTTGCACTGACCAGAACATCGCCACCGCCCTGCTGGACGGCGCCGCCGACGGCCTGGACAACTTGGCCAAGGTGGTCCAGAACGCCCTAACCACCCTCAACGTGGAGAACGACCAGGACGGTCATTGGGGGCCCAACACCCTGGCCGCGGTCCAGAGCGTGGACCCGGACACCTTCCTTTCCGCCCTGTCAGATGCCTGGATCGCCTGGTATCAGGCCATCGTGGCCAGGGATCCAACCCAGCAGCAATTTATGTCTGGCTGGACCAACCGCGCCAATGATCTCCTGGGGCTGCAGTCCGGTGTCACCGGGACCGTTAATCAGGCGGTCAACGCGGTCACCGAGAACCCGATCACCAGCGCCGTCATTCTGGGCGTGGTGTTCGTCGGCCTGATTTTCTTCCTGGGGAAACAGGGATGAAGACGCTGACCATCAACTCCTCACTGAACCAGGTCAAGACCACCCTGGGCTGGATGGGCAAGCTGCGCGACCAGCACAAGGCCGAACCCGCCTTCGTTGAGCTGGCCCGAACCATCGTGCGCCGCGCCGGCGCCCACACCCTGGAGCAGGAATGTGAAGCGGTGAGGGTCTGGGTCAAGGCGTTCATCGACTTCCGCCTGGATCCCGAGGGCGTCGAGTACCTGCAGGATCCCGCCTACCTCCTCCAGGAAAGCAGGACCGGCGACTGTGACGACATGGCCTGCCTGGCCTGCACCCTGCTGGCCTGCATTGGCCACGACTGCTACCCGGTGGGGGTCTGCTGGGCCGGCACCCGCCAGGCGTCCCATGCGGTCTGCTGGGACTCCACCGCCCAGCTGATCGTGGACCCCGTGAGTGAGTTCCCTTGTGACGGCTGGCCCGGCATGGGGTTGGCCGTGGGCGAATACGTGCTGGGCGGCAGGGTATGACCGGCCTGGTGCTGACCCACACACCGCCCCGGCTCTGGGGCGGCCCGGAAATGGGCTTCTCCATTGGTGGTTGGCATCCCTTCGCCGGAGGGCTCGAGGGAGTGCTGGAACTGGGCGAGATCAACGGCGAGCCGGTTCTCTCTGGTGGCCTAGCCGGCGTGGCCGCGCACCTGGAGGCCGTGGCCAACGGCGTGACCCTGGACGTCCTGGGCTCCAGCGTGGGCGGCGCCCTGAACAGCCTAACCGACGCCCTGGACGCCCCGGTGATCGACGCCGCCACCTGGATTGACGAGAACAAGACCCTGGTAATCTCCCTGGTGGCCGCGGTCGGGATCGCGATCCTCTGTCCCTACGCGTTCGCCGCCTGGCAGTCCGCAACCTCCGCCGCCGAGGTGACCGCGGCCGTGGATGAGGACCTGGTGGTGGACGCGGACCTGGTGGTGGACACCAGCGCCCCCGACGCCCTGGGAACCTCGCTCACGGAAGGCAGCAGCCTGACTGAAGGAACCGTAGCGACCACCGTGGCACCGGGCGCGACTGTCACGGTTGATGCCGACGTCTCTACCGGCTTGGGCACCAGCATGACCACCGGAACCTCATTGACTGCCGATACCACCATCGACCCGAACATGGCCCTTGCGGTGAACGCCGATACCAACACCATCCTGGGGGAGTCCGGAGCAGGCCTGCAGGACGCCGAGACCGGGCTACAAGCTGGCGTCGCGGCGCAGACCGCAGCACCCAACGCCCTGGGTCAGGCCATCGAAAAGGCGCTGATCAACACGGCCGTGGGCGGCGTCACCAGCGAACTGCTCCACCTGGTCACCGGGGCCCCCGTGGCGAAAAGCCAGACCGTCCCGGTGCTGACCGCCCCGCAGCCCTCAATTCCGCCCTGGGTCTACTGGGCGGCCGCCGGCGTCGGCCTGGTCCTGCTGGTGCGCTCATGAGATCCATCCCCCTGCTTACCCGCCGCGTCCTGGCCAACCTGGGGGACGGCGCCATGCAAACCAACGTGGTGGCCGCCACCGGCGGCCCCGTGGTGGATTCCGGCCAGGTCTGGGGCCCCTATTCGTCCGGAGCCCAGGCCGCCGCCCAGGCCGCCAGCACCGCCGCCTGGAACGCCGCCCAGGCGACTACCATCCCCACCTGCAAGACCGCCCTGGCCGCCGCCCAGGCCGCCCTGGCGACCGCCCAGGACTGCGCGGGCCAGGCCGCCGACGCGGTGACCGCCGCCCAGGCCGTGGTGAACACGGACAACAGCGGCCAGGATCGGGGGGCATGATGCGCCGCCGCCGGCTGGTCACCCTGGGCGATGGTGGAGATGGAGGAGATGACCCCGTGGCCGCGGGTGCCGCCCTAGCTGCCCAGGACGCAGCCGATGAGGCGACCCTGGCTTCAGCCCAGCAGGACGCCGCCGGCGCCGCCTATTACCTGGGCCTGGCCCAGGCGGCCGCCGCCGCCGCCCAGCAGTCCATGAACAAGATCAACGCCGCCCAGCTCCTGGGCACCCTGTCGGCCGACGCGTCCAATGCCCTGGCCGCCCAGAACCCCGCCGTGCCGACCGTCCTGGTCAACGGCTTCGCCCTTCCCGCGACCGCCGCCGCGATCTCCGCCGGCGCCTTGGCCGCAGCTAACCAGCTGGTCCTGGAATACCAGGCCGGCCAGCTCACCCTGGCCCAGTGCAACGCCGCACTGGCCCAGCTCACCCCGACCGCCCAGGCCGCAGGAGCGTGACCCATGCAACTTCTTCCCAGGCTCACCAACGGCATCCCCTACCGCGGCTCCAGCCGGCCCGGCAGCATGGGCGACCAGAACGCGCCCGATGATCTGGACAGCGGCGGCGCCGCCACCTATGTGGACCCGAGTTCGGGGGCTGATGATTCCATGCCCGCACCTGGAGCCGGGACGGGAGCGGCGGCTTCCGGCGGGGGCGGCACCACCTCCACCGCAACGTCGCCGGTGACCGCCGCCCCGTCGTCGATCTCCACCAGCAGCCTCACCAGCATGCTGTCCAATCTTTTCAAGGGCTCCAGCTCGAGCGCCGCCGCCGCCCCCGCCGCGGCTTCCGCCAGCACCGGCATGTCAACGACCACCCTGCTCCTGCTGGCGGCCCTGGCCGCCGGCGGCTTGTATCTGGTGATGCGAAAGAGGTAGCCCATGGCCGACGTCGGCACCAGCTCCAGCAACATGACCCAAACCCTCAGCCCCAACGCTGACGCCATGGGCGTGGACCCCAGCCTGGACAGCCTGGCCGCCTACATCGTCCAGGGCCAGGCCGCCTGGTCGACCCATGATGGTGCCACCCTGAACAACCTGCTGCAGGGCTTCTGGAGCGCCGCGGCCGGCTGGGATCCCTCGACCCTGCAGAACCAGAGTTACGGCACCCTCCTGGGCCAGACCATCCAGGCCGACATCACCGCGCTGGACGGCTACAGCCACCGCCTGCTCGGGTTCGAGTACATGTTTCAGATGGCTTGCGCCGCCCCGGCCGACATCCCGGGGATCCTGGCCCTCCAGGTGGCCCAGTTCCAGGCCGCGGTGAACGACTGGAACGCGGTCGGATTGACCATGCAGGCCAGTCACGACCAGTCCATCCTCTCCCAGAGCAGCGGCTGGGCACAGCAGGACGCCAGTGCATGGATCGACACCTCCTACACCGCGGCGGTGACCGCCCAGGTCAACAACCTGATCACCGGCGCCGGCAACCTCATCAGCAACGCCGGATCCGCCCTCTCCTTCCTAACCTCCACCCCGGTGCTGATCAGCCTGGGCCTGGTGGCCGTATTCCTGCTGTTATCGGGGCGGAAATGAGCCGCAAGCACAAGACCGTCCACCGCAACCCCGGCCAGCGCGACCACGCCACCGAGGCCGCCATCGCCAAGGCCAAGGATTGGTTCGGCCTGGACAACCTGGTCACCGAGCCCGAACTGTTGGACTGGAAGGCCCCCGAGGCCGCGGTCCTGGTCGGGAAGCTGGTCGCCATCGAATACAGCTCCGACAAATACGACGGCAAGGAACGGGTCTACCGCCACGAACTGGACCGGGCCCGGGATCTCGCCATCTCCATCGACGGGTCCACGCTGATCGTGACGCCCGCCCTCCGCGTTACCAAACGCGGCATTGAGGGGTGAACCATGCCTCTGGTCATCGTGAACCCCAGCAAACCACCCACCCGGCGGCGTCGCCGGGCTTCGGCCCCAAAGGCCAAGGGAAGGAGTCCTATGGCGAAACGTCGTAGGTCCGCGGCCCAGAAACGGGCCTTCCACCGCATGATCTCCGCCAACCCCCGCCGGCGTCGCCGGCGCCTGGTGGCGAACCCTGTCCGGCACGTGCGCCGGCGCCGGACCATCCACCGCAACCCGGCGCCCGTGCGCCGCTACGCCGGCCGCCGGCGCCACCGGAACCCGTCCGGCGGCTTCCTGTCTGAGTTGTTCGACAAGCAGGGCCTGATGCTCCTGGGTGCCATCGTCGCCACCCCGACCATCATGTCGGAAGGCCAGTCGATGATCTTCCCCAACGCGACCGGCTACTACCAGGCCGGGATCCAGGGCCTGATCGGCGTCGGCCTGGGCTGGGGCGCCTACAAGTTCCTGGACAAGCAGGTGGGCGTGGTCATGGCCGCCGTCGGCATCGGCACCGCCGTGGCGCAGCTGGTCAATGGCTACAACGCCGGCACCCTGTCCACCTCCAAGCTGTCCGGCTACCCCAACTTCCCGGCCCGCTCTCCGGTGGTCGGCATGTTCCCGGTGCAGAACACCCTGGGCAGCCGCGAGGCCGGGGCCCGCACCCTGAAGGGCTACACCGGCGCCGGCGTCGGCGGCCGCGCCACCTCCGTCATGAGCGGTTACGTTGACACCGTGCGCGGGATCCCCGAGCCCGGCGTCCGGCGCTTCTGACCTCCCACCTGAAACCTCCTATTCCACCCACTGAAAGGAAGAACCCATGCAAATGGTCGGCAATCCCATCCTGGAATCCAACTCGCCCATCAGCCCCGAGCTGGCGGCCGCCATCCAGAACGTGTCCGGGGGCAGCAACCAGGCCCAGTTCATCACCGACACCAAGTTTTCCACCAAGACCCTGGCCGCCGCCGTCTGGCCGGCCACCACCGACTTCTTCACCACCGCCCCGGTGGTGGACCCGACCCTGGACTACTACGACGCCGGCAACCAGCTGGTCTCCAGCGGCAAGATCTTCATGATCAAGGGCCTGGGCTGCTGTCTGCGCGGCGGCGCCCTGGCCGACATCGACGCCATCATCAACACCGGGATCCTGGTGCTGACCATCCAGAACAAGGAGGATGGCCGGCATCGCGTGCGCAACTGCAACAGCGCCGGCGGCGTGTTCATCGCCGCGACCCAGGGCACCGCGACCACCGGCATCATCGGTGCCACCAACGGCATGCCGCAGAATCAGCCCTGGTGTGTCTGCGACATGCTGGCCCACACCAACCAGCAGGTCAAGGTGAGCCTCTGGGCCCCGGTGACCACCCCCTACACCATCGGCACCGCGGTGCAGTTCGAGGTGGACTTGTTCGGCTACGAGATCCGGCCGCTGGCCTGATCCCCATCAACCCGTGGCGGCCGGGCCCAGGCGGGCCCGGCCAGCCTGCAGAAAGGAAGTGAGCAATGGCTCAGAACGGAGCATTTCGAAACATCGGCAACAAGATGTATATCCTCAAGCCGCGTGACTACAGCGTGACCATCCAGCACCTGGGCACCGCCGGCCAGACCGCCGTCGGAACCATCAACATCGACCCGGATGCGCCCTTCATACTGCGCCGGCTTTACGTGTCCGACACCTCAGACCCGTCCATCGCCGTCAACGGCATGGCCAATCAATATGAAAACCTCTGGCTGGTCCAGGACAACTCCAATAACTATTCCTGGCAGAATCAGTTCATTCCGCGCAGCGAGTTCGCCGGCACCCGCGAGCTGCCGCGCGTGTTGGAGGATGAGGTGCTCATTAATGCGAACACCAGGTTCACACTCACCAACCAGGAGCCCAGCGCCACCGCCGGCACCGGCTCGGCCGCGGCCGCCGGTTACAGTGTGGTCAGCCTCTGCGGCTACTCGCTCTATCCGGTGAACCCGAGCAGCAATTGACCTGAAGGAGCTGGGCGATGAGCCAGAAGCAGCAAGCCGAGTCCGGCAAGACCATCAACTCCAATTTCGCCCAGCTCCAGCAGGCCCCGGCCTACCCGGCCGACTTTACCCAGAATCTCAGCCCCCGGGCCGGCGGCTACAACGAGACCCCCGACAACGTTATCCTGCAGCCGCTGACCCAGTTCCCCCAGGACATCAACATCCCGGCCAACACAGTCATCAACGTGCCGATCCAGACCCTGCTGGGATCCTCCTGCGTCGGCTTCATCCTGCAGAACGTCACCAGCAACGTGTTTATTTCGATCAATGGCGGCGGCTTCCGCACCGTGACCCAGAATATCAGCGTGGACGGCTGCCAGATCACCAGCCTGATGGTCAATGGCGGCGTCAATGGCTGCATCCTGCAGCTGATCGGAGTGTGACATGCAACCCCGGATCCAGCTACTCGGGGGCGTCCCAGCCACGGTGAATACCCCCGTCACCTTCACCCAGAAGACGTTTTTCAACGGTGGGGCGCAGGGATCGGTCTTCCAGGTCGGCGCCAGCCAGGTCTTCCAGGGAACGAACGCACAGGACGGAGAGATATTTTTCAACACCAACGGAGGATTGATAATCCAGGCGAAAGCGGGAACGGCCGCCGATCTGGCAATTTATGGCCCTGGGGGAACCTCCCTGCTTAACGTGAGCCATGGATCGCTAGTGATAAATATCCCTGGAGGAGTTTTCTTCGGCGGCGGAAGTGTTCTCTCAACCTACACCAAGGACCAAGCCTGGACGCCCGTTCCCAGCGGCTTCACCATCGTCAACGGCACCGGCGCCGTCACGTTTGCGGGTACCTATACCCAGCTGGGAAATCTGGTCTTCTGGGAGATTGACGCCACTCTGACCGGAACCGCGACCCTTGCGGCAGTTTTTGGTACCTCGACATTCCAGGGTATGCCATGGACTGTATTAAACCAACCAAACTATCCAGCTACAGCATGTGATAACAACGCACCGCCGATTTCCTATCCCGGTGGTGTATTGCAGTATGCTGATGTATATTCTCCGACCATTGGCGCAACCCATGGTGGGGGGAAAATTAGCTGGACTGGTGTCCAAACGTTATAAAGAGGGTTTTATGAAGACCAGCATCCTTAAATCCATAGTGGCCTTCCTTGCCGGCTGGGTGGCCCTCTACGGCATCCACGTGCTGATCCCGGCGATCCATTGAAATGCGGCGAATCCTGCCGAGCCTTGCCCTCGAATCCAGGGTGTTCTATTCCCTGCGCCAGTGGTGCAGCTTCGCGGTGCTGGGCCTGGGGATCCACTGGGTCTGGCTGCATGGGCTCGACCAGTGGGCGGTGGCCCTGATCCTGGGATCCCTGGCTGCGCACCCGAGCGTCCCGCCCTTCAAGACCGACCCCAGAGATTGAACCAGTGCACCGCGATCGCGCCGGTGCAATTTTTCTATCCCATTCCGGCCCGATGTGGGTCTAATGTAACTGCCGGGGCACATCCCCCAGCAGTCACAGGAGGCAGTAATGGGAAGAATCTATATCCTCGACACCAAGGCCAACCAGGTGGCCCTGAACCGGGCCCGGCGCCTGGCGCAGTTCCTGGGCGTGTCGATCAACCGCGCCGCGGCGATAGTCCTGGAGCAGGCGCCGCCCTGCCCGTTTGAGCAGATCGACGACGAGATTCCGCGATGAGCGGCCCGGGCAGCAACCCAACGGCGCCCGGGATCAATTCAGAGGCCGTGCTGCAGGCCGCCGCCGCACTGTTTCAGGCATGCCCAGACAAGTGGTGCGACATCCACGACCGGATCGAATACGGCCGGCTGGCCCGCAGCGCCTGGACCCTGGCTGAGGCGGTGCTGGACCGCGGGAACGGCCTGGGCTACAGGTGGCAGGGCGGGCCCTGGGATGAAGGGGAGCGTTGATGGACGAACTACTTCTTACCCCTGCCACTTTCCGGGCCATCCTGGATGATGCCCAGGCCAAGGCCAAAAAAGGACGCCTTTCGTTGAACGCCGTCCTGTTCACTGGGCTTCCTCCCAACCGAATCAGCCGGACCTACCTCTGGGCAGCCTACTGGGCCCCGGATGGTGAGCTATGAAGCGACAACTGCTGTCGCTCCTACTGACCGTGCCCCTGGCCGCCGGCGCCGCGGCGCCCTGGACCCCGCGGGACACCGCCCTGGAGCTGCTCTCCGAGGCCGGCCTGGCCGCCGAGTGGGCACAGATGATCGACAGACCATCCCACAGCTCGATTACGGGGGTGGACGCAGACATGTTCGGCCGCTATCCCTCCCGCGCCGCCTTGAACCGTTACTTCGTCGGCTGGATGATCGCTCATCCACTGATCGCCTGGGAGTTGCCGCAACCCTGGCGCCTGGGCTTTCAGGGCGCAACAATCGGCTTTGAGCTTGCCGTCAACCGAAACAACGCTTCCGTAGGATGCAAAATTCACTTCTGAGATCGGAGAACCAATGCAAAAACTCTTGGCAACCCTCCTGGAGGAACTATGAAACTCGCAACAATCCTTTCCCATCTTAACGCTTGCACCGATGCCCGGATCTGGGCCAAAACTCAGCCCGATCTAGGAACCGCATGGCGCGAGTGCAAACGCTCGGACTGGATGCTCTGGCTTCTGGACTGGACCACGCTGAGCCAGGACGATTTCAGGTTGCGCCTCGTGGCCTGCGATTTCGCGGAGGCTGTGCTGATCTACGTCCCGGCAGGTGAGGACCGGCCACGGCGGGCCAT
>Ga0182030_10019308_pt1 | contig 12993 bp, 8 predicted proteins | sample 812S3MmetaG_FD_121299 | JGI IMG/M metagenome (GOLD analysis project Ga0182030, IMG submission 121299) | Permafrost microbial communities from Stordalen Mire, Sweden - 812S3M metaG (Illumina Assembly) | ecosystem: Environmental > Terrestrial > Soil > Wetlands > Permafrost | place: Sweden... | reverse complement strand
GAGGTGTCATTCCGAACGCAGTGAGGAACCCCAGCACCGCTCCAATATCCCGTGCCGCCACTCGGGCACTTCAACCACCCATCTCCATGGGTGCCCTTCTTAAGAGGTGTCATTCCGAACGCAGTGAGGAACCCCAGCACCGCTCAAATATCTCGTGCCGCCACTCTGGCACTTCAACCACCCATCTCCATGGGTGCCCTTCTTAAGAGGTGTCATTCCGAACGCAGTAAGGAACCCCAGCACCGCTCAAATATCCCGTGCCGCCACTCTGGCACTTCAACCACCCATCTCCATGGGTGCCCTTCTTAAGAGGTGTCATTCCGAACGCAGTGCCCTTGCTCTTGTCTTTCCGTGCTGCCCGCATCCTCCGCGGAACTCCTGCGCCTCCGTTAGTCCCAGCTAAGAATTGACGGGCCGGGTGCCCCGGCTTTGCCTAATAAGTACTGAAAAAGATCTGCTTTTTGGGCAGCAGGCTCGCTTGTTTCGTTTCGCGATTGTTGGATAGGCGGTTTATCGTCCAGAATCCACGTTGGGCGAACCAAGCCGTTGGATTTCTTCTCCTGTATGCCTACGATCTCCATCAGCAGCAGACGTCGGACATTTCAACGCATCCCGCCTCCAGCGAGGTCTGCTATATGGCTTCTGGACTGCCGCTCTCGTGTGATTAATTCTTTCGACTGCTCTTTGAGCCTAGAACACAGGGCTTCGCTGGCATCCTGCTGCCGCTGGAAAGTCTGCTCAATAGCGGGGTCAGAAAACAACAACTTGCCCCCTTGCAGTTTAATCACTTCGATGTGCTTAGCCGCGAATTCGTACAGTACCACGACACTGTCGAGCCACTGTTTTTCCAAGCTAATCATCGAGGTCTCAAGGGCTTGCTGATCCTGTCGCTGTGAGTCCCACGATTGCAGGTAGGTGGGGTCAATTCTCGCCATCTTCGTACGAAATTCCGCCTTAGCAAGCTCTTGCTTCGAGCTGTATTCGAAGTCAACCTCAGCATATTTCTGCAGTTCGCTTATGGTTCTATGATTCACGTCCACGTTGACGTACGACTCAGGCGAGTAAAGTGCGGGTGAAAGGGGCTTGTTATGGACTTCGGCGCGGGCGCGGTCGTAATCGCGGCTATTCAGGATTCGGCGACGGATGAGTTCAACAACCAGTCGCTTCTGCTCCGGTTGAATTTCGTTAAGTGGTGTGCCGGATAAAGCCAATTCGAAATAGCCATTACGCACTGATATGGAAGTGACGGTCAGCGTTGTTACCAACGCTGAGAACATCGCCAACCCGACCGCCCAGAAGATAAAGCTGCGGGGAGTCTCGATACCCTGACGCTTGCGCCGTGACCTGACGCCGACGACCACGACGCCGTTCATAACGGGCAAAATAATAATAGCGGTGAGTATCGCCACCTTGACCGTGACGTCGCCTGAATAGGTTTTCCAAGCCAACATCGCTGGGACAGTAGCGTTCACACATGCGAGCATCAGCCAATCGAGCTGCTGGCGGGAAGGTGATGACATGATGATGCCATTTCACTCCATCTCACCGCCTGTGTCCATAACTTCTCTGCCGGGTGCCCCAGGTTCGCGCCGATGCTTTTCGGCGATAACCTGGGAGCCAACGACCTTCATCCCGGAAAGCATTGGCCCTTGCTCTTGTTTTTCAAGGCAGCCCACACCCTCCGCTGAACTCCTGCGCCTCGGGTAGTCCCAGCTAAGAATTGACGAACACACCGCGCCCATGCAGAAAAATTTAGGCACCCCCAATGTGCCACGCGGGAGGATAATTGCAGGCGCTGGTGGGTACCACACATAGCGGCACCCTTCATAAAGGAGAATCATAATGACACAAACGCTGTCCACCACCCATCGCATGTTCATTGATGGTCAGTTCGCCGAATCCTCCAGCGGCAAGACCATTCCAGTCATCAATCCTTCCACCGAGGAGTTCATCGGAGAAGTGCCAAGCGGCACCGCTGCCGACGCTGACGCGGCCGTCCTGGCTGCGGAAAAAGCGCAGAAGAGTTGGGCAAGAAAGCCGGCTATCGAACGCGCCGGTTATCTGCGGGAGATCGCAAAGCTCGTACGTGCTCACGCCGATGAAATCGCTCACACGCTCAGTGAGGAGCAGGGCAAGATTCTTCCGCTTGCCAAGGTGGAAGCATCCTTCACGGCAGATTACTTTGACTACATGGCAGAGTTCGCTCGCCGCTACACCGGCGAAGTCATCCAGAGCGACCGCCCCAACGAAAACATCCTGATGTTCAAGATGCCGATCGGCGTCATCGCCGGCATCCTGCCCTGGAACTTCCCATTCTTCCTGATTGCGCGCAAGATGGCTCCGGCCCTGGTGACCGGAAACACGATAGTCATCAAGCCCAGCAGCGAGACCCCGCTCAACGCCTTCCTCTTTGCCGAACTGGTAGCCAAGTCCAGCCTGCCCAAAGGCGTGTTTAACCTAGTGTCCGGCTCCGGCTCCGTGGTCGGCCACGCGCTGGCTGCAAATCCCAGGGTTGGCATGGTGAGCCTGACCGGCAGCGTCGAAGGCGGCGTCGCGGTGATGCGTGCAGCTTCTGAGAATGTCACCAAGGTCTCCCTCGAACTGGGAGGCAAGGCCCCGGCCATCGTCACCCCAAGCGCTGACCTTGATCTTGCGGCAGCCTCCATCCGTGCATCGAGAATCATCAATACCGGACAGGTCTGCAATTGCGCCGAGCGCGTCTACGTCCATGAGTCGGTTGCCGAGGCATTCACCGCCAAGGTCACGAAGCTGATGAAGGCCACAACCGTTGGCGATGTCCTTGCCAAGCCCGAAGTCGAAATGGGACCGCTGGTCAGCAAGCAGCAGTTGGAGAATGTCACCGCAGCCGTCGAGCAGGCGGTGAAAGACGGTGCCAAGGTCGTCACCGGAGGCAAGCGGATCAATACCAGGAAAGGCTTCTACTTCGAGCCCACGGTGCTGACCGGCTGCCGCCAGGAAACCAACATCATGCAGAAAGAGATCTTTGGCCCCGTGCTGCCCATCACAACCTACAAGGATCTCGATGAGGCGATTGAGAAGGCGAACGATTGCGAGTACGGACTGACCTCGTCGATCTACACAAAGGACATCGATACCGTCATGCGTGCCTGCAACGAACTGAAGTTCGGCGAAACCTACGTGAATCGCGAGAACTTTGAAGCGATGCAGGGCTTCCATGCCGGATGGCGCAAGTCGGGCATCGGCGGCGCCGACGGAGCACACGGACTGGAAGAGTATCTCCAGACCCACGTTGTCTACCTGGACTACGACAGGGACAAGAAGTAGTTCGAAATCTCTGCGAGGACGCAAGGCGGTCCGGGGGAACCGCCTTGCCCTTGAGAATCAGTCGCAAGTTCTGAAATTCTCCGCGTCCTTTTGTGCGGCCAGCCCCTGCCATGATTGACTATCTGGTAATCACCTTGCCCCGTATTCCCGTCTTCAAATAGTCAATCCTTCACGACCTCCCGCAACGATTGCCTACTTTATAAACATTCCGTTTCCAACGATTATCCAGTAAGTCAATCGTCGCCCCTTTTCCCCGAATCTCAGAAATTGAACCCCCACGGGCAAAAAATGACCGCTGCCTCCGCAAATACGCCGGAATCTCTCAAAGCTTCCGCACGCCTCGGCCAGCGCCGAGACGTAGAATCTGCTACCTATTTTGTTGATTTGTTTGGTGGCGGCGCGTGGACTCGAACCACGGACCTACGGATTATGAGACCGTCGCTCTAACCGGCTGAGCTACGCCGCCACGGGCAGTCTGCCAGGAGGGCCTGCAGGTACAGGCGGCAGATATCATGCAGTCGGGATACAACCGACAACACTGATTCTATTGGCCCTCCGTTGCACTGTCAAACTGTGTGCGTTTCCCTTCAGGAAGCGTTACGGTCTTCCACTCCGAGCTCGCCAGCCGCTGCTCAAAGTTTCAAGGAACAGCAGCACGATTGCACCCAGCAGGAGCAGATGCAAGCCGCCCCCGAAGAGGTCTCCAGTGACGACGCCTGCTGTCCAACCTGCCAGCAGAACTACAAAGAGTGTCCAGATCAATGCATACCTTCCCAATGGTTTTTTTGGTGCAGCCCTTTCAGAGCCAAAGCTAACGCGGCACTTTTCGCAGCGTGTTCCAGCGCCGGTCTCCCCACATCAGCGCATTGGCGATCTCCGGCCCCTCGCTGCCAGCGGCGTAGTTTGGAAACTGCGGCTTCGGCAACTGCGTCCAGGCCTGCTCAATGGGCGTGACAATGCGCCACTCGGCTTCCACTTCATCGCCACGGGTGAACAGGGTTGCGTCGCCCATCATCACGTCCAGCAGCAAAGTTTCGTAGGCCACGGGAGTGTTCATCCCAAACGCGTCGCGATAGCTGAAATCCGCTTTAACCGTGATTCCGTTCATTCCAAGGCCCGGCCGCTTCGCCCCGAAGGAAATCGCAATGCCTTCATCCGGCTGAATCCGGATGCTGATGATGTTCGGTTCGGGTTGCCGGTTTTGCCCGCTGACAAACAGCGCCTCCGGCGTCGCCTTGAAGTGGACACGAATCTCAGTCATGTGAGCAGCCAGCCGCTTGCCGGTGCGAATGTAGAAAGGCACGCCCGACCAGCGCCAGTTGTCCACGCGCAACTCCAGCGCGACAAAAGTTTCGGAAAGCGAATCCTCTGCCACGCCGGGCTCCTGGCGATAGCCGCGCACAAGGTTTCCCTCCAACACTCCGGGGCCGTATTGTCCGCGCACCGTGCGCCGAGCCACTTCCTCCAGGGTCATCGGGCGGATCGCCTTCAGCACCTGAACCTTCTGCTCGCGAACCGCGTCTGCATCCAGACTGAAGGGCGGCTCCATCGCAGTGAGTGAGAGCAGTTGCAGCAGATGGTTGGCGACCATGTCGCGCAGCGCGCCCGTCTCTTCGTAAAATTTCGAGCGGTTCTCCACGCCCAGCGGTTCGGCAGCCGTGATCTCAACGTAGTCGATGAAGTTGCGATTCCACAGAGGCTCGAAGAGCGAGTTTCCAAAGCGGAACATCAGGATGTTCTGCACCGTCTCTTTGCCGAGATAGTGGTCGATGCGGTACACCGAGCTCTCTTCGAAGACGCTTAACAAAGTCTTGTTCAGCGCCCGCGCTGTTTCCACATCGCGTCCAAAGGGTTTCTCCACCACGATGCGCGACCACCCGTTTTCATTGCGGTTCAGCCCTGCCTCGCCGAGTCCCTGAATCACCTTGGGCGCGATGGAGGCGGGCACCGAGAGGTAGAACAGATGATTTCCGCTGGAGCCCGCGGCGCGCATTTCCTCCAGCTTTTTCGCCAGTCCCGCATAGGTCTCCGGAGTATCCAGATCTCCGGAGAAATAGTTCAGTTTGCCGGCAAACTTCTGCCAGTTCTCCTCACTGAATGTGCGGGCGTCGTTGGACATTTCAACCGATTCCCGCATGGTTGTGCGGAACTCGTCATCGTTCATCGCAGGCAGTCCCACGCCAACAATGTCAAAGCCGCGCTCGGTGCAGCCCACGGAGGTTAGATCGAATACCGCCGGCAGCAGTTTGCGCCGAGTCAGGTCGCCTGAACCGCCAAAGATAATCAGGATGCAGGGCTCTGCCGTTGGCAGTGGCTGCGCCTCGGTACGGACGGTAGGAGTCGCGGGAATCACTGTGCTCATGTATTTGGTCTGTCCTGTGATAACGAAGAAAGAGGTTTGATGCTCTCTGGAGCTGCAAAGCCCCACGGCTCAGCTGCGGTACGCGCACAGAAAGTCTATTTTTTGGATGCTGCAAGAGAGCCTTAGGCCTCAAAGAATTGGCGCAGCCCTCAGGCTGCGCCGTGTGTTCCACCAGACCGCTCCTAGAATTTTTCGACGGCCTGCAAAAGACGCTTCAATCCGGCCACCACGTCCAATCCCAAATCCACCCGAACCGCGCGCCGCCCGTGTTTCACCAGCGACTCCAGATCACCCAGCGATTGCGCCTGCTTCAGCACGCTGAAGCCAAATGGCTCACGCGGAATCGCCACGTCCTTGGCGTCTGCCGATGTTAGTTGGATAAACACGCCATTGTTTCCGCCGCCTTTGTGCAACTGCCCGGTGGAGTGCAGAAAGCGTGGGCCGTATCCGGTCGTTGCCGCCGCGTGGGTCTTTGCCCGCACGGCGAGGCGTAATTGCTGAACCAGCGCCTCGACCTCGGGAGTTTCCACAAAGTACTGCGTGATCGCGACGTAATCTCCCGCGTGAACTTTCTTCAGGTGCGCGGCGATGGCCGCGTCCAGGGTTGCGCCCAGCGCTTTGTCCTCGCCGTAGAGTTTCAGTGCACCGTCCGTTACTACGGGCGTTTGCTGCGGCAGCGCGCCCTTGCTTACAAACTCGCCTAGCAAACGCTTGGTGTTGTCCTTGGACTCCTGCACGTTGGGCTGATCGAAGGCATCGATGTTCAGGAAGGAACATGCAACTGCGGTTGCAAACTCCCAGACGAAAAATGTTGCACCCAGATCGAGCGGACCGCTCAACTGCTGATGCACCACGGTGAATCCCGCGCTCTCCAGCGCTGCGAGTTTTGCGCCTGTGGCGGCATCGCCCTCATCCACGGCAATTGAAGCAAAGACGCGATCCTTGCCATAGTCGTTGACATTGCCAAGAGCTTCACCGGCGATGGGGACAATTCCTTTGCCTTCTTTTCCTGTGCTCTCGGCAACCAGTTGCTCGATCCACAGTCCGAGGGATGCGATTTCCTTGGACGCCACCAGCGTCAACTTATCCACGCCCTTGTTGGCAAGGGTTCCCAGCAGCGCTCCCAGCGTGGCGCCGGGATTTGCAACAACATCTTCGCTCTGGCAGGCCTTTGCCGCAGCTACGGCGCGCTCCAACAGTATTTCCACGTCGCCGCCCATCACCGCGAACGGGACCATCCCGAAGAAACTCAGTGCCGAGTAACGGCCACCGATATCAGGCCAGTTCACAAAGATCTTTCGATAGCCCTGTTCCTTCGCCTGGTTTTCCAGCAGCGTCCCAGGATCGGTGACGGCGGCAAAGTTCTCGCCCACCTTCGCGCCCTTCAACTGCTTTACACGGTCGTAGAAATAGCGCTCAAACATCTGCGGCTCGGTTGTGGAGCCAGACTTGGAAGCCACGATGAACAGCGTGCTCTCCAGTTTTATCTGAGCATCAATGTGAGCCACTGCGGCTGGCACCGTCGAGTCCAGCACGAGCAGCTCCGGGTAGCCTTTCTGCGGACCGAAACTCTGGCTGAACACCTCGGGACACAGGCTTGAGCCGCCCATGCCGAGCACCACCGCATGGGTAAATCCAGCCGAGTGAATCTCCTGCGCAAATGCCTTCAGCTCTGCCACGCGCTCCAGCACCAGTCCTGGAACGGCCAGCCATCCCAGCGAATTTGCGATGATCTTCTGGTGTTCGGGCTTGTCGGACCAGACACTCGCATCCTTCTGCCAGATTCGTGCGATGGTCTTCTTTGCCTTCAAAGCGGCCAGCGCAGTTTCAAACTCTGCCTGCTGCGCTCCCGATGCGACTTCGCTTTCGTTAGACATGTGCGACCTCGTGGCGTCGGCGTTCGATGACGGCGATCAGGTTGTTGTAGGAATCGGCAAAGCTTTTGACGCCGGCGGCGGTGAGCTCCTCGGTAATGGCCGTCAGATCGATTCCGATCTCTTTGAGCTTGTCGAAGAGCTGGTGCGCTCCCTTGAGGTCGTCGGTGATGGTGATGACCGCCTTACCGTGGTCGCGGAAGGCGTCGTAGGTAGCGGGCGGCATGGTGTTTACGGTGTGCGCCCCAATCAGCGTGTCGATGTAGAGCACGTCGGAGTACTTGGGATTCTTTGTGCCGGTCGAGGCCCAGAGTGGACGCTGCACTTGCGCACCGGCCTTGGCCAGTTTCTCCCAGCGCGCGCCGCTGAAGAGCTGCTGAAACTTCTCATAGGCGAGCTTGGCATTGGCGATGGCGGCCTTGCCGCAGAGTGCGGCGGCTTCGGTACGCCCAGCCTTGGCGATCTCTTCGAGCCTCTTATCCACCGCCGAATCAATGCGGCTCACGAAGAAGCTGGCGACGGAAGAGACGCGGTTCACGGCACCGCCTTTGGCAACGCGCTTTTCGAGACCCTTGATGTAGGCTTCGACGACCTTTGCGTAAACCTCCACGGAGAAGATCAGCGTCACGTTTACGCTGATGCCTTCGGAAATCAGTTCTTCAATCGCGGGCAGCCCCTCGGGAGTTGCGGGGACTTTGATCATCACGTTGGGGCGTGCAAGTTTACCGTGCAGGCGCTTGGCTTCTTTCACGGTGCCTGCGGTGTCCAGCGCCAGCAGCGGCGAGACCTCGATGCTGACAAATCCGTCTGTGCCGTTCGTGCTCTCATAGACAGAGCGGAAGACGTCAGCGGCGCTGGCGATGTCTTCGACCACGAGCGCGTCGTAAATCTCGGCGAGTTCCGCGCCCTTGGCGACGAGCGCGCGCAGAGCGTCTTCATAGTCTTTACTGCCCGAGATTGCCTTCTCGAAGATGGTTGGGTTTGAGGTCAAGCCGCGAAGGCCGTCCTCTTCAATCATCTTTTTCAGTGTGCCCTGGGAGACCAGTGAACGCGTCATCTGGTCGTACCACGGGCTCTGTCCCAACTTGCTCAACTGCGCTAAAGGATTGCTGGCCATTGCTCGTCTCCTTGTTGCTTCGATATGTCTAAAACTTCGCTTCCATGGCGGCTATCTTATCCAGCCGCCGCCGATGCCGCGCTTCGCCGCTGAAGGTTGCGCCCAGAAAGGCGCGCACCAATTCCACGGCCAGTGCTTCGCCAATCACCCGCGCTCCCAGGCAGAGCACGTTCATCTCATCGTGTTCCACGCCCTGGTGCGCGGAGTAAGTATCGTGACAGAGCGCGGCACGGATACCGCGCACCTTGTTCGCCGCCACCGATGCGCCCACGCCGCTGCCGCAGACCAGAACTCCGCGCTCGGCACGGCCTGAGGTGAGCGCGGAAGCAAGGTCGGCGGCGCGGTCCGGGTAGTCGTCCGGAGTCACGGCGTCGTGCGTGCCGAGATCCAGTGCGTCGTGTCCCAATCTGCGAACTTCCTCCAGCACGGGTTCAAGCAGTAGCGAGCCCGCGTGGTCTGCCGCAACGGCAACCTTCATTTCATCTTCCCTGGCCCTTCACCACGGCAATCGATTCCTTCGCATGCGTTACAACATTTTCCACGGTGAAGCCGAAGTGCTTGAAAACTTCCTTTGCCGGGCCGGATGCGCCGAACTGTTTCTGCCCAACGACACGGCCTTCGAGTCCAACATAACGCTCCCAGCCAATCGGAGTACCGGCTTCCACAGCAACGCGTGCTCGCACGGCGCTGGGCAGGACACCCTCTTTGTACTCCGCGCTCTGCTCCTCGAAGAGATCCCAGCAGGGCATACTGACGACGCGTGCCTTGATGCCCTCGGCGGCCAGCTTCTCCTGCGTCTCGAGGGCAAGCTGCAACTCGCTGCCCGTGCCGATCAGGAGCACGTCGGGCGTGCCTTGCGTATCGCTGAAGACGTATGCTCCCTTGCGGACGCCTTCGGCGCTCGCGTACTTTGTACGATCAAAAGTCGGGACAGCTTGACGCGTCAGCGCCAACACCGTTGGATGTGCATTGCTCTCGATGGCAAGCTTCCAGGCCACCGCGGTTTCGTTCGCGTCCGCCGGGCGGATCAGGCGCATGTGAGGCATCAACCGCAGCGACATGACTTGCTCCACCGGCTCGTGCGTCGGGCCATCTTCGCCCACGGCAATCGAGTCATGGGTGAAGACATACGTCACCGGTAACTCCATGATGCAGGCCAGCCGAATTGCGCCGCGCATGTAGTCGCTGAAGACCATGAAGGTTCCGCCGAAGGCGCGCAGGCCGCTGGCTGCAATGCCGTTGAGGATGCCGCCCATGCCCATCTCGCGCACGCCAAAGCGCAGAATGCGCCCGCTGTAACTACCTGCTTCGAAGCTGGTCTCGCCATCGATCTTCGTCTTGTTCGAGCTCTCAAGATCGGCGGAGCCGCCCACCAGCCACGGCAGGTTCTTTGCGATGGAGTTCATCACCTTGTAGCCAGCCTCGCGCGTGGCAATGCCTTTCGGGTCGGCAGGGAAGACCGGAACATCTTTGTCCCAGCCCTCGGGCAGTTTGCCGGTCATGATCCCGTCCCACTGCTTTGCCAACTCGGGATTCATCTTTGCCCAGGCCTCGTAGAGGGCGTTCCAATCCGCTTCCAGCTTTTTGCCGCGCGTGACTGCCTCGCCCAGATGAGCGCCAACTTCGGTGGGGATCAGGAACTGCGCGTCTTCCGGCCAGCCGTAGAAACGCTTGGTAGCCTTCACTTCCTCCACGCCCAGCGGCTCGCCATGGGCCGCACTTTTATCCTGCTTGTGGGGTGAGCCATAGCCAATGTGGCTGTGTACGATGATCAGCGTGGGGCGCTCTGTCTCACCCTGCGCCGCGCGGATTGCCGCCTCCACCGCTTGCAGGTCGTTCGCGTCCTCGACGGTCAGCACGTTCCAGTGGTAGCCCTTGAAGCGGGACTCCACGTCGTCGCTGTACGCCAGTGTCGTCGGTCCATCCAGACTGATGTGGTTTGAATCGTAGAGCCAAGTCAGGTTCGACAGCTTCAGATGGCCCGCCAGCGCCGCGGCCTCATGCGAGATCCCTTCCATCAGGTCGCCGTCCGAGCAGATCGAGTACACGCGGTAATCGACGATCTTGTCCTCGCCCTGGTTGAAGTGCGCCGCCAGCCAGCGCTCGGTAATAGCCATGCCCACTGAGTTCGCAATGCCCTGGCCCAGAGGCCCTGTGGTGGTCTCCACGCCGGGGGTGATGTTGTACTCCGGATGGCCCGGACACTTGGAACCAAGTTGGCGGAATTTTTCGATCTCCGCCAGGGGAAGATCATACCCAGTCAGGTGCAACATCGAGTAGAGCAGCATTGAGGCGTGTCCGGCGGAGAGCACCACGCGGTCGCGGTTCGGCCAGCGCGGGCTTGCCGGGCTGTGCCGCAGAAAGCGGTCCCACAGTACGTAGGCCACCGGGGCAAGCCCCATCGGGGCTCCCGGATGCCCGCTGTTCGCCTTCTGAACCGCATCGATGGAAAGCGTGCGGATGGTGTTTACGCACAGTTGGTCGAGGCCAGACGCCTTCGCCGTTTCAAGCTGCTCCAAATTCGCTGACATGTAAGTATTGTTGCCTTTCCGCCCCGGCACGCCGCCAGGGACTCCTCAATCTCTATGAATTCACGCGGGTAGCCAGTTGCGACACAACAATAATGCCGCGTGGCACCGTGCCAAGTCGAGCCGTACTTTGATTTTGGCGATTTTGGCAGACATCTATCAGTTTGAGATGCTGGGGACATGGCACAGGAATCAGGGTGGCAGGATCGACGGCCATGTGATTGATCCGGGATAGGGAAAAATCATTTCCATCTTCGGAGTGTCTAGTGCGTCTAAACAAACCAGAGCCAGACCCTCGGCGGCCAACGCGGTTCCGCCGTATAATCACCGTAGCTCCGGCTAGCTTTCGAAGGATACATGTCAAAAAGCGTAAAAACTTCACTTCTCCTGTTGTCGTTCCTCATCCTGGCCTTTGCGGTCGCGGGCGCCGTCGGCGTCAAGACGGGCAACGGCAATGACGGCGCGTATCGCCAAATGAGCGTTTACAGCGAAGTTCTTTCGCGCATTCGTTCCGATTATGTGGAAGATCCGAACCTCTCCCAGGTCAGCAATGGGGCTTTGCACGGGCTGCTTGAAGCGCTCGATCCCAACTCCAGCTACCTGAGCCCGGAGGAGTACAAGAGCTACAAGCAGCTTGGGCAGCCCGCGGCAGGCATCGGCGCCGCAGTTTCCAAGCGCTTCGGCTACGGAGACGTGATCTCGGTTGTCCCGGGAGGCCCTGGCGACAAAGCGGGTCTGCTCGCTGGAGACATCGTGGAAGCCCTGAACGACAAGAGCACCCGCGAGATGTCACTGGCAGAGCTGAACGGACTGCTGGGAGGCCAGGTCGGCTCCATCGTCAATCTCAGCGTAGTCCGCCCCACCAAGGCTCAGCCGCAGAAAATTTCCATTACCCGCGATGCCGTGAAGTATCCGTCGGTCTCCTCCAAAATGCTGGACGGCCAAATCGGCTACATTCGCACCGAAGGCTTCCCCAAAGGCCGCGCACAGGAGATCGCCTCACGCGTTCGCGAACTTCAGAAGAACGGCGCGAAGAAGCTGATTCTCGATCTTCGCAACTCTGGAGATGGTGATGTCGCCGAGGGTGTCTCCACGGCGAACCTGTTTCTGAATCATGGACAGATTGCCTACGTGGAAGGCCAGAAGTATCCGCGCCAGAACTTTACCGCCGACCCTTCGAAGGCAATCTCCACGCTGCCGTTGGTCGTGATCGTCAATCACTCCACTGCCGGAGCCGCGGAGATCGTGGCGGGTGCGGTGCTCGATAATGCGCGCGGCGACGTTCTTGGCGACAAGACGTTTGGAGCCGGTTCGATTCAGAAGACCATCGATCTTCAGGACGGCGGGGCGCTGATCCTCTCGATTGCCAAGTACTACACTCCGGGCGGCAAAGCGATTCAGGATGCGGCCATCACGCCCAACGTGCTGGTAGCCGAGAAGGCGGATGACTTCATCGCGCCGGAGGATTCTGACATGGTCCCCGACGAGAACGAAAAGCCGGAACCCAAGAAAGTTCAGCCCGACGAACAGCTTCGCCGCGCCATTGAACAGCTCGATAAACAGGGCCAGAAGGCCGCCGCAGCCGCATAGAACGATTGCGGTCCCATTCCAGAGAAAGCCCCAGCCTGCCGAGGCTGGGGCTTTCTCATGCTGTATCCATTATGTTGGGCCCAACATAAAGGGTATTATGTTGCGCTGAAATTTATGTGGTGTAGCGAGCGTTTCCCCAGTGGGCAGGGGATCAACCTGCCAAGCTACACCACATAACTATTTAGAGAGAGCGGAGAAAGCTCATTAGTGACGGTT
>Ga0182030_10019305_pt1 | contig 12994 bp, 8 predicted proteins | sample 812S3MmetaG_FD_121299 | JGI IMG/M metagenome (GOLD analysis project Ga0182030, IMG submission 121299) | Permafrost microbial communities from Stordalen Mire, Sweden - 812S3M metaG (Illumina Assembly) | ecosystem: Environmental > Terrestrial > Soil > Wetlands > Permafrost | place: Sweden... | reverse complement strand
TCGTGAAACCCGTGGTGGAAATCCTGGCGGCGATTCCCTCGGTGGCGTACGGATTTTTTGCACTGGTCGTGCTGGCACCGCTGCTGCAAACCAACGGCGGCACCGTGATCGCCACGGCGTGGTGGGTTGTGGCCGGGCCTGTGCTGCTGCTGGGCGCGATGGCTGGCGGCGGCATGCTCACCGCGCAGATCGTCTCGCCGGACCGCCAGCGCATCGCGCGGCATGCCGTCACCGCCATCCTGCTGCTGGCGGCCGTGGTCGCGCTTTGGCTCGTGCACCGCATGCTGGTTCAATTGAAGGTGGACAGCGGCGCCAACGCGCTCAATGTCTCGATCATCCTCGGCGTGATGGCGCTGCCAACCGTGGTGAGCGTGTCCGAGGACGCGCTGCAGGCGGTCGGCCGCGAATTGCGCGAAGGCAGCTATGCGCTCGGCGCCACGCGCGCCGAGACGCTCGTGAAGGTGATTCTGCCGGCGGCGAGCAGCGGCATCTTTGCGGCCGTGCTGCTCGGCATCATGCGCGCGCTTGGCGAAACCATGGTGGTCTGGATGGCGTCTGGCAACGCCGCGCAGATTCCGACGCCGTGGTACAACCTGCTCCAGCCCGTGCGCACGCTCACCGCCACCATCGCCGGCGAAATGGGCGAGGCCGACCAGGTCAGCAGCTCGATGCGCTACAGCTCTCTCTTCGCAATGGGCCTCTGCCTGCTGCTTTTCTGTTTTGTGTGCAACCTTGCCAGTGAACGCATCGTGGCCCGGCAGCGCCGGCAATTGCTGGGAGGATAACCGATGACCATGTCAACACGCCGATTGATGGACCGCGCCTTTACCGGCGTGGGCTTCTTTGCCATCGCGCTCATGGCGGCGTTCTTGCTGGTGGTGCTCGGGCCGATCTTCAAGCGTGGCGCCGGCGCGTTTGTCTTCGAGGGCACGATCGAGCACCGCCGCATGCTGCTGGAAAATTTCAATCGTGGCGACGCCGAAGACATGGTTCTGGATCTCGCCGCGACCAAGGCCGCACGCCAGCCGGTGTACGACATGCTGGCCGCGTTCGACAGGGAACTCGACACGCTGCCCGAGGAAAAACAGGCCGGCTTGCGCAAGGAATTCAAGGAGGTTCGCAAAAATCTCGGCGAGCTTCTCGGTCCCTTGCCGGGCGAGGCGAAATCGGAATTGCTGCGCCGCCGCTACGGCCAGACGCGCTGGGATCGCGCGCTGGTGAAACTGGACCGCGTGCTCTACCGCGAGACGTGGGATTATTCCAAGCCCGGCATGGGCGTGAAAAAATTAATCCCGCGCGAAACCGATTTTGCCGGCACCGCGCTCGCCGGACTTTTCCCGCTCCTGCGCGAACACCTGCGCGACATGCTGAAACCGCACTGGACTTTTTATCCCGGCTTCCTGACCGATCATTCGCTGGACGCGCATTTCTTCGGCGGCATCGGACCGGAAGTCGCGGGCACGCTTTATCTCACGATTGGCGCCATGCTGCTGGCCGTGCCGCTGGGCATCGTCGCCGCCGTTTATTTTCAGGAATACGCGAAAGAAGGCTGGATCATGACGTTTTTGCGCTCGTGCGTCAGCACGCTCGCGGGCGTGCCGAGCATTGTCTTCGGCCTGTTCGGCCTGGCGTTTTTCATCAACACCATGCATGTGTCGCCCAGCAAGAGCGTGCTGGCAGGCTCGCTGACGCTGGCGTTGCTGATTCTGCCCACGGTGATCCGCGCCTCCGAGGAAGCCATCCGCGCCGTGCCGCGCACGTTCAAGGAAGCGTCCATGGCGCTTGGCGCCGGGCGCTGGCGCACCGTGCTGACCGTGATCCTGCCCGCCGCGCTGCCGGGAATTTTGACCGGCATCGTCATCAGCATGGGCCGCGCCGCTGGCGAAACCGCGCCGATTATTTTCACGGCGGCCGTCAGCCTCGGTGCCGCGCCGCCCTTGTCGGAAATTTTCACGCACGACACGCCCGCGCTGCCGTGGGGCATCTACAATCTTTGCACCGAGCATGCCGCCGTGGACGAGATCCGCCACGTGCAGTACGGCATGGTCGCCACGCTGGTGATGATCGTGCTGCTGCTGAACCTCTCGGCCATTGTGCTGCGGGCACGCATCGCCAAACGCTTGAAAGGCTGAACACTTGCACGGAGAAGACCTCATGGACAGCAACCCAAATATCGTCACGCACGCAATTGATCGTCCCCCAAAAACGATGCGCGTCACCGCCGCAAAAAATCGCGAGCCACCGGCCGTCGCGAAGGCCCATGTGTCGGCCTGCGAGTTTTCCATTTTCTACGGCGCACAGGAAGCCGTGCGCAAGGTTTCCCTTGCCATTCCCGCCGGCGAGGTCACCGCCATCATCGGACCCAGCGGTTGTGGAAAAAGCACCTTTTTGCGGGCGATTAACCGCATGAACGATTTGATTCCCAGTTGCCGCGCCGCCGGCGAGCTGTTCTTCGACGGCGAGAATATTTATGGCGACACGATTGACGTCGCCGTGCTGCGCCGCCGCGTTGGCATGGTGTTTCAAAAACCCAATCCATTTCCCAAGTCCATTTTCGACAACGTCGCCTACGGCCCGCGCCTGCATCACCAATATTCGCAGTCCGATCTCGAGCAACTCGTGGAAAGCAGCCTGCGTGGCGCCGCGCTCTGGGACGAGGTCAAGGATCGCCTCGAACGCAATGCGCTCGGCCTTTCCGGCGGCCAGCAACAGCGCCTCTGCATTGCCCGCGCCCTCGCCGTGCAGCCCGAAATTTTGCTGATGGACGAGCCGACCTCCGCGCTCGACCCCAAGGCCACCGCGCGCATCGAGGACCTCATCGGCGAATTGCGCGGTCGCTACACCATCGCCATTGTCACGCACAACATGCAGCAGGCCGCACGCATTTCCGACCAGACCGCATTTTTCTACGAAGGCGTGCTGGTCGAGTTCGGCGCCACGGACCAGCTCTTCACCAACCCGTCGCAAAAACAAACCGAGGATTACATCACCGGTCGTTTTGGCTGATTTTCCAAGAAATAGGAGTAAAAAACATGGCCATCATTTTTCTGCGCGAAATCGAAACCCTGAAGGAACGCGTGCTGCGGCTTTCCGTCAGCGTCGAGGACCGGCTGCGCAAAGCGATCAAAGCCGTGGCGGAGCGCGACGTGGATCTCGCCCGCGAGGTCATGGATGGCGACAACGAGATTGACCAGATCGAGGTGGAGATCGAGGAGGAATGCCTCAAGCTGCTCGCGCTGCACCAGCCGGTCGCGTCCGACCTGCGCTTCCTCGTCGTCGCGCTCAAGGTGAACAATGACCTGGAGCGCATCGGCGACCTCGCCGTCAACATCGCCGACCGTGCACGCCTGCTGTCGCAAACGCGCCCGGCCTCGCTCGAGCTGCAAATCCCGCGCATGTCCGCGCTGACGGTCGAGATGTTGCAAAAGGTTTTCCGGGCGTTCATGGAGCACGACGCGCGGCTCGCCGCCGAGGTCGTCGCCATGGATGATCGCGTGGACGACATGAACCGCGAGATGATCGCGCACGTGGTCCAGCATCTGCGCACGGGCGACGAATCCGCCGACGCGCTGATTCTGCTGCTCGGCGTCTCGCGCGAACTGGAACGCGTGGGCGACCACGCCTCCAACATCGCCGAGGACCTGATCTACATGTTCGAAGGCTCCATCGTCCGCCACCACAAGGACGCCATTATCCGCGCCGCTGCAACACGCCCGGAATGACCGCGTCTTGCCTGACCTGCCGGACTACCGGATTCTGACGCCGCTCTTTCGCGCGCTTCGTGGTGCGTTTTTCCGCAATTCCAACTACCGGTTTTCGACGCCTCGCTTTTCTCCAAATTCTGACGGCTGAATCCTGAATTCTGAATTCTTCTTTCGAGGCGTCAGAAACCAGTAGTTGGTTTCGGCGTCGCGGCGATTCAAACGAAGGCGTCAGAAACCGGCAGTCTGGAGCGCGCCGCGTAGCGCTGCGCGATGACTGCGCATGCCATCAGTTGAATCTGGTGAAACAGCATCAGCGGCAGGACCATCAGGCCGACGGAACTGCCGGCGAACAAAATATTCGCCATGGGAATTCCGCTTGCCAGGCTTTTCTTCGAGCCGCAAAAAACGATGACGATCTCGTCCTCTTTCTTGAAACCAAGGCGGCGGCTCAGGAATGTGGTCGCGCCCAGCACGACGCCCAGCAACACGACGTTGACCAGCAGCAGCATGACAAGATTGAAGCTGTCCAGTTGATGCCAGATGCCGTGCGTCACGCCTTCGCTGAAGGCGGTGTAGACGACCAGCAGGATTGAGCCGCGGTCCACAAATCCCAGCAGGCGGCGGTTGCGCTCCAGCCAGGCGCCGATCCACCGGCGCAAAATCTGTCCGGCAATAAACGGCAGGAAAAGCTGGAGCATGATGCTGCGCACGGCGTCGAGCGAAAAGCCCTGCCCATGCGCGCTCAACAGCACGCCGACCAGCAGCGGCGTCAGCACGATGCCCGCCAGGTTGGAAAGCGAGGCGCAGCACACTGCGGCGGGAATGTTGCCGCGCGCGATGGATGTGAACGCGATCGAGGATTGCACCGTGGACGGCAGCATGCAGAGAAAAACCAGTCCCAGAATCAATCCGGGCGGCAGCAGCGGCCGCGCCAGCCAGCCGACCGCCAGACCGAGAATCGGAAACAGGACGAACGTGCAGAGCAGCACCGTTAATTGCAGCCGCCAGTGCGTGACGCCCGCCATCACGGACTCGCGCGACAAACGCCCGCCGTACAGAAAAAACAGCAGCGCGATGGCGCCGTTGGTGGCATGGCCCATCACCATCGCGCTGGTGCCGCGACAAGGCAGAATGGACGCGAGCACCACCATGCCGATGATCGCCATGATGTACGGATCGCACCGCTCACGAATCATTTTGAAAACGCGTGCCATTAAAAAAAATTCCTCGCCGAACAAAAACGCAAGCGGCCTGTTTATAGTCAATCCCGCCGCACCGAACAATCGGAATCTTGCCGGATATTTTTTGTTTCCCGGAGAAATGCCAAACTGCCGGATTCTGACGCCTTCTTTTTTTCGTGATAGAAGCCGGCGAAGACTACCGGTTTCTGACGCCAGCCTTTCCGCGCCATTTTGGATAAATCTCCAAGCAAAAACAGATGTTTCTCGGAGGCGTCAGAATCTGGTAGTTTCAGCGGCGAAAAAAACAGGCGTCGGAAACCGGGTGTTGGCCTGGCTTGCGAATCGCGCCATGAATCCTGGATTCTGCGTGGGATCACGCGTGCGATTTTCGGCGTGCGCCTGGTTCCCGAAGCGAATGGAAGCGCGACGGATGCACATGTTTCGGCTTCGAGGTGAAGCCGAAACGCGAGCCATCGGTTTTTCACGCCTTCAGCAACACGCGAACCACGTCGGCCGCGGTGAAGTCCGGATGCGCGGCGGAGCAGAACCGCCCGACGCCGGCCACATCATCGCCAAGCGTGATCAGGCAAAGCTCGTGATTGCCGTCCGCAAAAATCTGCCCCAACCCGATATTGGCCAGAAGTCCGTTGCAAAGGCAACGCCGGTGTGCAACATCCTCGGCCTTGCCGCCCTTGGCCATGAAGGCCGCCTCGGGTTCCGCCGGGCAACGGTACCCAATGGTGCCGTCTTCCATGCAATAGGCTTCGCGCAAAAACCCGAGGTCACACACGCGGTGGCGATGCTGGTAAATTTCTTCGTCGGAAAGCGTGCCCTTGAGCTGGGCCAGCTTGAACGGAAACCCGGTTGGTGATGCGGTCGGGGCCGTGAAGACCTTGGCGCCACCTGCGAGTGCCTGGGCGATCAAGGCATGCCGGGCCTCCGGCACCAGCCCCGATTCCTCGCACAACGCAAAGGCCGTTCCCACCTGCACGCCAGCCGCGCCTGCGGCCAGCGCCTCCTGCAAACGTTCCGGTGAACCATACGAACCAGCCAGCCAGAACGGCAAACCCAATTTGCGCATGGCGACCAGATCCACGACGTCGCGCGGGCCATAAATCGGCTCGCCTTGCGGCGTCAGGTGCATCGGCCCGCGCGGCGGCGCGTTATGCCCGCCCGCCAGCGGGCCCTCGATCACAAATCCATCCACCTTGCCATTGGCTTTTTTGACCAGCACGCCGGCAAGCGCATCGGATGAGATGATGGCCAGAAAATCCGGGCGTTGCAGCGGCGAAAGCGCCACGCCTTCCTCGCAAAAAGCGGCGGGATCAAAATGGGACTGGATGTGCGCGCCCGGCTGTGCGCCGCGAATGTGCAGGGAATAGGTGGCGGGCTGGTGAATGGCCAGGACATCCAGGACACCCGGCATCTCGACGGGAATGCCGGCACCGACGATCACCACGGCCACGCCGGCCAGCATGGCGCCGTAAATGGACGGCAGATGCGGAAACTGGATTTTTTCAAGGTAATTGATGCCAACCGGATTGTCGTGGCCTTCGCGCGCCAGGAATACTTCCACATAGTTTGCCACCACGCACAGCTCCTCGGACCAGTGGTGGCTTTTGGCCGAAAGCATGCCAATCGCCTTGTACGGCGCGCTGGGCTTCTTGCCGCCGGGAATGAAAAGCGCGTCCTGCACCCGCTTCGCCATGTTTGGAAAAGGGAAATGCGCCAGCGCCCGGCGCATGTGTCCATCCGGGTCACCATCCTGCAAGCGCCGCGCAAGGATCTGGTCCAGCGCCGTTCCCGAAACCACGCCGAGCTGGCCGAGCCGGGAAACCGATTGCGCCAGACGCCAGTTCGACACGCCCGCGCCCAGGCCGCCTTGGATTATTTTGGGAAGTTGAATATGCATGAAACATCCAGCCTGCTTCTCGTCACGTTCGTTTAATCAGGTCCGCTCACGGCTTTTCGGCCCTGCGCTTTCCACACTTCTTGCTTATATTATGCCGTTTGGCGAGGTGTAAAAACAAGCATGGATTCCATTTATTTACACGTTCAGGACGAGTGCGGACCCCGGCGGCTGGCAGAAGTCGCGGCCTCGCTTTCTATCGACGCCCTTCGCCGGCTTTGCTACTCTCGCATCCATCCCGGAGGAACAACCATGATCCGTCGCCTGCTATTGTCGTTCGCACTCGTCGCCACCCTGACGGCTTCCGCCGATGAAACCTTCCCCAAGCCCGGCTGGAAGGACGCACCCAGCCCGCTTGCCAGTCCCGACGCCGTGCCCGGCGGCACGCTGGTCTTCGCCGCCGACCAGCCACCCAAAAGCCTGAACTACTATCTCGACAACAGCTCCTTCACGATCCAGGTTTTCGATTCGCTTTTCGAAACGCTGCTGGGCAACGACCCGCTCACCGCTGATTTTGTTCCCAACCTCGCCAGCCACTGGACCCTTTCCACCGACAAGCGCACCTTCACCTTCACGATTGATCCCGCCGCGAAATGGAGCGACGGCCAGCCCGTCACCGCCGCCGATGTGAAGTGGACGTTTGACATGATCATGGCGCCGACCAACCAGACCGGCCCCGCCAAGGTCGCCCTGCAAACCTTCACCAACACGCCGCCGGTGATCGTGGATGCGCGCACGATCCGCTTCACCGCCGGCGAAATCCACTGGCGCAATTTGCAGGCGCTCGGTGGTTTTGAAATCCTGCCCGCCCACGTTTTCTCCAATGCAGACTTCAACAAAATCAACTTCGACTTCCCGGTCGTCTCCGGTCCCTACCGTCTCGGCAGCCTCAAGGAAAACATCGAGTTGCGCCTCGAGCGCCGCGCCGACTGGTGGCAGTGGAGCCGTCCTTCCACGCGCGGCACCCTGAATTTCCAAACCATCGTCTACCGTTTTTTCGCCGAGCAGGAAAACGCCTTCGAGGCTTTCAAGAAGGGCGAGCTCGATGTTTTCCCGGTTTACATGGCGCGCCTCTGGGTCAACGAGGCCAAGGGCGACAAGTTCGACCGCCACTGGATCGTCAAGCAGCGCGTCCGCAATCATCGCCCGCTCGGCTTCCAGGGTTTCACCATGAATCTGCGGCGTCCACTCTTCAGCGACCTGCGCGTCCGCAAGGCGCTCGCGCTGCTGCTCGATCGCGACAAGATGAACCGCACGCTCATGTACAACGCCTATTTTCTCCAGCGCTCCTATTTCGAGGATTTGTACGACGCGAGCCAGCCATGCACCAACGCACTCTATGCCTTCGACGCCGCGCAGGCTGGCAAACTGCTCGACGACGCCGGCTGGCGCGCCAATGCCCAGACCGGCTGGCGTGAAAAAGATGGCAAGCGCCTGAGCTTCATCTTCCTCACGCGCGACGCCTCGTCCGACAAATTCCTCGCGCTTTATTCCGAGGATTTGAAAAAAGCCGGCATCGAAATCAAGATTGATCGCAAGGACTGGGCCGCCTGGGTGCGCGACATGGAAGCCTTCCAGTTCGACATGACCTGGGCCGCGTGGGGCAGCGCGCTCTTCAAGGATCCCGAGGACATGTGGGCTTCCAGCGAGGCCGATCGTCCCTCCGGCAACAACTACACCGGCTTCAAGGATGCCCGCGTGGATGCGCTGATCGAAAAACAAAAAACCATCTTCGACCTCGCCGAGCGCAACAAAATCTGCCGCGAGATTGATTCCATCCTCACCGCGCAAATTCCCTATGTTTTGCTGTGGAATCTTGACTATACGCGCCTGCTCTACTGGAACAAATTCGGCACACCGCCGACCGTGCTCGGCAAACTCGGCGACGAACGCGCGCTCTTCACCTACTGGTGGTACGACGCCGATTCCGCCGCCGAACTCAAGGCCGCCACCTCCGCCAACACACCGCTTCCCCAGCGTCCCGACTACATTGACTTCGATAAAGTCTTCAAAGCGCCGTGAGCCGAAACTACCCGTTTTCGACGCCTTCATTTCCGGCATTGCAGCGGTGAAACCAACTGCCCGTTTTTGACGCCGTGATTTTCTCAAAATTCTGGCAACAGAATCCTGGATTCTGAATCCTTCCCCCGAGGCGTCAAAAACCGGTAGTTGGAATTGCGAAATGATGCGGCGTCACGACACAAAAACGAGGCGTCAAAAACCGATAGTTGGTTTTCAACCAAGCCTGCAACTTTTTACGCTTTCGAAAAAAGATCCCGCAGCCGCGCAGGCGGACGGCACGGGCGACGCGTGGTGGCGTCCACAAAACCGAGCACGGTGTAACCGCTGGCCAATTTCTCGCCAGCCTCGTTCAGCACCTCGTAATCAAAGCGCAGCCGCGCGGTGGGCGGCTCGCGGATGAACGCCTTCACGGTCAGCAAATCGTCGTAGGTGGCGGGTTTGAAATACTCGATATGCGCCTCGACCAGCGGCAGCATGATGCCGTCCTTTTCCATTTCGCGGTATGACCAGCCGCAGGCGCGCAGCGCCTCGGTGCGCGCATCCTCAAAATACCGCCAATAATCGCCGTGCCACACCACGCCCATCTGGTCGGTCTCGGCATAGCGCACACGAAGCTGGATCGAATGTTCAAAGGGCAGCATGAGTTTTTCTCCAAGTGAAAACCCAGTTTCCGCAGATTTCCCCGCACTGTCAAGCGGCGTTCCTTGTTCGTCTGGGCTTGCGTTTGGCAGTTGTTCGGGCGATGATGCGGAAATCCTTAGGAATTTTATGCTGCCCGAATTTGACATCCGCCATTTGCAGGGTCTTTCCGAGTCCGTCGCCGCCGAGCGGTTGCGCACCGAGGGACTCAATGAATTGCCGTCGTCCAAGCCGCGCAGCCTTTTCGCCAGCGCGCGGGAAGTCGTGCGCGAGCCCATGTTCCTGATGCTCGTGGCCTGCGGCGCGATCTACCTGATCCTCGGTGACAAGACGGAAGCGCTGATGCTGATGGGCTTCGTCTTCGTGGTCATGGGCATCACGCTTTACCAGGAACGCAAGACCGAACGCGCGCTCACGGCGTTGCGCGATCTTTCCAGCCCGCGCGCCTCGGTCATCCGCGACGGCGTGCAGAAGCGCATTGCCGGGCGCGACGTGGTGCGCGGCGATTTGCTGATGCTGCGCGAGGGCGACCGCGTGCCGGCCGATGCCGTGTTGCTGCATACCACCAATCTTTCCGTGGATGAGTCCTTGTTGACCGGCGAATCCGTGCCGGTGCGCAAGCAGGTTGTCGAGAATCGCGATGCCGCCGAAATGCGCCGACCGGGCGGCGACGACACGCCGTTCCTTTTTTCCGGCACGCTGGTCGTGCAAGGCCAAGGCGTGGCGGAAGTGCAAACCATCGGCGCCGAAACCGAGCTTGGCCGCATCGGCAAGGCGCTGCAATCGGTGAAGCAGGAGCCGACGCACTTGCAGCGCGAAACTGCCAGCATGGTCAAGCGCCTCGCCGCCGCCGGACTTTCGCTTTGCGTGGCGGTGGTGGTACTCTTCGCGCTGACGCATGGCGGCGCGCGCAAGGACTGGCTTGATGGATTGCTCGCCGGCATCACGCTGGCGATGGCCACGCTGCCGGAGGAATTCCCGGTCGTGCTGACGATTTTTCTCGCGCTCGGCGCGTGGCGCATTTCGCGCCAGCAGGTGCTGACGCGCCGCATTCCAGCCATTGAGATGCTCGGCTCGGCCACCGTGCTTTGCACCGACAAGACCGGCACGCTCACGCTGAACCAAATGACCGTGGCGCAACTCGCCGTCGAAAACGAAACGTGGAATTTCACTGCGGAAGAAAAAAAACCGCTGCCGGAAAAATTCCACGCGCTGGTGGAATACGCCATTCTCGCCAGCCAGCGCGACGCGTTCGACCCGATGGAAAAGGCGATTCACCACGTCGGCGAAACCTGCCTCGCCAATACGCATCACATTCACACGAATTGGGAACTGGTGCGCGAGTATCCGCTGTCGCGGCAATTGCTGGCGCTCTCGCATGTCTGGAAATCCCGCACCGCGAAGGAATATGTGATCTCCGCCAAGGGCGCGCCCGAGGCGATTGCCGACCTTTGCCATTTCACGCCGGAACAGAATCGCGAGCTCGCGGCGCAGATTGACGTCATGGCGCAAAACGGCCTGCGCGTGATTGGCGTGGCGCGGACGCGCTTCAACCGCCACGACGAGCTGCCGGTGGAACAGCACGATTTTCCCTTTGAATTCATTGGTTTGCTCGGTCTCGCCGATCCGGTGCGGCCAACCGTTCCGGCGGCGATTCGCGAATGCCACCAGGCCGGCATCCGCGTTGTGATGATCACCGGCGACTATGCCGGCACGGCGCAAAACATCGCGCGCCAGATCAACCTGCCGTTCGGCGACGTGATGACCGGGGCGGAGTTGAGCGCGCTCAGTGACGACGCGTTGCGGCAGCGCATTGGTCGCGTGAATGTTTTTGCGCGCGTCGTGCCGGAGCAGAAATTGCGCATCGTGCAGGCGTTGAAGGCCAGCGGCGAAATCGTGGCCATGACCGGCGACGGCGTGAACGACGCACCGGCGCTCAAGGCCGCACACATTGGCATCGCCATGGGCGGACGCGGCACCGACGTGGCGCGCGAATCCGCGTCGCTGGTTTTGCTCGACGACGACTTTGCCTCCATCGTGCAGGCGATCCGGCTCGGCCGCCGGATTTTCGACAACATCCGCAAGGCCATTGCCTACATTTTTTCCATCCACGTGCCGATTGCCGGCATCTCGCTGCTGCCGGTGCTGATGGGCTGGCCGCTGGTGTTGATGCCGGTGCACGTGCTGTTTCTGGAACTGATTATTGATCCGGCGTGCTCCACGGTTTTCGAGGCGGAAAAAGAAGAGGCCGACATCATGCAGCGTCCGCCGCGCGACCAGAAGGAGCCGCTGTTCAACCGCCGCACCGTGGTGACCAGCGTGCTGCAAGGCTTGGTCGTGCTCGCGGTCGTGGCCACGGTTTTCGGCGTCGCGCTGCATTTGAAGCGCGGCGAAGACGAGGCGCGCGCATTGTGCTACACCACGCTGATCATCGCCAATCTCGGATTGATCCTCACCAATCGTTCGCGCACCCGCACAATCCTGGCCACGTTGCGGACGCCCAACGCCGCGCTGTGGTGGGTGCTTGGCGGCGCGACCGCGTTTTTGGCGCTGGTGCTTTCCGTGCCGTCGCTGCGCGACATTTTCAAATTCGCAGAGCTGCACCCGTCGGACATCGCCATCTGCCTGATGGCCAGCGTGCTCAGCATTTTGGTGTTCGAGCGGGCCAAGCGCTCGCAACAACCGCGACCGAAAAACGCCGGGGCTGTTTGCTAACATCGAAATTCGGATGGCTTTTCTCATGTCAATTGCGCGTGTCATCCTGCATGTGGACATGGACGCGTTCTTCGCCGCCGTGGAACAACGCGACCATCCCGAACTGCGCGGCAAGCCGGTGATCGTCGGCGCCGCGCCGGACCAGCGTGGCGTGGTCTCAACCTGTTCGTACGAGGCGCGCGCTTTTGGCGTCCGCTCGGCCATGCCGTCGCGCGAAGCCTTCCGCCGCTGCCCGCAGGGAATTTTCGTCCGTCCCAACATGGCGCTTTATTCCCAGGTTTCCGGCCAAATCCAGGAAGTTTTCCTGCGCTACTCGCCGCTGGTGGAACCGGTTTCCATTGATGAGGCGTTCCTGGATGTCACCGGTTGCGAGCGGCTTTTCGGCGACGGCCCGACCATCGCCACGCGCATCCGCGCTGACATCCGCAGCGAACTCCAGCTCACCGCCTCGATCGGCGTGGCTGGCAACAAATTCCTCGCCAAGCTCGCTGGCGAAGTTGGCAAACCCGACGGACTCACCGTCGCGCCGCGCGACCGCGAAGGCGTGATCGCCTTTCTCGCGCCGCTGCCCGTGAGCCGCCTCTGGGGCGTCGGCCAGGTGACGCGCGACCTGCTCGTGCAGCACGGATTCCGCACCATCGGCGACATGCAGCGCGCCCACGAAACCACGCTCGCCGCCGTGATCGGCCACCACGCCGCGAATCATCTGCTGCGCCTTGCGTTCGGCGAGGACGAGCGCGACCTCGAAATGGAAACCGAGGAAAAAAGCATTTCGCGCGAACATACGTTTCCGGTGGATTGCCGCGATACCGGGCAGATGCACG
>Ga0182030_10019304_pt1 | contig 12995 bp, 8 predicted proteins | sample 812S3MmetaG_FD_121299 | JGI IMG/M metagenome (GOLD analysis project Ga0182030, IMG submission 121299) | Permafrost microbial communities from Stordalen Mire, Sweden - 812S3M metaG (Illumina Assembly) | ecosystem: Environmental > Terrestrial > Soil > Wetlands > Permafrost | place: Sweden... | reverse complement strand
TTGAATATCCCCCACTTTCTTGCGATTCAAACTGAAGCGGAGAATCAGAACAATCGCCAGCGCGAGCAAAATCCCCGGAACCATCCCATAGGAAATGCCGATGCGCGCCGCGACCTGCGGGCCCTGCGGCTGATCGCCTGGAGCGAGATGAATGAAGTGGCTCAGCAGCACGCCGCTAATCAGCAACGCGCCGCCGGAGGCAATCTTCTCGCCGAAGTTCATCATGCCGAAGCAAACGCCCTCGCGGCGCATGCCGGATTTCAGCTCGTCTTCGTCCACCACGTCGGCCATCATGGAAAATGGCAGCACCCAAAGCGCGCTGGCGAACAGGCCCGCGATCAGATTTCCCGCCATTAACGGGAAGGGGTGGTCCATTCCAAACAGGTGGCCCTTGCCGATGAGAAGGGACGCGAGAACAAGAATCGTAACCAGACCCAGCACGGATGCCGCATAGAAATTTCGTTTCTCGCCGCGTTTCGCGACCCAGATCCAGGCCGCCACACCCACCACCGCGCCCGCGTAAAAAGAGCCTTGCACCAGGCTGAGCCAGTGGTGATCTTCAATGCCCGCATACCATTTGAGGAAGTGAACGCCCAGGCTGAAGTTCACCACCACGGCGAGAGAGCCCAGCGTGAAGGAGAACCAGAGCGTGCGGAAATCGCGGTTCTTCAGGAAGAGCCACATACCAGCGAAGAAGTGGCGCGCTTCCTCTCGGGCCGCACCGAGCTGCCCGAAAGTCTTACTGGATTGCGTTCCGAAGACGGAGATCAGGCCAGCCGCTGTCATGGTCAGTCCGAAGGCGGCGCCCATGCGTGGATAACCCGCGTAGTGCAGTTTTTGGTCTAGTCCATCGCTCAGTTTCCGAAAGAAGATCAGGAGCGGCAATGTGGCTCCCGCCGCCATCCCGATCAAGCCCACCAGGCTGCGAACCGCAATCACGCGCGTGCGCTCGTCGTAATCCGTGGTGAGTTCCGCGCCCAGGCTGAGATAGGGAATGCGGTAAGTGGCGAAGCAGAAGCGGAATCCGAGTGAGGTGACCAGAAGCCAGGTGAAAAGAGCCGGCGTGGGCAGTCCTTGCGGGGGACTCAACAGCGCCCAGAAAAATGGACCCATGCCCAGGCAGCCGATCAGCATGAAAGACTGGCGCCGTCCCAGGGCGAAACGCGCGGCATCGGACCGAAATCCAATGTAGGGGTCGAGCACGGCATCAACTACCAGTCCTGCCGTGACTCCGAAACCGGCCAGCGCCCCATTCAAACCCATCACCGAGTTATAGAAGAGCAGAACGTAAATCCCGAAAACGGCCATGGTGAGCGTGATGGGAATCTCGCCCACGCCATAAAGAATCTTCAGGCCGAGCGGCACCGGTCTCCGGACAAGCGGTTGCGCGATAACCGTGGCGGCGCTCATTTACGTAGTTAGGATAGCGGTAGCGACCGAGAGTTGTCCCTGAATCGATGTGTGCGCCGACAATTTCTTACCTTTAAGGGCGGGGAAGAGCGCTGTTAGCGCATCGGCCAATTCCATTTCGACGGTGCCCTTCGCCAGGTCGAATCCCGTGATGTGAAGCGAATGCAATCCCTGGTGGAAGCCCTGACCCAGCGCTTTGGAGAGTGCTTCCTTGGCCGTCCACAGGCGCAGCGCCCACTCGTTATGCTTGTCTGGCGGAAGGCCGGCGAGCATGCCGCGTTCTTCCTCGCGGAAAGCGATTTTCTCGAAGTTCTCCGCGGCGCGCCCAACAACTTCGATATCGATTCCCACCCGCTGGTTCGCCTGCACGGTTGCGATGGCGGCGGCCACTCCATGGCTATGGGTGATGGAGATCTGGGGAAGCACGTTCAAACGCTGCTCCCATGCTCCGTGAGCCTCCGGCTTTCCATGCCCGTCGTAACCGATCTCGATGTCCGCTTCACAGAGCACTTCTCCGGTTGCTTTGGCGATTAACTCGCGGACCGCGTCTTTGGCGGCGCAGCGGCCCAGCAGCCATTCATGCCGGCGCTTGGCCACGCCTTTCATGCCTTCCCACTCGGTTCGTTCCTTAGGATTCAAAGCCAGGTAAGCCAGAGCTTTCAACCAGATGTTATGGGAAGATTCGAGGAACTCGGTCGATAAATCATCAATGCGCCGGCACACAACGCTTTCGCCGGAGGCAGCTTCAGGCCACGGCGCGGATACATAAGCTTCGCGCGGCGACACGCGCAGGTGCAGAAAACGGGGGGGCTGCGGAAAACGCCTGGTTTCCCAACCCTTCAACCGGTAATAAACCTTCCCTGAGTGATCCAGAACCTCGATGTCGGAGTGGATCACCATGTCGCTTTCAAATCGCCGGAGAACGCGGCATTCCAGGCGCGCGCCTACCGGCGGCGAGGATTCGAATATGTCGAACGAAGCCACCCGGTAGGGGAACAGATCCGTGCCCTTTTCAATCGCTTCCCAGAACCAGTAAGCCACGGCCTGTCCGGCGGCATCCAGCAAAATCGGATCGAAAACGAAAGCGGGACGCGGATTGCCCTCAAAAAGGATGTCGTGCGGCAGAGCTTCGAGAGTGGCGCTGGCGCCGTTGCGCGCCGCCCGCTCGACACTCTTCACGCCTTGCATCAACGCGCCGTGAAACATGCCGGTACGGTAGAGCAAGGCGGGGTCCCATGTCGAACGATGTTCCTGTTCCAGAGCGAAGGGCATTGGTCCGCCGGACGCCGGGCGGCTGTCTGCAAAAAGGACTGTCGCTTCGGCGAAGATGGGTCGCAGAGCCGGGCGTGCCCCCTCGCGCGTGCCCGCTTCGCGCGCGCCTGCCTCCCGCAACGCCACGTGAATCTCTCCGGGCGCTTTGTGTTTCGCCGTGAGTTCCACGGTGTAGCCGGGTTGCTCGATGGTGACCCAGCGCGCGGCGCGGATATCGCGCATCCCGGTGCACACGCGGTTCGGCTCCAGCAGAGCCGCGGCTTCCGCCAAAATCTCCATCGTGACCGTGAGTGGGACAACCGGCAGGCCCAGCAGCGAGGGGTCTTCAACCGAGACATCGCGGCCCAGCGTGTGGTCCCAAAATACGGTTTCCTTCGCGAGATCGAAACGATGTAACGCGATGGCGTGGGAGCCCGGAACCAGGTCCAGCACCTCCGTAATAAAGGGGCGTTTTGTGGCGTGAGCCGGCTCTGGCGCTGGCGCCGGCATCGTCGCGACTGCCGCGCCTCCCACCAGCGCCGTCATGAACTGCTGCTGCGCGGCCAGGAAATGCTGCATCGTACGCAGGTGCTCTTCCATCACCATCGCTCGAGGCGATGAGGCGACGGCCGCCATCGCGGGAAGGGGAGCGGGCGCATGTTCAGGCAAAGCGCGATGCTTCGGACCGCCGTTCACTGAAACCACGGGCGCAGGCTCGGGCGTTTCGATTCTCTTCGGCGGCCGGTTCGGCAGTTCAAACCCTTCCGGCAGGCGAATGGGCTGAATTCCAGAACGCAGAATCATTGTGCGCTTCGGCTTCACGGGCGCATCAAAGGTCTTGGGATCGCGCCGGTCATAAAGTGGCGTCAGATTCGGATTCACGCCGTGCGCGATCAACTGGCCCAGCATGTGGTGTAACTGCAGAATGCCGGAGCGATGCTGCACGTTCGAGGGAATCGAAATATGCGGTTTGCCGCGCAGCACGTCATCCACAAATCCGCTGAGGTTACTCTTGGGGCCGATCTCGACGAAGATGCGCACGCCATCGCGGTACATCGCGTCAGTCGTCTCGCGGAAGCGCACGGTGGACGCCCACTGCACGGCCGCAAGCTGCCGGATGGCATCGGGATCGTCAGGATAGCGCTCGGTGGTCACACAGGAATAGAGATCCACTTGCGGCTTGCCGATCGACAGGTGATCGAAATGCGTGCGCAGGGGCTTACTGAAAACCTCAAACCAGGGCGTATGATACGCGCGGCCGAAGGGCAATTTCTGGGCGATGGCGGCCTTGCCGGAAAGCGCCTGCATCAACCGGTCAATGGCGTCTTCCTTGCCGCAGATCACCACCTGGTGGACGCAGTTATCCAGGGCGATATAGAGTTCGCCATTGCTCTTCGCGACCAGATCTTCCAGCAGTTTGTGATCCGCGCCGGCGATGGCCAGCAACACCGCTTCCGGAATTCCGCTGGTGGTGCTGAGCCGTTCAAAAACATCGTAGACGCCGCGAATGTGAGCCAGCAGGCTCGATTCGCTTTTGGCTTGCACGGTTTCCGAAGCGAGAAGCGCCGAATGCTCGCCGGTGCTGTGCCCCACCATGGCGTCGGGCTTGATGTCGAAGCGAGCCAGTAGGGCGTACAAAGCCTGGTTGGATGCGAAGACGGATTCCGCGCCTGAATCCATATTCCACAAGCGGTCTTTGCCGCCCGCCAGCGGCGGCGGAAACATGACATCGCTTGTGAGATAGCCGCGTGGATGCTTCTCAAAGGCGCGATCCATCAGGTCGAATACTTCGCGGACTTCAGGGAAGTGGATGGCCAGATCGGCCAGCATATTCTGATACTGCGACCCTTCTCCGGGGAAGATAAATGCGATCTTGCCCTGGTCGGCCAGCTTGTCCCGAAACCAGTAAATGCCTTCAATGTCGCGAAGCTGCTTGGCTTTTTCATCGGCCAGTTTCGTCAGCGCGCGCGCCAGTTTCGTGAGCAGATCTTCCCGCGATGCCGCGACGATGGCCAGACGCTCCACCCCGAAATTCTCTTTATGGTTCAAAGACCACGCGAAGTCTTTGAGGTTGAGAACGGCATGCCCCTCCACGACGGATTGCACGCGCCTGACTTCGCCCACCAAAGCTTCCCGCGTGGCGGCGGACATCACGAACAGTTCGCTATCCCAATCGTGCTGCTGCCAGGCTTGTTGATTCGGCCCGGTATACTCCTCCAGAATGGCGTGGGCATTGATGCCGCCGAAGCCGAACGCGTTGATGCCGGCGCGTCGCGGATGCGATGTAAAGCCATGTATCCACGGCCGCGTTTCGGTATTGAGATAAAAATTGGAATCTTCCAGACCCAGCTTCGGGTTGGGGTTTTCCACGTGCAGCGTCGGCGGCAGCACCTTGTGATGCAGCGCTAGCGCGGACTTGATGAGCCCGGCCATGCCGCTTGCTGGCATGGTATGGCTGATCATCGATTTCACCGAACCCAGTGCGCAGCGCGGCGATTCGCTCCGGCGAGTGCCGAAGACCTTGCGGAGCGCCTCGCATTCCGTCGCGTCTCCCACGGGCGTGCTGGTGCCGTGCGCTTCGATCAAACCGACGGTGGCAGGGTCAATGCCGGCGGATTGGTAGGCTCGCTCAATGGCCGTGATTTCGCCTTCGATGCGCGGTGCAAGTACGCCCTTGGCCCGGCCATCGCTCGCGACGCCCACGCCCTTCAGCACCGCGTAGATCTTGTCGCCATCACGCTCGGCTTCGGCCAGGCGCTTAAGCACCACGACGCCCACGCCTTCACCCAGCAGCGTGCCATCCGCCGCCGAATCGAACGGACGCATCGTGCCTTTGCGCGACAGCGCTTTCAACTGCGAGAAAATCATCACCAGCACCGGCGAGGTGTTGGCGTGGACGCCGCCCGCCAGCACCAGATCGCAGCGCCCGGATTGCAATTCCTGCATGCCGTGCTGCACCGCGACCAGGCTGGAGGCGCACGCGGCGTCAACCAGGTAATTGGGGCCCATCAGATCCAGCCGGTTGGCGATGCGCCCTGTGATGATGTTCGGTACCAGACCAGATGCGGTGTCCGACTGGAATTGAGGAGCGCTTGCCCGCAGGTGTTCCTTGATGATCTTGAGCTCTTCCGCGGTGTGCTCGGGATGCAGTTGCTTCAGAATGCGCAGCGTGGCTTCGATCATGACGCCTTGCTGCATGGCCGCCGCGTTCCCGCGATTTACATAAGTGCCACGCCCCAGAATCACGGCCGTGCGCTCTTTGCACTTGGTGATGTCGGTGGGGCCGGAATCCGCCAGCGCGTCATGCGCCACCCGGAGCGCCATAAAATGATCCGGTTCGCAGCCATCGACGGCGCTGGGGAGTACGCCGTACGCAAAAGGATCGAATTCCGCCAGGTCGCCCAGGTAGCCACCGCGCTTGCAGTAGGTACGGTCGTTTTCTGTGCTGGTGGGGTCCCAGAAAAGCTCCTGCTCCCAGCCGGGAGGGGGGTCGCCCACGGCGTCCACTTTATGCAGGATATTCTCCCAATACTGCCGCATGTTGGCCGCGCCGGGGAACACGCAGCCCATCCCGATGAGGGCGATCTCGGAATGTGGCGGCGGCGGAATGGCGTCTTGCGGAGGAATTGGAGAATTATTCATGAGCGGAACCGGATCGGGTACGTGGCAGGCCCTTCGGATTGCGTCCCGTGCGTGCAGACTTGTTGGTTAAACTATTTTAGGAACCGCCGCGAGGGGTGTCAACCTGCGGCGCCGAGCTGAGGCAGCATCGCTAGTACGATGGTCCCGATTCCGGCAGAAAATATCAGTGAATTCATATTGTAAATGGCGGTACTCACGATTAGAACCGGGACCGACAAACATTGACACGGCAGAGGCTTGCGGCTTACCATGAACGTACTACCGCCCTTCCAGGATTTGGTGTTTCCCTGTTTTGAATACCGACCGGAAAACCAGAGCTTTTGAATGTCGAAGATCGGACGTCGCACGTAGGTTTTACACGCCAGCGCCGATTCGCTAACCCGAATGAAAAGGCACGATCCGCATCCGCTTTAAGGAAATCGAATGACGCAAAGCCGCCAGGAAATCCTGGACTATGTATTGGAGTCGTTGAACGAGCTTTCGAAGGACTGGGACTATTCTGAGCCTGTCGGCCCCGCCACGCTTCTGTTTAGCGAATTGGGACTGGACTCGCTGGATCTGGTTGTTCTGGGAACCGGTATGCAGGAACACTATCAAAAGCAGATGCCCTTCGCCGAATTCCTTTCCGCCGTGGGTGAGCGCGGCCAGCGCGACGTTGCCGTTTCCGAGCTGGTTGATTTTATCGATGCGCAATTCAATCCCGAACCGGCGGCGGGAGGCTCGGCCCGATGAGAGGCGTAAAGACTTTACTTGTCGGCTGGGATGGCGCCACATTCACAGTTCTGAATGAGTTGATGGCGCAAGGCGTCATGCCGTTTTTGAAGAGCTTCCTGGAAGGCGGCGTTCGCGCGAATCTGCGGACCATCGTCCCCGCTCTGACCCCTCCGGCATGGACGAGCCTGATGACCGGGCGCACGCCGGGCTATCACGGCGTCTTCGATTTCTTCCGTTTCGAAGGGCAAAACAGCAAGCACATCCGCTTTTTCACCTCAAGTGATATACAGACGGAAACCATTTGGAATCTGGCCTCGAAAAACGGGATGCGCGCGTCATCGATGAATTTCCCCTCGATGTACCCCGCGCCTCACATTTCCGGCTACGTGGTTCCGGGTTGGGTGCCGTGGCGGCAGATGCGCCTGGCATGCTGGCCCAAAGACCTGTTTGATCAATTGAAAGCCATTCCTGAAGTGACCCTCCGCGAACTCGGGATGGACATCAAGCTGGAGGAGAAATCCACCGAAGGCGTGGGTACTCAGGAAGAATACGGTCCGTGGATTGAGTTCCACACGCGGCGCGAACGGAACTGGTTCGAGATTTACAAGTACCTGACTGCGACGGACCCCTCCGAGCTGACTGCGGTGCTGTTCGACGGCGTGGATAAGATGCAGCACCTGTGCTGGCGCTTCATCCGGCCTGTCGATGCCGCGCCACTCAAGGAAGAGTGGGAGTTCGCGGTTCGCGAACTCTGTCTGAACTATTACCGCCAGTTGGATTCCATCTTTGAGCAGATGGTCCAGTTGGCCGGTCCCGAAGCGACCGTGCTGCTCGCATCGGACCATGGTTTCGGGCCCACCTACGAGGTGTTCAATGTGAACACCTGGCTGGCGAAAAAGGGCTACCTGTTCTGGTCGGAGGCCGCGGCCAACCAGGAGAAGCAGACCGCGCTGTTAGGCGTGGGACAAGTTGCCCGCCATACCTGGCTGCTGGATTGGACCAGGACGCGTGCGTTTGCCACCACCCCGACATCCAACGGAATCAACATCGTGGTGAGCGAGGACGGAACAGGTCCGGGCGTACCGGCTGCGGAGTATCAGGCCTTTCGCAACCAGTTGATCGAGGAGTTGCGCGAGGTCCGTTCGCCGGAGGATGGCGAAAAGATTATCAGCGGCATCTTCACGCGGGAGGAGATTTTCCCTGGACCGAGCGGCCACCTGGGCCCGGACATCACGCTCGAAATGCGCGATGGCGGGCTGATTTCCATTCTGCCGGGCGAAGACATTGTTTCGCAACGTCCCGTGGTGAGCGGTGCTCACCGGCCGCTGGGAATTTTTGGCGCCAGGGGTCCTGGAGTGAAGAAAGGGTTCGACGCCGGCGAGATTTCCATCTTAGACGTTGCGCCAACGATACTCTATTCCTTAGGGCTACCGGTTTACAAAGACTTGGAGGGGAGAGTCCCGCAAGAGATTTTCGAGAAGACTATGTTGGAAGAGAAACCAGTTAAAGTGAGCGCCACCTCCGCGACAGGAGACGGCAAGGAAGAAGAACCGGAACCAGAAGTGGATTCCGAAACAGCGGAAATGAGCGAAGAGGACGAGCGGGTGGTCATGGAGCGCCTGCGGGAACTGGGTTATATCGAGTAACTATGCCAAAAATCGCAGCGAACGGGATCAACATCCACTACATCACCGCGGGCGAGGGTCCGGATGTCGTGTTGCTGCACGGTTTCCTGGGGAACCTAGCGGTTTGGCATCTGTACATGATGCCAATCCTGCGGCGCGAATTTCGCGTGACCACGTACGACCTGCGCGGTCATGGGTACAGCGATGTGACGCCGACGGGCTACACGCCGAAGAATATGGCGGAAGACCTGCTGCGCCTGATGGACGCCCTCAAGATCGAGAAGCCCGCGCTGATGGGCCACAGCTTCGGCGCGGACATCTGCCTGTACTTCGCGTTGAAGCACCCGGAGCGTGTGGATCGCATCCTGGGCCTGGAGCCAGGCCTCGCGGCGCTGGTGGGCGATCGGAAAGATCCCAACTGGATCGGCTGGAAGGCGTGGGTGGAGAAACTGGAAGAGAGCGGCATCACCGTTCCGGAAGACAAAAAGGCCGACGCGATGTACTTATTGCAGCTCAGCCTGGAGACGCCGAAATTCTACGGACCCGCGCGCGGGCTGCCGCGCAATCGGGAACCGCTGCTGAAGCTGATCCGCGAGACGACCTTGATTGAGGATTACGAGACGGAAGACGAGTTAACGCTCGACTCGCTTAAGACAATCAATACGCCTGTGGAATTGGTCTATGGCACCAAGTCCCATTTCCTGCCGTCGTGGGAGCCGATCAAGAACCGGCTGCCGAACTGCCAGTCCGTTCTGCTGCCGGGCGGCGAGCACTTTGGTCCGCTGGAGTTGCCCGAACTGCTAACGGAGACGACTCTGAAATTCCTGCGTACGCCGATTGATGAGCTCAATCCTGTGGGCCAGACGCGGTTGGCTTCGCTCGAAAAGTAATCGTTCCGGCGCAAGGAAAACATGAAGATACATTTCCAGGCGTCGGCGCTTCTTTCAATAGCGCTTCCTGCAGCGCTCCTCCTGGTTCAGCCCGCATTTGGGCAAACGTCCACCTTCAGCGTCACGGATTTCAGACCCCTCAACGCTGTTTCTGATGTCCTGGAACAAGCGCTCGGCGCGATCCTCGCCAAGCCCGAGAGCTCCGACGCGGAAAAGACGGCCATGATCGAGACGCTGCTCGTCAGCTACAGGACGAATCAACTGGCAGAGGATTTCAAGGTGGAGCAAGCGAACGGGATGTTTTATATCACTCCGACGAAGGCACTTTCAAAGAACGGCGTCAGCGTAGCTGCGTCGTCCCTGATGGCGCTGCCGGTGACTTTCCCGGCGCAGCTCCTGTCGGGTGCGGATGCAATCCAGTTGGTTCTGGATTCCGTCGGCAGGGCGGCGAACGTGAAGATCGGACAGGCCGCGGTAATATTTCTGTCGGACTAAAAGGTGATGATTGGCGCGACGGGGGAGCCGGCGCGAGACGTACTGTCCAAAATCGTGAAGGCGCTAACGGGAGCGCGCGTGAGCTACAGGCTGCTCAGCATCCCGCAGGGAAAGGGGGGCACCGACTACCTGCTGAGCATGCAGTATGCCGGGTCTGCTCCTTGGGCCAAGTCGGCGTTTGAGATAACCGGCTTCCCGTTCGGCGAAACCCCGTTGTCCGACGCGACCTCTCCAATTGCCAGCCACGCTGTTCGCTCGCCTGCGACGGTGAGGCCGGGAACGCCTGCTGGAGTTTCTCTCTTTGGCACTTCCGCGCCTGCTAAGCAGCCGAGTCAGTAGTGAGACTGGGCGGGGCGCATGGGGTTGAGCGGCGCTAAGAGAACCGGCTAACGATCAGCAGGCTGCCACCAATCGCAACCGCGTCTTCCAGCAAAGCGATCGGCATGTCTTTCCCCCCGATGGCCTTCACAAGGCGCATGCGGAGCTCGTATCCACCCAGCGTTCCAGCCACTGCGCCGAACGCGCCCAGCAAGCCCGCGGCTATCGGCGGCTGCGCGGTTCCATAGGCCAGCGCGCAGCCGCAAAATGCTCCCACCACGATGCGCCAGAGGAAAGGTCCGGGCGACTTGCGGCTGGGAGTGTGCGGCAGTTTATCGGCAATCAACTCGCCCAACGCAAGTACGGAGAGAATGTACGGCGTAGCGGCATAGCCGAGAAACTCGAGCGGCGTGCTATCCAGATGCAGCCATTTGAGCCGGGCAGCCCAACTCACCAGCGCCGGGGTAGTGATGGAGCGAAGCCCCGTGAGGACGCCGAGGAGAAACGCGTAGAGGTAAAGCGTGGCGAGATCCGCAGTGTTGAGACCCATGGTCTCCCATTCTAATCGCCCGGTGTATACAATCATTCACGGAGGAGATCCCCTTGGCCAACCACGTACCACGCCGTCAATTTCTTCAAGCCGGCTTAGCACTATCCACCTTAGGCGCGTCGAAATCACTGCGGCTCGACGCCCAGATTCTCAAATCCGCAAACGCCGGCCGCGTTCGCTTCGGCATCATCGGGGTGGGCATGGAAGGTTCAGGGCTGCTAGGCGCCGCCGTCACTTTGCCGGGTGTGGAATGCGTGGGAGCGGCGGACCTTTATGACGGCCGCCACACGCTCGCCAGGGAGATCACCGGCAACGCCGGCCTGTTCACCACGCGCCGTTACCACGAGCTTCTGGAGCGCAAAGACGTCGACTGCATTCTGGCCGCGGTGCCTGACCACTGGCACATGCGCGTGGTTGTAGATGCCTGCAACGCGGGCAAAGATATCTACTGCGAGAAGCCCATGTCTCACACCCCGGCGCAAGGGTTTGAAATGATCGACGCGGCCGAACGGAACAACCGCATTGTTCAGATCGGCTCGCAACGCGTCAGTTCCGCGCTCTGCGCCAAAGCCCGCGAGTTGTATCATGACGGTGCCATCGGGGATGTGGAGATGGTCGAACTGAGCCTCGGCCGCAACAGCCCCACCGGCGCCTGGGTTTACCCTCCACCGCTCGATCTTTCGCCTCAGAATCTGGATTGGGATACGTGGCTGAACGACGCGCCCAAAGTCCCGTTCAATCCAGAACGGTTTGCGCGGTGGCGCTGCTGGAAGGAATACGGAACCGGCGTCGGCGGCGATCTGATGGTGCATTTGATCAGCGGCATGCTCTATACGTTGGGATGGAATGAGGCCCCGAAGTCCGCATTCGCATTGGGGGGAATTTTCCGCTTTCCGGATGGCCGGAATATGCCGGATACGCACGCGGTGCTGTTCGATTATCACGGCATTCCCGTCTATGTGCGGTTGAATCTAGGTTCGTCAACTCGGGAGTTCGCGCGCTTTCTGGGACCGAAGGGGGTTATGGAAGCCACCGGGGACAGCATTCGCCTGCTGCCCCAAACGGGGCTTGACGAATCACCCAGTTACTACTCGGGTAGCTTTCCCGCGAGGATGCGCGCGGAATATGTCAACCAATGGGAGAGTGAACATCCGGTTCACTACGGCCATGAGCCGGTGACTGCGGACCAACTCTATCAGGGCCCCGACTGGGATGACTTAAAGCCGCACCTCTGGACCTTCTTTGAGGCGACTAAGTCGCGCAAGCCGGTCCCTGAAGATGCGGTTTTTGGCAACCATGCCGCCCTGGCCTGCCATATGGCGAACGCATCGTACTTCCAGAAGAAACAGGTCTTTTGGGACAAAGGCTCCCGCGCCATCAAAACAAACTAGAAGATCTTCGAGTGGTTCATCTGCGGGCAGACTCCTAAAATTGACCTAGCACTGAGTATCGTTGAGGACGTTTTATGAACTTGTTCGCGCGGCCGTTACGAATCGCATCATCCGCGGCACTTGTCGCACTCTGTCTGACAGGCGGAACGCAGAAGTACCAATATGGGCCGCGCGACAAGGCGCGCTACGCGCCCAAAGCTCTGGTTGATTTCGTGAACCCTGGCATGGTGATCACCATCAACTCCGCCCAGTTATCAAGCGCGGGCGTGATCAGCGTGGTCTACACCCTGTCCGATCCCAACGGGCTGGCTCTCGATGCGGCCGGCGCGACCACTCCGGGCGTTATTTCTCTTGCATTCGTCGCCTCTTATATTCCCAAGGGCCAGGAACAATACGTGGCGTACACCACGTCACAGGTCACAGGAGCGGTTCTCGGTACCATCACCCGCCCGGATTTTGAACTCGGTGGCACGCCCGTTCAGGTCGGTCCAGGTCAATACTCATATACTTTCCAGGCTCAGGCTCCTGCGGGATTCGATCCCACCGTGACAACGACGGTCGCGGTTGACGGCAACCGGGATCTGACGGCCTTCAACCTGGGCACGAACTACGCGGGCGCAACCTTCAACTTCGTCCCCAATGGCGCGCCGGTAACGGTAACGCGTGACGTGATCCGTACCGCGAGTTGCAACACCTGCCACGACCAGTT
>Ga0182030_10019302_pt1 | contig 12997 bp, 8 predicted proteins | sample 812S3MmetaG_FD_121299 | JGI IMG/M metagenome (GOLD analysis project Ga0182030, IMG submission 121299) | Permafrost microbial communities from Stordalen Mire, Sweden - 812S3M metaG (Illumina Assembly) | ecosystem: Environmental > Terrestrial > Soil > Wetlands > Permafrost | place: Sweden... | reverse complement strand
TCCGACCGCTGCTCGGCGCTGGCGCGCCTCGCGATTCCGAATGTCGAGATCACCTCGGCTACCCCGACGCCCGCGGGACCTTCAGGCCGGGGTGGCGGGGTGGTTCCGGAGCACTGCGTGGTTCGGGGAGCGATCGACAAACGCACTGGTTTCGGCGGAAAGATTTACGCAATCGGTTTTGAGCTGCGCCTGCCCGTCAAATGGGAACGCAGGTTTCTGTTTCAGGGCGGCGGCGGAATGGACGGCACAGTGCGACCGGCGCTGGGCGCGGCCTCGGGCGCAAACAGGAATCCGGCGCTGGCGCGCGGTTTCGCCGTGGTTTCGACCGACGCCGGCCACACTGGCGCTCCTCCGATGCCTGAGGCGGACGCATCGTTTGCCCGCGACCAGCAGGCGCGGATTGATAACGCCTACCGGTCGATCGAACGCGTGACGCAGATCTCGAAGGAGATTGCGACGCAATACTATGCCGAACCGTGGCGCCACGCCTATTTTGACGGCTGTTCCAATGGCGGGCGTCAGGCGCTCATGGCGGCGCAGCGTTTCCCTCGCGACTTCGACGGGATCGTTTCCGGCGCGCCCGCATTCCGGGTAACACATGCGGCGATCGGTTCGGCCTGGGAGACGACGACCTTTCTGAGCATCGCGCCGAAAGATGACTCGGGCAGGCCGATTCTGAGCCGGGCTTTCTCCGACGACGATCTGAAACTGGTGGCCGGAGGTGTCCTGAAACAGTGCGACGCGCTCGACGGTCTGGCGGACGGGCTGGTTATGAACACGCGCGCCTGCCGGTTCGAGCCGAAATCACTGCTGTGCGCCGGGGCCAAACAATCGAGTTGCCTGAGCCGCGATCAGGTGGGGGCTCTCGAGAAGGTGATGGGGGGCCCGAAGAACTCGCGCGGCGAAGCGATTTATTCGGATTGGCCGTGGGATCCCGGCATGGCCTCGCCCGGCTGGCGCGCGCTGAAGCTCGGCAGCTCTCTCACGCCCCAGGCCAACTCCGTCGATGTCCTGTTGATGCTGAGCGGGCTCAAGGGTTACTTCATGTATCCATACGACGAGTCCTTCGATCCGCTGAAATTCGATTTCGACAGGGACACGCCACGCGTGGACGATACGGCCGCCCTGCAGGATCCCACATCGACTCATCTCAGCACCTTCATCGAACATGGCGGGAAGATGCTGCTCTATCACGGGATGGCGGACCCGTTCTTTTCCGCGCTCGATACGCAGCGTTACTACGAGCGCCTCGCGAAGGACAACGGCGGTCTGGAAAAAACGATGAATTTCGCCCGTTACTTCCCCGTGCCGGGTATGAACCACTGCGCGGGCGGACCAGCGCTGGACAATTTCGATGCGCTGGATGCGATCACGCAGTGGGTCGAGCAGGGCAAAGCGCCGGACAGCATGCTCGCCACCGGGGCGCAGTTTCCCAACGTGGCGCGCCCGCTATGTGCGTGGCCCAAACACGCTCAATACAACGGCACCGGGCCGCGCGACGACGCCGCGAGTTTCACCTGCAAAGAGTAGCCGCTCAGCTCAGTTGCGAGAGCATCTCGCTGACTGCGCGTGCGCCGAGTGTTGCCGGTTCCCAATAATGCGGGTTGATGCGGGCGAGCGTGTCATTCAAGTAGACGGTCTGGTGTGTGTAAAGAGCCGCCCGCACGACGCTCGCAGGCAGGACGTCCCGGTGGTACTGACAGATTCCATGCAGGCCCGGGTTCTCCCTGAGCATGTTCTCCAGCCGAACCTCATAGGTAAGAAGCTTGTCGAGATTTCTTTCGCTCCCGAACTCCCAGAGCATGTCGCCGCTCGCAAACAACCCCACATACCCGTCAGTGATCGCCTCCCGCAATAATCCTTCGAGTTTCGCGAGGGTCGCATCGACATCGAAGTCACCACTCTGGCTGGTTTGCTGTTCGGACGACAGTAACAGCTGTTTCCGGGCCACGCTGCCCGCCACGTCGGTGCCTGTGGCTGCAAGGTAACTGCGAAGACCGGCGATCATCGTGGGGCTGTTCAGGTACAGGCAACGTTCGTTTGCCTGAAGCCGTTCTGCAAAAGCGGTCGCAATCACGCGCAGATGCACCGACGGGGGCCCATCATAAATCAGACAGCGATGCCGGGAAAATTTCTCCACGTCCGATTGTAGATTGTGACGAACCGGTCAGCGGCCGCTGCACTGCCAGGATTCGGCAGCGTCAGGCGATCCATCAGCGTACTTCGGATACTCGGGATACGAGCACATCGGCATGCTGCGATCGCCCGCGGTGACTTTGATCGATTTGCCCGGCGCGATGCCTTTTTCGACCCAGGCGGTCAGCAGCGCCAGACGGTCAAATGTGTTGGGAATGGGTTTCGCTTCCAGTTTTTTCCCGTCGCCGTCGGTCGTATAGTTCGTGCCGGTGAGACCGTGGCCCGTCTGCGGCAGCACGTAGAACCGCGCAAAACCGTCGACTTTGGATCGCCCCATTTTGTCCAGGATGGACTGGTAAAAGTCGAGCTGTGTGCCGGGCGAAGCGAGCGTGTCGTTGGTGCCGATGGCGACGATCATCTTGCCGCCGCGGCGCACGAATGCTGAGAAGTCCGGATTGGAGGAGTCGAGGATTGCCGAAAGTTCCTCGCGGCGCGCGTTGTATTTGCCGCCTTCGACATAGTCGAGAGCATTGCCCTGCAGGTTCTGCATCAGGAAGCCAGTGACGCCCAGCACGCCGATCCAGTTATAGGGACCCGCATTTTCGGCCGCCCCTTCCTGTCCGCGAAAGCGCGCGTTGGCAATCAGGCCGCTTCCGCTGGGATCGGTATTCGGCAGCCACATCCCGAACGTCTTCACACCGTTTGCCAGCGGCTTCGAGAACGGGTAGCGGCTGTAAACGAACTCGAGCGTCGAGATCTGGCCGTCGGTGAGACACGCATCCGCGCTGGTATCGGCGGGATTCGGGTCCACATTTCCCGGGCAGCGCTTCGCCGCCCACGGATGACGGCCAGGCTTGCCTTGTTTCACATCGAAGATTTCGCGGCAGGCCATATAGTTGTTCATGATGCCGTCGACGAGGCCATCGAGCCTGTCGCACTGCCTCATGACCTCACCGCGAATGGCGTTGACCTTTGCGGGAGGCACCCAGTTGGCCTGCGCCTTTTCCTGAATGCGGATCAGTGCCGGAGCCAGCATCAGGGAAGAGAAGCCGACGATCGGCACGTTGGCGGCCACGCCATCATAGTCTGCCGGATAGCGCTCGGCCACGGTCAGAGCTTCCCGGCCGCCTTGCGAGGTGCCGACGAAGTAATTGAATTCCGGCTTGCCGCCGTATAGTCTACCGATCAGCACCATCGCCGCGTCGTGCGTTTTCTTCAGCTGCATGTAGCCGAGATTCCGGATGGCTTCCTCGTTCAGCGCCCAGTCGTCGGAAGGGGCTTCGCCTCTGGCGGGACCTCGTCCAAACCCGCCTGCCTGATGGCCGGAGTCGCTGCCGTAAGTGACGAAGCCCTGGCCCAGGGGCGCACCGGCCAGCATCGGGATCATGCCGTTCATGCCGCCGCCTCCCAACTGCAGCCCGCGCCCGTTCCAGGCAGAAGGGAACGCAACCTGGAAGTTGATCGCCTTGGCGGTGGGAGCGCGGTCCACGGGGGCCATCGAACCATTGACGCTGCAATATGCGGGCAGATTTCTCGCCGGCGCGTTCCAGCGCGGCGGGCTGAGCGTGACCGCGGAGACCGGCTCACCGATAGCGGTAACCGGGATACTGTCGCCAAGTTTCGCCGCGGTGCAATCTGCCTCGGTGATCGTCCGGGAAGCGGCCGGAGTCTGCGCGCCGGCGCCGCCCGACCACATAAGAGCGGATGAACCCGCTAAAGCAAGGATCCAGCCACGCGCGCATTTCATAGAGCTAGTTGATCCCCTTTTTCTGTACGTGCCATTTCGGATCCTGGCAAAGGCCGCAGTTCGCGCCCAGGAACATCTTTCCGGCCTCCTGGTCACCCTTAAACTGCCACTTGAGGAGTTCGACGGCAACCTTGCCGAACTCGCCACCGTTCGGCTGATTGTAAGTGCCGCCGTGCCCTATGCCGTCCTTATAAGCGCGGAACGCGGGCACTTTGGTGATGCGCTCGAAGTCGTCATTGCTGTTTGCAAACGCGATATCAGTCGAATCGCCTGAGATGTAGAACACCGGTGAGTGCAGTTTGTCCAGCTGTGCTTTCGGAACGTTTTCCATCGCGGCGCCTGCGCCTGCGTTGGGAGGTGTAGTGAACAGACCGCCGCTCCAGTTGACGATCAGTTTGACGCGTGGATCGTCGCCCACCGCCAGCGACTGAATGCCGCCGCAGGAATGGCCCATCAGCGCGATTCCAGCGGCATCGAGCTTGTTGTAATACTGGCTGTCCTTGCGACTGTTCTCAGCCAGGGCCCAGTTGATCCCGTCGATCAGCTGTGATGACTTCGTGGCCGGACCTCTGCCCGGATTGGCCGCGCCCCTTCCCGCGCCAGGTTGGCCGCCAGGCTGCGCGCCCGGATTGGCGGCGGGTCGTGCCGCCTGCGGCGGTCCAACAGCAACCGCCAGAAATCCGTGGGAGGCGATTTCGCTGAGGAAGCTCTTATAGAAGCTGCCGTTATTCGCGCAGCCTCCTTCTCCCCACGCCACGATCGGAAGTTTCTGCCCGTGCAGGGCTGAAAGGTCCTGCGGCCGGTAGATCGTGTGTGTCGGCAGGCCGGGATCCTGCTCCATCACGGCCGGGAAAGGACCGGTGCCCTCCTGAGCGTAAGCACAGGCGGTAATGCAAGCTAAGGCGAATAGTGTTTTCATCATTGAACTCGTAATTGAACTCGTTCTTCCTGACCGCGCAGAACGGCCCTTCGGCCGGGTCGGCCCACCGGGTGATCTTCTCTCATTTGATTCCAGGTGTCAATACGAGCCATGCAATGCCTCTATACTGATTCGGTATAGGAAAAATGGATCTCCGGCAGCTTCATTCGTTCCTCGCGGTAGCGGAGGAACTCAGCTTCACAAAAGCAGCGAAACGGCTCGGGATCGCGCAGCCACCGGTAAGCCGCCACATCCGCGATCTGGAAAGCGAACTCGGTGTGCAGCTGTTTGAAAGAAACAGCAGCCGGGTATTTCTCACCGATGCAGGGCGCGGATTCCTGAACGAGATTCGCGTCGTGCTGCAGCATCTGAGCCAGGCCGTTGAGGCGGCACGTCAGGTGGGCGCCGGCGGCGCGGGCACTGTCCGGCTGGGAATCGGTAAGGGCCTGGGCGAAGTGGTCAGCCGGATCGTCAATGAGTATCTCCGGCTGGCGCCCAGGGTGGAGATCGACGTAAGAGACATAGCCTCGGGACACCAGAATGAAGCGCTCACGGACCGTGTTGTCGACGTCGGTTTCATGCGTCCGCCGATCAATGCCCCGCAACTTGTCTCGGCGCATCTTTTTGAGGAGCCGTTTTCCGTCGTGTTGCGCAGGCACAGCCGGCTGGCAAAACGCCGGTCTTTGCGACTGCGCGATCTGGCTGACGAAACGATCCTGCTCATCGACCGGCAGACTTCTCCCGGTGTTTACGACCGGACGCTTGAACTGTTTCGTCGACAGGGGATGGAACCGAAGACCATTCCGACGGCTACCATGCCTTATGAAGAAGCGGGCTCCATCCTGGTTGACTCCGGCAAGGGCGTCTATATTGCTGTCGGCGGTAATCCAGTCTACCCTTCATTCGCGGGCCGGCTGGTCGTTCTGCCGCTCAAAGAACTCTCCGCGGTCACCGAAGTACACGTGGCCTGGCGCAGGGATGAGCAGGCCAAAACGACCCTGGACTTTGTCCGGTTCACGCGGGAGGCGTTCGGGAATAAAGAAAGCTTCCTGACCGGTCAGAACGCGGGCCGGTCGGCGGACAGGCGCGGCAGGCAGGACAGGACCCGATTCAAACGGTGAAACGTCAGGTCTTTGTCACTGCGTGCGGCGCTCAGAATACAAACTTTATCGCGAACTGGAAAATTCTGGCGCCACTGCCCCCGCTGATACCCGTGCCGGCGCCGGTGGTAGCCTGATCGTTCGTGATCTGGCCATATGTGCCACTGAGAGTACTGTTGGGCGCGCCCAACCGGACTGAATTGGTCACGTTGAACGCTTCGGCGCGGAATTCGAGGCGCATCATTTCGCGAATCGGAAACTCGCGGGTGATCGCCTGATCCCATTCCCAGAAACCCGGGGCGCGGAGGGAACTGACGCCCATGTTTCCGTAGGTTCCTACCGTCGGCGTGGCGACCGCGCCGGGGTTCAGATAACTCACGCAGGGGGCCGGCGAACAAGACTGTCCCCGATTGGTCGCATAGGCATCAGGGAGTATCTGGTTCGGCCGCTGAGGCACAGGGTCATTGCCTGCCGAAACGAATCCGTTCAGCGCGTTGTCACTGCTCGCATTCAACGCGGCGGTGACGGGCATGCCCGTTCGGAATGTATAGATCGTGGACAGGTTCCATCCGGTAGCTAAACGGCGCAGCCAATCGCGTTCGAAGCGCGGTGTGCGGGCGACAAGCGTCACATTTACGATATGCCGTATATCTTCCGAGTTTCCGATGCAGTCGCCCATGTCCAGATGACGGTTCTGAGGCCCGTTGTTCTGATAAGGCTGGTGAGGGTACACAGCGCCCAGATTTGAGATGTTTGTGGCGGAAAGTCCAATGCAATGCGACCAGGTCCAGTTGGCCAGAAGATTGACGTTCCGCGACATCTGATACCGCGTGTTGAGGAGCAGACCGTTATAGTTCTGCGTGCCGCCTGAATCGAGGCTCGTTATCGATCCATAGTTCTTCACGTTGGGCGCCGTGGGGTTGGTCATCTCAAGCAGACGCCGGAAATTTTCCGCGGTGCCGCCGCAGTTTGCCTGAAGCGCTGCGCACTGGCCGAACTGAGCAGCACTCGACGGGCTGGCGATCACCGGCTTACCCGGCAGCCAGATGGCGGGGTTGAGATCGACATTGTCCCACAAGTGCGCGATCTCAGACCCCACATAGGTCGCTGAGACGAAGAGGTGGCTGCTTGCCTGGTGCTGAATCCCGAAGTTCCGGGAATACTGCGCGGGTGTTTTCAGGTTCGGATCGATCGGGAGGAAGCCCTGATAAAGATACTGGCTCGGAAAGGCCGGGCTCTTCGGATTGTAGTAATAGGGAAAAGGATTTCCTCCCGGATTATTCGCATACGGGTTGTCGAGACTGACAGAGCCGGGGCCAGCGAAAGTCTGGCTGACAGTGATACCGAATGGCGCCGCGGAACCGGTGTTTTCGTGGATGTCCATCCGGATGGTATCGTAGGCGATTCCCGCGCCGACGCGGATGACAGTCTTACCGGAGCCTGTCGGGTCCCAGGCAATTCCCAGACGCGGCTCAAAGTGGTTCCACTGATCGTTCATGCCGGACTTGCCGTTGACACCTTTATCGCCCACGTAGAGTAATCCCGGCGGAGCCGTAGGCACTACTGTACTGCGAGTATCACTGTAGAAATCGCTCAGACTGAAGTTGTAGGTGTTGCCATTCTTGAATGACATCGGCAGAAAAGGATCCCACCGCACACCATAGGAGATACTCAGCCGTTTATTCACCTTCCAGTTGTCCGCAGCATAAAGGCCCACTATGTTCTGAGTTACATTGTCGGGGTTCGGATTCGCCTGTTCCAGACTGGTGATGTTGCCGGTGAGGAAGTCGATTAAAGGCGACCCGAAGATTCCGGCGAAAACAAACAAACCCTGCGAAAACGCATAAGAGTGGGCGTTGAGCAGAGAGCGTGTCAGTCCGCCGCCGAATGCGAACTGGTGGGATCCCCGCACCACAGTCAGGTCGTCATTGAACCCGAAGTTGGTGATGGTGTCCGTCCCCGCCGCAAAGTTCGCCGGAAAGTTGAGATTGAAGCCGACGCCCGCCATCAGGATCGGGACATAACCACCATAGCTGTAATAGTTCATTCCAACCTGCTGCGGCGTGAACGGCGTGGCAGCCGGCGTGCCCGCGCCGACTCTCGTACCCGACAGGTGGAAGGAGTTTACGATTGCGGGAGTTATCAGCCAGGTATGTCCGAGGGCGAGCGCCTGAGCCTGATCGTCCTGCCCTATCTGATCGCTGGCCAGCGCGTTATGAGTGATGTCGTACGGAAGCTCGGTTTCAATCCGCGTAACCAGATAGCGGGCAAACAGGCTCTGGGTGGGGCTTAGCTGATAGTCGATTCTCAGCGGTGCCTGAAGCTGGTTCTGATGTACCGGAGTTCCGTACAGAACATGTCCGCACGGATTGGATGTCTGAGGCAGGTAAGAGGCGATTTTCACAGCCGCGGGGCTGATCGAGAACGGACCAGTGAAATGGCTCAAAACTGCCGGGGAAGCTGCGACGGCGGCTGCGCCGGGACACCCGGCCGCGATGAATTGCGAGAAGTTGCCCTGGAGTTCCGCAGCCGTCGGCACGTAAGCGCTCTGGCTGACAAGGTTCTGTCTGACTGTGGTTCCTTCGTATCCGAGAAAGAAGAACAGCTTGTCTTTGATGATGCGGCCACCCAGCACGCCGCCAAACTGGTTGCGCTTCAGCCCGTCGCTGCCGCTCGAAAAGAAGTCTCTGCCGTTCAGGTCCGAGTTTCGGATGAATTCGAAAAGGTCGCCGTGAAGAGCGTTTGTGCCTGATTTGGTAACGGCATCCACCACCGCACCGGAGTGACCGCCGCTCGATGCTTCCTGCGAACCCGTCGAGAGTCTGAATTCCTGCAGAGCATCGGGAAACGGCAGCGGCATGCTCGTTCCGACGTAAGTATCCACGTGCGGCGCACCGTCCAGGTTGTATTGCACGCTCCAGCTCATTCCGCCGGCGACGGAAATACTCGGCCCCGTGTTCATGGTGTACGTGGGCGGCGTGGCCGACGTAGTCACCGCAAGTCCCGATAGTGGGATCAGATCGGTCGCCTGGCGGCCGTTAAGGGGCAAGTCAAGAATCTTTTGAGTGTCCATTACCGTGGTGCCCACACCCGCCGTGCGGGTCTCCACCTCGCTGGTGGTGGCCTCGACGATGACCTGATCCGACACTGCGCCAACTCGCAGGCTGACAGGGATCTCGGGGTTGGTTCCGACCTGCAAAACGATATCCGGGCGCACGTAAGTCTGAAAGCCCATTTTGGTCGCCTGCAGTTTGTAAGGCCCGAGCGGCAGATCGGGAATTACGTAGAAGCCTTTGCTGTCCGATGAAGCAGTTCGTTTCAGCCCGGTGTCGTTCTGGGTCACCGCTACCTCCACATCGGGAACGACTGCCCCGCTCTGGTCGGTCACAGTGCCGCTGATCTGAGCCACCTGCTGAGCAAATACGGTGGCACAGCACATCAGGGAAACAGAGACGAAAGCTTTTATGCGCATGTCAAGACCCCACGTCCGTTGAAAACACCTGGACTCGCTCAGGAAATACGAAATGCTTTCACACCCCTGTCCCTGAGACGCGCCACACTGAGGGTCACTATATGTCCGCCCGATCCATCTGTAAAATCGTTTGTTGCGATTCCTGCTATCTGCTGAGTCGATAAGTAGCGAGACTGACGCGGGGGTTGTTATGACCATGCCGTGCGGCCTGAATGTATCGACAGATCAACTGCAGGATATTGCCGCTCACGATTCGTCTGTCTTCGCGGGATTCTGTACAATCGGGAAGCTTGCCAGGAAGGTGCCGGACTCACCGGAAACATCCATGTTCATCGAAAATCCGCTTGCCACTTCGCCAAACGCGTTTGAGATTCTCGAATGTTTTCACATCGCCGGGTTTGCGCTTGGAATCGGTATGATCGCCCTGGTTGATTTCAGTCTGCTTGGTTTCCTTGTGCTGAGGCAATCTCCGGCACGGATCGCGCGCGCTTTTGAATGGTGGACTCTGGGCGGGTTAATGGTCGCAGTGTTTTCCGGATTGCTGATTTTCTCAACGGATCCGGACATGTATTATCTGAACCGGTCATTTCTTCTGAAAATGGCGGCGCTGGTGCTCGGCATCATTTTCAATTACACGATTCACAGGCAGGCTCTCTCCCGGAATTCATCGTCCGCATCCGTTCGCGCGATCGCCTGCCTCTCGCTGCTTCTGTGGGCAGGTGTGATTTTCGGGGGCATTTTCATCGCCGTCGTTCCCGCCGGTCCTGGTTAGAGCCATGCTTATTTCGTTTCTGATCTGGCTCGAAAACCTGACACCCTTCTCAAACCTGCGGAGTTCCGCGTATGTGTATCCGGTGGTGCTGGCGCTCCATCTCTCCGCGATCTCCTTGTTCGGCGCGATGATCGTGGCTACCGATCTTCGTCTGCTTGGATGGGCTTTGCCGGAAAGCGCAATCGCAGACGTAATCCAACGCCTGCGAACGGCAAAACGAATCGGTTTCATCCTCGCCGCGTCCTGCGGCTTTCTCCTCTTCGCAGCCAAGGGCGAGGAGTATTACTACAACGCATTCTTTCGAACCAAGATGCTCCTGTTTGCTTTGATCGCGATTCATGCGCTGGTCTTTCGACAAAGCGTGTATGCAGATTCGGCGAGTGTAACCCTTACAGGTAAGCCCCCGCGACAAGCAAAGCTGGCCGCATCGCTTTCCCTGCTGTTGTGGCTGGCAATTCTTTGCGCCGGCCGCGCGATCGGGTACGTCGCGGGCAGGGCGGGAATGCACTACAGATAGCCGAACATCCGAGGCTTTTCTTTTCGCTGCGTTTAGCTCGGTCAATGTCCGTTCGGGCGGCCCCGCAAGTTGGACAGCTTCGCCCGGGGTTTGGTTATGCGCTCTCCGGCCGGCGTTTGCGGCAGCACGCTTTTCAGTAATGCACGAAGCCACAGGGTTCCGGGATCGCGGTCCCGAGATTTATGCCACTGCATCGATTCCTGCAGTGTGGCTATCTCGAACGGCGGTGGTATCAGTTTCAACGGCAGGTAACGCTGATGGATCACTGCGAGGCGGCGATGCAGCGTCGCGATGCGGGGCGTTCCGACCAATAACTGGGGAACCAGATTGAAAGCTGTAGTGACGACCTCGACCCGGCGTTCATGGCCCAGCCTTTCCATAAACCATCCATCGAAAGTGGTTAATTCCTGATGCCTCCCGAAACGGACCACAATATGTCCGAGGCTCAGATATTCATCGAGCGAGATAGAAGATTTAACACGCGTGTTGCCGGCCCACACCACGCACGTGAATTCGTCCTCGAACAGCGGCTCGGAAGGATGTTCGGAAGAAAGCCGAATGGTCGGTGCAATGGACAGGTCAATCTCTCCGCGGTCGAGAGCATCGAAGCCCCCTTCCACGTTGGAAATGAATTCGAACCGTATACCCGGGGCGAACTGCCCGATACGCGGTAAGGCTTCGGCCATCAGCACGGCCTCGACGTAGTCCGACATCAGAAGGCGAAACTTTCGCGTAGAGGAACCGGGATCGAAAACCGGATTGTTGTGGAGAATCGCCTCCGCCTGGAGCAGAAAATCCCTGACGGGTTCCACTAAGGACTCGGCTACCGGCGTCAGCACCATCTTGCGGCCAACGGGCACCAGAAGCTGATCCCGAAAAACCTCGCGCAGGCGTGCCAGCGCACCGCTGGTGGCGGATTGGCTGAGGTGCATCCGCTCTCCCGCGCGTGACACGCTCCTTTCCGCAAACAACGCGTCCAGCGCGACGAGCAGATTCAGATCAAGGCCGCCGAGGTCCATGGTCGGCTGCCACTACTTAGCGGCCGGGATTTTCGGCGGGTTCTTCAGACTCGTGTAGACCGCTTCCACAAACATCGGCGTAGTCCACGCACCGGATGTCGCGCCGAAGCGCGTGTCGTAATCGGCCGTGACGTGCGCCGCCTGAACCCGGTCCAGCGTCGCGCCCGTTCGAATCAGATCCTGCACGCGGTCGCGGATAATCACCAGCATGTCGCGGTATTCGGCGAGTTCCCATTCGTCACAGAGGCGGCCGTGTCCCGGAATGATCATCGTGCCGTCTTCCTCATCGTGCTTGTAGACCGTGCGGTCGAGGATGAAGTTCAGCGCGTCGAGTTCGCCCTGAATGCTTCCGCCGTTTTTGACATCAATGTGCGGATAAGTCACCAGATTGAAGATGTCGCCCGTGACGAATACGTCCGAGCGCCGGAAGTGCACGATGCTGTCGGCATCGGTAACGGCATTCGGCATGTGAAAAATTTCCACCGCTTCCCCGTTTTGGAACTTGCGCCGGCGGGCTTGCACAAACGTATCGCTCGGCCATCCCTCGGATGCGGTTTTCAACGCCATCAGATGGTTTTGCACATTCTGATGACCGATGATGGTCGCGCCCTTGCCGGCGTCGACGAACTGGCCTGAAAAGAATGAACCCTGCACGCTGGGATCGTACCCGGCGGCGCGCAGTTTCACGTTGCCGCCTGTGAAATCAGGCTGGAAATTGGTATTGACGATGAACTGGATTGGTTTCTCGCTGAGCTTCTTCACTGCGGCGACAATCCTGTCCGAAAGCGTGCCCGCGCCGGAGTTCACGACCATCGCGCCCTGGTCGCCTGCCTGCACCGCGATGTTGCCGCCATCGCCCGCCAGCATGAAGACATTGCCCTGCACCGGCAAGACGTGGATTTCACCGTCGTGCGGCGTGGGATCGGGCGCGCGACTGGTGCGCAATGGCCCCGCCGCAGGTGTCAACTCCGCCGTTGCCGCGACTTCCGCCGCCTTCGTATCGCTCAATCGGTCGAGCAGTTCTTCATACATCGTGACCGGGCCGCCGAGCGTGGCCAGAAAAGGAATGCTGTTCTTATCCGCGAATTCGCGCGCGAATGGATGGCGGCCCCAGAAATAACTCTCCACCTGGTCCTCGCTGCGTCCCAGAATCTGCTCACCGTCATCGCAGGCGTACTGCCATGCGTCCGGCTCTTTGATACTGCGGCCGAGCGTGTAAGTCCGGCTGAAAGGCTCATCCAGATATACAGGATCCTTCACCACCGACAGGTAAGTGATGCGATCGCCGTGACGAATGAAGTGTTCCACCAGCGTC
>Ga0182030_10019300_pt1 | contig 12998 bp, 11 predicted proteins | sample 812S3MmetaG_FD_121299 | JGI IMG/M metagenome (GOLD analysis project Ga0182030, IMG submission 121299) | Permafrost microbial communities from Stordalen Mire, Sweden - 812S3M metaG (Illumina Assembly) | ecosystem: Environmental > Terrestrial > Soil > Wetlands > Permafrost | place: Sweden... | reverse complement strand
GACGACCGGTGCCGTCGGGGTAGCTCCGCTCAGGGCCGGCGATCCGTAGAACGGCGCGCCGCCATAGGCGACGATCGCCCCTTCTGAAGTGGCGATCAGGTAGCCCGGACCCGTCGGGTTGGCGGCGATACCCACTGCCGGCCCGTCGGGAGAGGGCCCGCTGAAGGTCGAGGACAACGTGCCGGCGAAGACGGCGTCACCGAAGGTGAACACGCCGCCGTCCGCCCCGACGAGGTAGTAGCCCCCACCGTCTGCGGTGATGGAGAGGCCGACGATCGGGGAGGCCAGGGCCAGGTTCCCGGCCGAGCCGTAGAACTTGGCGTCGCCGAAGGTCAGGACCCCACCGTCCGCCCCGACGAGGTAGTAGCCCCCGCCGTCGCTGGTGGGAACGATGGCCACGATGGGCGCCTTGAGCGTCATGGCGCCGGCGGAGCCGTGGAACTTGGCGTCACCGACACTGAAGACACCGCCGTTGGCGGTGGCCACCCAGTAGCCCTTGCCCGTGCTGTCCGGCGCGATACCCACCACGGGTGAGCTCGACTCGCCCAATATGCCACCCACCGCCGGAGCGGCGCCGAAGTCGAACACGCCGCCGGCCGAGTTGACGAGCGTGTAGCCGCTGACCGTCGGTGTGGCTGCGGCGGCCGAGGTGGTCATCATCGCCAGGGGCGCCCCCACGCCGACGGCCCCGACCAGCGCGGCCGAAGACAGCCAGCGCCTGCTGCGTCGGGTACGCCGGTTGGCCCGGACCGGGGATGGGACAGCCGCCTTGTCAGTGACATCGTGGGACACGGACCGCTCCTCTCGTGGTGGCCCGGGAAGATCCAGGCCGCCGTCATCTTTCGGGGGTATTCCTATCTGGCTCAGCTGAACTTCTCTCGATCAAATGGCAAACTCAAGATGTCGTCAGCGTGAACTTCAATGTCTTTGGATCATGGGGCCTGCTCCGGGGAGCCGGCGCCGGGTGCCATGCCCGGCTGGGGAAACGTAGCGGAAGAACGCCGTGTTGTACAGGGAATTCTTGAGAAGCAGGTCCGGGCCCGGTGGGTTCGCGCGGGTCTTCGGGGTTCAGCTGACCTGGCCGGTGACGTACTGCTCGGTGCGGGGATCCTTCGGCGAGGAGAAGATCTGCTGGGTCGACCCGTACTCCACCAGTTCGCCGATGTGGTCGAGGTCGTCGAGGAGGAAGACCGCGGTGAGATCGGCACAGCGGGTGGCCTGGAACATGTTGTGGGTCACCAGGGCGATGGTGACCTCCGAGGCCAGATCGACAATGGTCTCTTCGATGGCCGAGGTCGAAATGGGGTCGAGGGCCGAGCAGGGCTCGTCCATCAAAAGGACCTCAGGCTCGACGGCCAGGGCCCGCGCGATGCACAGACGCTGCTGCTGACCACCCGAGAGGCGCACGGCCGGCTGGTCCAGACGGTCCTTGACCGTCTCCCACAGGGCCGCCGCATTGAGGGCCGACTCCGCTGCCTCGGTCAGGACCTTCTTGTTCCGGATGCCGTTGAAGCGCAGCCCCGACGTGACGTTGTCGATGATGCTCATGGTGGGAAAGGGATTGGGGCGCTGGAAGACCATGCCGATGCGGCTGCGGATCAGCTCGGGTTGGGCGTCGCGCCCGTAGATCTCCTGATCGCCCAGGCGGATGGAGCCCGACACCTTGCCACCGGAGCGGTCGTGCATGCGGTTGATGGCCCGGAGCACTGTCGTCTTGCCGCATCCCGACGGCCCGACGAGGGCGGTGACCCGGTTGGCCGCCAACGGGAAAGTCACCCGGCGCACGGCATGGATGGAGCCGAAGTCGATGGCCACGTCGGTCAGGGTCACGGCCGCCGGGGCATCGAGAAGATCGACCGACCCCGGCCCCTGCGCCAGGACCTCCTGTTGAATCCGGGCGGCGACGGCAGACGTCGTGTCACTCATTTGTTTCCCTCTCCACTGAGATAGGTGCACATTAGCGAGATTTCCTGGTCAGGCGGGCGGCGAAGATCCGGCCGATGATGCTGAGGAGCAGAACGCCGGCCATGAGGACGAAGGCGGCTCCCCAGGCGTCCTGCTGCAGGTCCTTGAAGGCGGTCGTGCCGTCCTGATAGATCACGATCGGGATGGCGTTCATCGGCTGGTTGAAGGAGAGGCTGAAGAGCTGACTCCCGATGGAGGTGAACAGCAGGGGTGCCGTCTCACCCACGGCGCGGGCCAGCGCGAGAAGGTTGGCGGTCACCAGTCCGGGGACGGCACCGCGCACAATGACCGAGCGGACCACACGGGACTGGCGGGCCCCCAGAGCCAGTCCGGCCTCCCACAGCTCGTTGGGGATGGTGCGCATAGCTTCCTCGTTACCCCTGATCATGATCGGCAGCATCAGCACGGCGAGAGCGACGCTGGCCGAGTAGGCCGAGAAGTGGGTGTGGGCGACGATGATGGCGTAAGCGAAGAGGCCGATGAGGATGGACGGGATACCCGTGAGCACGTCGGCGCCGAAGCGGATGACGTTGGCGACCGGACCCCGGCGCTCAATGAGGAAGAGGGCCACCAGCAGCGCGATCGGCATGGCGATGACCAGGGCCAACCCGTTGATGAGGAGGCTGCCCCAAATGGCGTTGGAGATGCCGCCTCCGGGAATCCCCTCCGGCGTGGGGGTATGGGTGAAGAAGGCGACCGACAGCGCCCCGACACCGCGCTTGCTCACATAGCCGACGAGGGCGACCAGCGGCACGAGCGTAAGGACCATGCAGGTTCCGAAGAGGATCCGGATGCCCAGGGCGATCGAGCGCCGGCGTTTGAGACTCCCCCGGGCCGCCGCTTGAATCAGCCGCCGCCGCTCGGCCACCGCCGGGTCCTTGCCCGACGGGGCGGGAGCCTCCAAAAGGTCGGTGCTCACGGCAGCCGGAACTGGGCGCTCTTGCGGACGATCAGCCGCCCGCCCACGTTGACGATGAAGGTGATGACCAGCAAGACGACTGCCAAGGCGAACAGCGTGCTTTTGAGCAGTGGCAACTGCCCTGACTCCCCGAAGTTGAGCACGATGATCGAGCCCAGCGTGGCCCCGGGGTTCAGGAGCGAGAACGGGTGGGTGATTCGGGTGACGTTCCCGATGAGGAGGGTGACGGCGATGGTCTCACCCACGGCCCGGCCGAGGGCGAGGGTGGCAGCGGCGAGGATGCCCGAATTGGCGCCGGGCACCACGATTTTGCGGATCACCTGCCACGGGGTGGCCCCTAACGCGAAGGCCGCCTCCCGATCCAGCGTCCCGACTCCGGCCAGCGCCGTGCGGGAGAGGGCGACCATGGTGGGGAGGATCATGATGGCGAGCACGAAGCCGGCGAGGAAGAGGCTGGGGCCCTCGGCGACGCCCTTGAAGAGGAGCTTGACCACTGGGATCTTCTGCATGAACGGTTCGACGTCGCGCAGGAACACCGGCTGCAGGACGAAGAGGCCCCAGAGCCCGACGACGATGCTGGGCACGGCCGCGATGAGGTCGATCCCGACGCCGAGCGGGGTGGCGATGCGGCGCGGGCACATTTCGGTCAGGAACGAGGCCGTGGCCAGTCCGATGGGCACGGCGATGAGCATCGCGATGACGGTGATCACCACCGTGCCGAGAATGAACGGCCCGGCCCCGTACTGATTGGTGACCGTGTTGAACGCGGTGGACCACAAGAAGCCGAACCCGAAATGGCCGAACGCTTTCGTCGACTGGCTGACGATGCCCTCGATGATGGCGGCCAGAATGACGACGAAGAAGATCGCCGCCGTCCACAGGACGACGGCGTAGCCCCGGCCCGAGGACCGGGAGCTACGCCGTTTCGCCAGGAGGTGGCGGGGGGAGCCTTCCTTGATCTCCACCTAGGAGAAGAGCGGCTGCCCGCTGGAGTTCTGCATCTGGTTGATGGTGGCTTCGGCCAGCGACTGGATGTTGGCGGGGAGCGGCACGTACCCGATGGCGGCGGAGTCCGACTGGCCGGCCGTCGCCATCCAGTCGAGCATTTTGCCCAGCGCGATCCCGTTGCTGGTGTTGGACTGCTTCTGGTACACGATCACCCAGCTGTAGGTGGAGATCGGGTACGACCCGGCGCCCGACCCGTTGACGATCAGGTAGTTCGTGGCCGACACGGCGGGGAAAGCGGCGGCGTCGGCGGCCACCGAGGCGCTGCTCGGGACCACGTAGGCGCCCGAAGAGTTCTCGACCGCGGCGTAGTTCAGGCCCGACTGGAGGGCGTAGGCCAGCTCGACGTAGCCGACGGTGCCGGCGCCGCCCTGGACGTCGCCGGCCACGCCGGCGTTGCCGTTGCCACCCTCACCCTTGGGGAAGGCGGGCTGCTTGCCGTCGAGGCTGGCGGGCCAGTCAGCGGCGTCCGCCGAGGTGAGGTAGTGGGTGAACGCGTTGGAGGTCCCGCTCGAGTCGGCCCGGTAGACCGGCTCGATGGTCGAGCCCGTGGGGCAGCTGGAGTCGATGGTGTTCCAGTCGGTGATCTTGCCCGAGTAGATCTGGGCGATCTGCGTACCGGTCAGGTGGACGTTCTTGCCCAGGCACGGCTCGTTGTAGGCCATGGCGATACCGCCGAGGATGACGGGTATCTGAATGATGGCCCCACCCGACCCGGTCGTGCCGGCGGGCTCGGGTACGTCGGAGGCTCCGAAGTTGACCGAGCCGGCCAGAATGTCGGTCTCACCGGTGCCCGAGCCCACGGAGGCGTAGTTGACCGAGACCTTGGAGTCAGACTTGTTGAAGTCGTAGAACTGGCGGGCGAACAGCGGCTGGTCGAAGGTCGACCCCGCCCCGGTCAACGAGGCCGCCGGCGTGTTGAAGTCGTTGGCACCGCCCAATGCGTTGTTGGCGGTCGGCGCGGCCGTCGGGGGGGTGGTGGTCTTGGTCGTGGTCGCCGTGCTGGTCTTCGCCGTCGTGGGTGTCGTGCTCGCCGCGGCCGTGGTGGTGGTGGTGCTGGCGGCCGTGGTCGAGGTGGTGCTCGGAGCCGTGGTCGTCGTGGTGGAGTTGTGCTTCTTCGACGACGCGGTGGTGGTCGTGGTCTTCTTGGCCGCAGTGGGCGTGCTCGAACCGCACGCGGCGGCGATCAGGCCGCCGGCCAGCACCATGGTGCCGAGGAGCCAGCGGGTGCCCTTGCGCTTCGACGCCGTCCCGGTCGTTCCTCGGGTGACTCGTGCGAATCCGAACACGTACTGCTCCTCTCGTTGGCGCGGTGCCCCATACCGCCAACCTCGGGGCGCGAAAAACTCCGTCGACCCATTACTAGCGACGCAACCTGAACGGGAACCGACCGCACGGCAAACTTCGGGTGTCCCCACGGTGAAACCTTGCTTACATGCGGATTGCAGCGGAGACGGAGAGGCCGTTCAGGCCGCTCAGTGCCGCGCCGGCCCTGGTGACGGGCCAATGTCGTGGGTGACGCCGGTAAATCCGTTGAAGCCGGCGACGAAGCCGGCGGTGTAGCCGGTGGTGCAGCCGGCGACGGCGCCCCCCGGCGCCCCGCTCAGGCGGCTTGGCGCGCCTTGAGGATCTCCAGCGCCTTGTCGGCGTGGGCACCCATGGAGAACTCGGTGTGGATGACGTCGAGCAGCGTGCGGTCGGTGTCGATGACGAAGGTGATGCGCTTGTTGGGCAGGAAGCTCGAGCCCCGCTTCGCCCCGAGCGCGGTCGCCACGGTGCGGTCGGCGTCGGAGAGGAGCGGGTACCCGAGGGACTCCTTCTCGTCGAACTGCTTCTGCTTGTCGACCGAGTCGGCACTGATGCCCACCCGCTGCGCCCCGACCGCGGCGAATTCCGCCCCGAGGTCGCGGAAGTGGCAGCTCTCCTTGGTGCAGCCGTAGGTCATGGCCGCCGGGTAGAAGAACAGGACGACGGGGCCGCCGGCCAGCAGGTCGCTCAGTTTGCGGGGAGTGCCAGTCTGGTCGGGCAGCTCGAAGTCGGGTACCACGTCACCTTTGCGCATGGCCCACAATGTACGGGGAGATCCCCGGCCGTGCTCAGGTAATGGGCTCAGGCTTCGAAGCGGAAGCCGACGCCACGCACGGTGACCAGGTGGCGGGGGTTGGCCGGATCGGGCTCGATCTTGCGGCGGAGCCGCTTGATGTGGGTGTCCAGCGTCCTCGTGTCGGTGAGCTCCTGGTCCCACCAGAGCCGGTCGATGCACCCGTCCCGGGTCACGACCTGGCCGCTGTGCGACATGAGGAGGGACAAGAGGTCGAACTCCTTGCGGGAGAGCTCGACCGGCGATTCGTGGACCGTCACCTCGCGGCGACCGGCATCGAGGCGGACCGGGCCCACGTTGAGGACCTCTTCGTGGTGCTCGGCCACAGCCACGCCGCGTCGCAGGACGGCCCGCATGCGCGCCACCAGCTCGCGCAGGCGGAACGGCTTGGGGACGTAGTCGCTGGCGCCCAGCTCGAGGCCGAGCACGACGTCGACCTCCGAGTCACGGGCGGTCACCATGATGATCGGGACCGGCTTCAATGCCCGCATCTGCTGGCACAGCTCGATTCCCGACAGGTCGGGCAGCATCACGTCGAGCAGCACCAGGTCGGGATGGACCCGGTGGAAGAGGCGCAGGGCCTCATGGCCGTCGCCGGCGCACTCGACCGCGAAACCCTCGCGGTGCAGGCCCGAGGCCAGGGCCTGCCGGTAGGACTCCTCGTCGTCGACGACGAGCACCAGCGGCCGGTTGTCGCGCGGGGTGGTGTTCGATGGTGCTCGTCCGTTGGTCACCGTGGGGGTGGCCATATCCCGAACCTCATCAAGCTGCGTCGTCGGGCACTACTGCGAGTGAGGGTATGCGGACGTGCGACGGTGAAGGTGCGCGCACGAGCGAAGGAGCAGCCGGCGACGGAGGTCGGGGGGGTGTGACCCTCGTCGCCGGCTGCGCGCGCAGGGGGGCGAACGCCTGCGCGATCCGGTGCATTATTCCTCCGGTCCGCGAGACCAGTGAGTCGGTCCCGGAACGGATCGGCGCGACCTCGGCCAGATCGCTCTGGTCGTGATGGCGGCTCCTTACCACCCGGGTGGGAGGCCCGGGCCAGAAGCGCATTGGGTCATGGTGTGCCGGAGCCATCGCCCCTTAACGTAGGGAGGTCAGGTGAACGTCCCGCGAAACCGCTGCAACGGGGAAGTGTCCTGTGGATGAACTCTTACCTTTTTATTAACGACGGGAGCGTTACCCTTTGCGGCGTGAAGTTCTCCATCGGCCAGAACGTCGCCGTGGCCCCCGAGGCCGCCGTGGCCGCCTACGCGAACCCCGCGTTCTACCAGGACCGGGCGGCGAGCGGCGACATCTCCCTGGTCGAGGTGGTGCGTCACGAGGACACGGGCACCCAGGCCCTCATAGAGGTCCGCTCCCAGTTCACCGGCTCGGTCTCCTCCGCCGTCCGCGCCGTCATCGATCCGGCCAAAATGTCCTGGGTCACCCGCACCGACATCGACAAGGCACAGCGCCGCGCCGCCTTCACCGTCCTGCCCGACTATTACCCCGACCGCCTCGAGTGCAGCGGCACGTTCACCTTCGCCGAGGCGGTGTCCGGCCCGAGTGCCACGGTGGTCACGGTTGCCGGCGACCTCAGGGTGCACGTCTTTTTGGTGGGTCGCACGGTGGAGCAGATCATCGTCTCCGGGCTGCGCCAGTACCTCGAGGCAGAGATCTCCACGCTGCCCGGCTTCACTGCGCCAGCTTGACCATCCGCTCCATGCCGTCCTCAATCCCCGCCGACAGGACGTCGAGGTCGGGCGTGGTGTCGTAGTCCCCGGTGATCCCGAAGTTGACCTCGCCGTTGTAGGAGAAGATGGCGATGCCGATGCGCATCTGCCCGCCGAGAGGCACGTAGGGAAAGGCCCGGAGCATCTTGCGGCCGGCCGCGTAGAGCGGGAACTGCGGCCCGGGCACGTTCGTCGTCACCGTGTTCACGTTGCGTTGCGCCGCCCGGGTGGCCAGGCGCATGCCGAGGGCCAGCAGCATGGGCGGGGCGAACCCCGACATCGACGTGAGGGCCTCACCGGCCACCGCCTGCTTGGAGTCCTTCAGACCCTCCATCTGGCGCGTGATGGCGTGCAGCCGCTCGCTCGGGTCCTCGATGCTGACCGGCAGCTCGGCGAACATGGCCGACACCTTGTTCTCGAACGTCCCGTCGCCGACGGCCTTCCCGCCGGCGTCGCGCGGCCGCACCGATACCGGGACCAGCGTGCGCACCACGCGGTCGATGTCCTCGCCCCGCGAGAGCAGCAACTCGCGGAACCCGTTGGTGATGGAGGCCAGGACGACGTCGTTGAACGTCCCGCCCAGACCCTTGCGTACCTTCTTGATGTCGTCGACCGACGTCGAGGCCCAGGCGTAGCGCCGGTGGGGCCCGAGGGGTCCGTTGAGGCTCGACACCGGGGTGGCCCGCACCAGGCCGGCCATCGCCACCACGCCCTGCCCGACCTCGGCCGCATGGGTCACCGCGTGGCGGATGGCCCGGGTGGAGGCCCGGAGCGCCCGCACCTGCTCGTAGGGGGAGCGCACCACGTTCTTGAGGGCCTCGGCCGCCAGATGTCCTCCGGTCGGCGTGGGCCGGGGGATCCACGCCGCAGTCACCGTCCGCACGACCTCCGGGGAGAGGTCCATGATCACCGCCAGCAGGTCGGTCCCGGATATCCCGTCGACCATGGCGTGGTGCGTCTTGGCCAGCATGGCCCAGCGCCCGTCCTCCAGCCCCTCGACCACCCAGATCTCCCAGAGCGGCTTGGACCGGTCGAGTGGCTGGGACATGACCCGCCCCACCAGCTTGCGCAGCTCGGCTTCGCCCCCGGGCGCCGGCAGGGCGGTGTGGCGCAGGTGGTACTCAATGTTGAAGTGGGGGTCGTCCGCCCACACCGGCCGTCCCAATTCGAAGGGGACGAACTTCACCACCTGGCGGTAGCGGGGAACGAGGGCGAGCTTGGCGTCGACCATGGCGACGATGTCGGCGAAGGGGGGCTGCGGTCCCTCGAAGATGGCCACCGAGGCGATGTGCATGTGGCTGACGTCGTCCTCGATGTGCAGGAACGAGGCGTCCAACGGGCTCAGCCGGTCAGTGCTCACGGACCACTCCCTTCGCGAGGGACTGCGGAGGCGCAGTGTACGGACGGTACCACCGCGACCGGCCGATTTCTCCTGGTGGGCCGCCCGGTACGCCCGCTGGATCAGTGCGGCGGCGCCAGGCGGATCGGTGCGGCGGCGCCCGGCGGATCAGCCGGCGGCAGCAGCCGGGTGCGACTTGCCCAGACCGGCGAGGAACGGGCTGGCGTGGACCCTGCGCCTGGTCTCTTCGTAGGCCGCCTCGACCACCTTGGGCGCCCGGTGCTCGGCCATGGCCCACAGCCCCATGGCCTGGCGGGCCTCGGGTCCCGGCTCCAGCCGGACCACCGTGGTGCCCCCGGCTTCGAGGTGGGCGATCTCGCGCTCCAGCCGGCGGTGCACGGTCCAGCGCAGGAGGCCGTCGGGGCTGGCGGCGCGCCCGCGTGAGGCCGACATGGAGGAGACGACGATCACGGTGTCGAAGCGGTGCCTCTTGAGCACGTCCGCGTTGGTGGGCGAGTGCACGCCCCCGTCGAAGTACTCGATGTCGCCGATGGTGATCGGGGTGAAATACCCCGGAATGGCGCACGAGGCCAGGACGGCCGACGCCAGGGGCGCCCGGGGGGACCCGTCGCGCCCGAAGACGACCCGTCCGCCGTCGCCGCGCCGCGCCGCACAGATCCACAGACCCTCGGGCCAGCGGTCGCCCACCACTTCGTGCAGCGCCCGGGCCCGCTCGCTGATGTCCACCCGTCCCCGGGGGAGCAGCGTCATGGCCGCCACGTCGGGGCGGAAGGCGAGCGGTCGGCGGACCGTACGGCCGATGAGGGCGAGCGAGGGCGGGTTCCAGGGCCGGAGGAGCGAGAGGATCGACGGCACGGGGAGCGGGCTGTCGTCGGGGATGATCCGCTTGAGCAGGGTCCCGCCTGCGTGCGACATGGGGACCCCGTAGGTCGACGCGGCCAGGTCGCTGGCCGGCACGCCCACCCGGATGGCCGCCCCGGTGACGGAACCGGCGGACGTCCCCACGATCAGGTCGGCGTCACGGGGGTCCCAGTGCGCCTCGCGTTCGAGTGCGGCCAGGACACCGACCTGGTAGGCCTGCCCGACGACCCCTCCGGCGCCGAGTACGAGGCCGAGGGTGGGTCGGCGCTGCGCCCGCGTGCCGCCTGCCTCCTCGACGGCACCTGGCAGCACTCTCATCTCACCCCCTGTTTACCCCGTTGTAGCCACATTCAAGCGGCGATCGTCCCTGGGCGCAACATCATCCCTGCACAAAGGGCATTTAGGCCCTAAAGACCCCTGGCTCGCCCACCATACCGCGGCCCGCCACAGTTGACGTTCACGTTATACTTGTTTAACGTACGAGTCGTCTTCAGTTCCCGTTCACGTCGAGTGCGGGAGCAGAACCAAATTTTCGGAGTGTGATGTTCGCTCTCGACCGATCTTCGCGGGCCGCTGGTCCTGACAGGGCCGCCCGGCTGGACGCCAGTCAGCCCATCCCGGACAGCTACAAGTGGGTGGCCCTCTTCATCTCCACCTTGGGCATGCTGATGGCGACCATCGACGGGTCCATCACGCTGATCTCACTGCCGGACATCTTCCGGGGCATCGACATCAACCCGCTCGAGCCCGGGAACAGCTTCTACCTGCTGTGGATGATCCTCGGCTTCTTGGTGGTGACCAGCGTGCTGGTGGTCTCCCTCGGGCGGCTCGGGGACATTTACGGGCGGGTGCGCACCTACAACTTCGGGTTCGCCGTCTTCACCTTCTTCTCCGTGTTGCTCAGCGTCACCTGGCTGACCGGGCACGCCGGAGGGATCTGGCTGATCGTCATGCGCATCTTCCAGGGCGTCGGCGCGGCCATGTTGATGTCCAACTCCGCCGCCATCTTGACCGACGCCTTCCCGCCCGAGCGCCGCGGCATGGCCATGGGGGTCAACCAGGCGGCGGCCATGAGCGGGTCGTTCATCGGTCTGGTGCTCGGCGGGGTGCTCGCCCCCATCAACTGGCGACTCATCTTCTTGGTGTCGGTGCCGGTCGGGCTGCTCGGCACCGTCATGGGCTACCTCATGCTGCGCGAGCTGAGTGCACGCCGGCCGGCCCGCATCGACTGGCCGGGCAACATCACCTTTGCCGTCGGCCTGATAGCGGTCATGATCGGCATCACCTACGGGATCGAGCCCTACGGCGGCCACACCATGGGCTGGACGAGCCCTCTGGTCCTGTCCTGCCTGATCGGCGGGGTGCTCTTGCTGGGTGTCTTCTGCCTCATCGAGACCAAGGTCGCCGAGCCCATGTTCCGCCTGCAGCTCTTCAAAATCCGCGCCTTCAGCGCCGGTGTGGTCGCCAGCCTGCTGGCCTCGTTGAGCCGGGGCGGGCTGATGTTCATGCTCATCATCTGGCTCCAGGGCATCTGGTTGCCGCTGCACGGGTACACCTTCAGCCGCACCCCTTTGTGGGCGGGCATCGCCATCCTCCCGCTCACCTTCGGCTTCCTCATCGCCGGGCCGGTGGCGGGCATCCTGTCGGACCGCCTCGGGGCCCGCCCCTTCGCCACCGGCGGCATGATCGGCTCCGCCGTCGGGTTCGGCCTCTTGGAGCTGCTCCCGGTGAACTTCCCCTACTGGCTCTTCGCCGTCCTGCTCTTCTTCACCGGGCTGGCCATGGCGTGTTTCGGTTCGCCCAACCGGGCCGGCGTGATGAATAGCCTGCCGCCCGAGCACCGGGGCGTCGGAGCCGGCATGAACACCACGTTCATGAACTCCGGGCAGGTCCTCTCCATCGGCATCTTCTTCACCCTGATGATCATCGGGCTGTCCGGCTCGCTGCCGGCGAGCCTCTACCACGGCCTGGTGTCCCACGGCGTCCCGGCGGCGTCGGCCCAGCGGATCTCGACCCTGTCGCCGGTCTCCACCCTGTTCGCCTCCCTGCTCGGGTACAACCCGGTGCAGGAGCTGCTGGGTCCGCACATGCTGTCCACGCTGCCCCATGCCCAACAGGTCGCCCTGACCAGTCGCCAGTTCTTCCCGTCGCTCATCGCGGGGCCGTTCAAGTCCGGTCTCCACGCCGCGCTGGACTTCGCCATCATTGCCAGCGTGCTGGCGGCGGCCGCCTCGTGGACGCGGGGCGGGAAGCGTCCGGCGGCCCAGACGCCGTTGTACGGCATCACTCCGGGTACCGGGCACACCGAGGGAAGGATCGAGGATGACCACGTCATCGAGGGCGCTCTCGACGGGGACCGTGTCGGCGCGGAGCAGGGGCAGCGGGTCGAGCCGGCGCGCCAGCCCGCCGGTGCCTCGGCCACAGGAACAGTGAGCACGGAGGCGGTGCGCTGATGCCGGCCAAGACGATGGCGGCGCAAGCCTCGCCGGTGCTGTGGCGCATCGGTGAGGTGGCCAAACTGACGGGTGTCACCACCCGGACGCTGCGCTACTGGGAGGAGCTCGAGCTCCTCCAACCGAGCAGCTACCGCACCAGCGGGGAGCGGCTGTACTCGCCGGCCGACGTGGCCCGGGTCAACCGGATCCGCAATCTCCAGGAGCTCCTGGGCTTCTCCCTGGCCGAGGTGCGCACCGTGCTGGGCACCGAGGACGTCGGCGTCCTCGACCGGGTGGGCTCCGAGCTCAAGGCGGGCGACCTCTCGCCCGAACGCCACCGCCAGCTGCTGGACGAGGGGATCGTGGCCAACGACCAACTGCTGGCCCGCCTCGACGAGACGCTGGGGCGCATTCAGGCCTTCCGCGACGAGCGGGCCGCCACCGGGGTGAAGCTGCGCGAACGGCGCCGGCTCCTGGACGAGGCGGACGAGGCGGACGGGGGCGACGGGGGCGCCGTTGCCTCGGTTGCGGTGCCGGTGTCCAGCGGAGCGGGGACCACGGCGCACAACTAGGCCGCGGCATTGCGCCGGGCAGGGGATGCCGGGTGCGGCGACGCCCGGGCGACCCCGGACATCGG
>Ga0182030_10019299_pt1 | contig 12999 bp, 12 predicted proteins | sample 812S3MmetaG_FD_121299 | JGI IMG/M metagenome (GOLD analysis project Ga0182030, IMG submission 121299) | Permafrost microbial communities from Stordalen Mire, Sweden - 812S3M metaG (Illumina Assembly) | ecosystem: Environmental > Terrestrial > Soil > Wetlands > Permafrost | place: Sweden... | reverse complement strand
CAAGCGGTCTCACCGAACTCAAATCCAAGCTCGGGCCCATCCTGTGGCAGTTGGCCGATTCCAAGAAGTTCGACGCGGAGGAAATCGACGGCTTCCTGAATCGCGAGTTTCTACAGATCGCACGGCAACACGGCGTTGCAGTGGTGTACGAGGATGACGCCGTGCGCCCTGGCTTCGCGGATCTGACAACGAACTTCGTTTACGCACGCCTCAGGCGCAGCACTGCCTCATGCGCGACGGGATATCCGCTGGCGGCCCTGAATCAATGGGCGCTTCGCGCCCGGACCTGGGCCAAGGGCAAAGAACCGACGGACTTGCCCCGGCTGCCGCCCAGAAGCTGATCTCGCTGCTCTAAGAGACGGAATCCCTCAGCGTCAGTGCGTTGCCAGTCGCTCGTTATGCGGAAACATAGCCTTCCTGGCCGCTTCGTCCATTTCCGTCTTGAATGTATGCCGGGTTGCCAGCGCGTTGACGCGATCGGCCGCAGGATGAGCGTTGATCTCGTCCACCAGGCGCTTGACGTTGGGCAGATTGTTCCAGCCTTCGGGGCCGAAGATGTAGGGCACGCCGCGAGCCCAACCCCAAACCGCCATGTCGACGATCGTGTAGGTATCGCCGACCATGTATTTCGACTTGGCCAACCGCGCGTCAAGAATTCCCCAGTGCCGCTCGGCCTCGAACATGTAGCGGTTGACCGCGTACTCCTTGGGGTCCGGCGCAAAGTGATTGAAGTGAACGGCCTGACCGGAGTAAGGACCAACGCCGGTCGCGACGAACATCAGCCATGACAGGAACTGGCCGCGAGCCGCGGGCGTTTGCGCCGGCAGGAAGCGGTTAGTCTTTTCTGCCAGGTAAAGCAGGATGGCATTGCTGTCGAATAGAACCGCATCCCCATCCACAAGAGAAGGAGTCTTGGCATTCGGGTTGATGGCCAGGTACGCCGGATCGAATTGCTCTCCCTTGCGGGTATCCACCGGCACGACTTCGTATTGCAGACCCGCTTCCTCGAGAAACAAGGCGACTTTTGCGGGATTCGGGGACGGATGGTAGTAGAGCTTGATCACAGGTTCTGCCTTTACGCCGGGCGGGGCGTGGATTCTAGAACGCTCGCATCAGAATAGACAGCAGTCGCAACGCAGCCGCGGTTTGACTTCACAGCAGCCGAAACTCAGTACTGGCAGCGTGAACTGGGCGAACCTCAAGCAGGCACGTGGGTTGACGGCATAGCTACTTGCCATCTTCATCGGTCCGGGCCACAGCGTACAGCTCGCCCTGTGCGAGAGTTACGCTCCCGTGCCGCGGATGCCGTCGTCCCAGTCCATGGATATGTCGCAATCCGGACATACGGCCGGCGATGCGGATCACGGCCCCTGTCTTTTCGGCACCAGCCCCGCCTTAGGCGCGCCTCTCGCGTTCCCGGTCGTTGCAGGCGTTCAACGACAAGCCGTCCGAACTTCCGCGCTCGCGCCGCAGCACCAACCGATTGCGCAGGCCGCCGTGCAACTCAAAGCGGCCAGGTCCGAGTGGCCGGCCCCGCGCTGCAGACCGACAACGATCGTCAGTCGCCAGGACATCGACCGACCTGGGCGATCGATGGCGTGCAGCGCGAAACCGACGCCTTCGGCATCCTCTCCTGGGTCCGCAAACTGAATGCAGACGCGACGCTGATGACATCGATGCGCCACCTAGCCATCTGCCCAGCCATGCGGAACTGAATCTGAGTGCCGGCAAAGTGTTCGGCAAGAGTCTGTCGGCGTCAGTGCCGCTGTTGAACGTTACGGATCGTCATCTGCTCGTGGACAACAGCCTCACCTTCGGCGGCTTTCACTACAACGATCCGCGCCAGATCTATGCCGAGATTCGCTATAAGTTCAACTATTGAAGTCCGGGATCAGGGCAGCGCCTGCAATGCACCGAATGTTCCGGGCGAGGTTGCGCTTTGCAGCAACACTCCTGGCACGTTCGCCGCGACGCCGTTGCTGACCGTCTGGGCGGGTCCGGTGGCCACCACAATGTCCGGCCTACCGTCCCCGTTCACATCGGCCACCGCGATTTCGTTGGCATTGGGCGTCGCGTAACTGGTGGCCGCGAGGAACGTGCCGGGCGTTGCTGCGTTCTGCAGCAGGACGCTGGTCGCCGTGGTGCCGCCCACCACGATGTCCGGCAGGCCGTCGCCATTGACGTCCGTCACGACGATGGACGTTGCGAGGCTGTACGGAGCGATGGCGTAGACGACCGGTGCCAGGAACTGCCCTGGATGAGTGGCGTCCTGTATGAGCACCGAAACAGTGGGTGTGGCACCGCCGGTCGGACCCGGATCCGTGATCACCAGGTCGTTGAGTCCGTCGCCGTTCACGTCTGCAATCGCAATGACATTCGCTCCGGAAACCGAGGCATTCGGCGTCTGGGTGAAGATCGGCACCGGCGCGGCGTAGGTGGTCGTGCCCGCAGCCCCCGTGTGCATCAGCAGCTTGACGCCCACGGCGTCTGCCAGCGCGATGTCGGGAATACCATCGCCATTCAGGTCGCCGACGGCCACCCAGTTGGCGCCGCCGGAATACAGGCTGACGGGACTCGCAAATACGCCCGCGGAGGTCTGCAGAAACAGTGACACGTTGTAGTCCGCGGAGATCAGGTCTGGCAGGCCGTCCCCGTTCACATCCGCGATCGCCACCTGCGAGGCGCCGGGGGACTTCAGCACGATCGGCGCGGCAAAGGTACCCGGCGTCTGGGCGGTATTCAGAAACACGGACAGTGTGCCGTCCGCGGCGCTGGCGGAGACTACATCAGGGAGATGATCGCCATTGAGGTCGGCGGTGGCGAGGTACAGTGGATCATCACCGTCGGCGGTCAGCAGCGGGGCTGCGTAAGTATCGGCTCCGGTGGCCAGATAGGTTTTCAGGTTGCCGGCGTTATGATTCGCAGTAGTCGGAATCGTGCTCGTGGCAATGATCGAGGGATAGCCGTTGTTTGCGAAATTACCGGCGACCAGCCCCAACGAAATCTCGGATACGACCCCAGAACAGTCGGTCATGCAACCGCTTCCACTACCCGGCGGACCGACATTTCCGCAATCCCAGCAGTGATCATCCCCGCAACCGGCGAGCAGCGGCAGAAGCACCGCCCCAAGCCCTAGGACCCGAGTGAGACCCATCGCGTTTCCCCTGTTCACCGAACTGCGCATTTATCGAAAACGCGTGGTGCGCCTGAAGGTTGACTCAGGAAGTGGCGCCGCGGCAGATCGGCGCACGCGGCGCCCCGGAGCCGGGTTTCAGGCTGCCGTCCGGCAGCTTCACCGCAATCGGTGCAATCTTCACGTCGGCCACGCCGATACGGCGCGTAATCCCAATTCTCCGGGCGGTCGCGGGCGACAGGTCGAGAATCCGGCCCTTCACGTACGGACCCCGGTCATCTATCGAGACAATCGCGCTCTGACCCGTCTGGACGTTGATGACCTTGGCCGTACTGCCCAGGGGCAGCGTCCTGCTGGCCGCATTGTCACCTTGCGGATTCATTCTGCGACCGTTCGCCATCAGCCGGTTTGCAAAGCGCCGAGCATAGAACGACGCTTTGCCGAGGCGCGTGCCTCCCGAAAGATCAGGCCGCCCGGGAACCACGTTGCCGGGCTGAACCACGGTTTCGTCGTGCGGTATCGTGCATACCATCGGGCCCACCATGGCGCTGGAGTGGGATTGGCACCCCGCAACGCCAATGGCAATGCCAGCAGCCAGCGACAGATTCGCCAGGAGCTTCACGCCGACAATCCGCGCAACTTTTCCATGGAATCAGGGTACTTACGGCACCTCGTCCGATCTGTAGGCCGGCAGCGTCACCGGCACCACCAATTTTCCGAATGCCCACCTGAGGACTGCGGGGCAACAGTCCTACAAAATCACGAATGGTCGTCGGGCTGCGCGTCAAACAAGCCAACCGCAAAATGCTCGTTAGCATGGCCGCGGTCGTGACGCCTCTGGTCAGGTTGCCACCAGCCCTACCAGGATCGTCGTTCTGAATCCGGCCCCGTGGCCATGCGCGCCGCGGTTAAGACCAAGAAGCGCACCGGCAATGGCTGCGAGGGTCAGTCGCAAGTTGGAGATCTGATCACATTTCCATCCCGCCCATTGTGCCGCCGCCGCGCGTGCTGCCTTGGGCACGCTCTTCGTCATTCGCAGCCTCGGCGATCGTAACTTCGGTTGTGAGCAACAACCCCGCGACCGATGCAGCGTTCTGCAGCGCCAGCCGCGTAACCTTCGTCGGGTCGAGGATCCCCGCTTCGAGCATATCGCCGAACTCACCGGTCGCCGCGTTGTAGCCGTAAGCGCCCTTGCCGGCCTTCACCTGGTTCACGATGACCGCCGCATCCTCACCGGCATTCTCCACAATATTTCGCAACGGCTCTTCGATCGAGCGCGCGAGAATGCGGATGCCGACCGTCTGATCTTCATTGGCACCTTCCAACTTATCGAGCGCCTTGCAGGCACGGATCAGTGCCACACCGCCGCCCGGTACGACGCCTTCCTCGATGGCCGCACGGGTTGCGTGCAGAGCATCCTCCACACGCGCTTTCTTTTCCTTCATCTCGATTTCGGTGGGTGCGCCGACTTTGATCAGCGCCACGCCGCCGGAGAGCTTCGCGGCACGTTCCTGCAGCTTCTCCTTGTCATAGTCGCTCGTGGCGTCTTCGACCTGCTGACGGATCGATTCGATACGGGCTTTGATATCCGCGGCCTTGCCGGCTCCATCGATGATGGTCGTGTTGTCCTTCGAGATCACTACCTTCTTCGCCTCGCCGAGAAGACTCACCGTGGCCTTTTCCAGAGCCAGGCCCACCTCTTCCGAGATGACAGTGCCGCCGGTCAAGGTCGCGATATCCTGCAGCATCGCCTTGCGGCGATCCCCGAAACCCGGAGACTTCACTGCTACGACCTTGAGGATGCCGCGGATGTTATTGACGACCAGGGTCGCGAACGCCTCGCTCTCCACGTCCTCAGCGACCACGACCAGGGAACGGCCTGCCTTGGCGACCGCTTCCAGGAGCGGGAGCAGCTCGCGGATGTTCGAAATCTTCTTATCGCACAGGAGAATCAATGGCTTTTCGAACTCGGCCGTCTGACTCTGCTGCTGGTTGATGAAATACGGCGACAGGTAGCCGCGGTCGAACTGCATGCCGTCGACCAGCTCAAGCTCATTTTCGAGTCCCTGCCCCTCTTCGACGGTGATGACACCCTCTTTGCCGACCTTGTTCATCGCATCGGCAATGGTCTTGCCGATGGACTCATCAGAGTTCGCCGAAATGGTGCCTACCTGCGCGATCGCCTTGGAGTCCTTACAAGGCTTTGAAAGACGCTTCAACTCGCTGGTCGTCACGAGGACGGCCGCGTCGATGCCGCGCTTGATGTCCATGGGATTGCGACCCGCGGCGACGGCCTTGAGGCCCTCGCGGATGATGGCCTGCGCAAGCACCGTGGCCGTGGTGGTGCCGTCGCCCGCTTCGTCCGAGGTGCTGGAAGCGACCTCCTTCAGCATCTGCGCCCCCATGTTCTCGAACTTGTCCTTGAGCTCGATTTCCTTCGCAACCGAAACGCCGTCCTTCGTGATAGTCGGGGCGCCGTAGCTGCGCTCGAGCACGGCATTGCGGCCCTTCGGACCGAGCGTCGCCTTTACCGCATTCCCAAGGATGTTCACGCCCTTGAGCATGCGTTGCCGCGCATCGTCGCTGAATCGTATTGCTTTCGCTGCCATGGTCATGTCCTTCGGGGGTGAGTTACTTCGATTCGATGACAGCCATGACGTCGTCTTCACGCATGACCACGAGTTCCTGGCCTTCGACCTTCACTTCGGCGCCGCTGAATTTGCCGAATAGGATCTTATCGCCAACCTTGACGTCGCAGGGCAGAACTTGTCCGCTTTTGAGGATCTTGCCCTTGCCGACCGCCACGACCGCTCCCTGGACGGGCTTTTCAGCCACGCTATCGGGAATCACGATGCCACCCGGCGAGGCGCGGTCCGGTTCCAGGCGTTTCACGACGACGCGGTCATGCAGAGGACGAATCTTCATATAGTGGCGCTCCGCCGTGGGTCAAATACCCTCGGATTGTGAGAGGCTACGCCAATTGTGGAAGCGCCTCCGTACGCTGCCACACCTACCGAAGAAGCGGCGCGGCCCGTCGGTTGCACTATTGGGCCAGTGCCCGCAACGACTCTTCGGTCAGGGGCTTTACAAGGAAGGAATCAAATCCCGCTGCCTTGGCGTCCGCCACATTCCCTGTCGAGCTATAACCGGATGCTGCGATCAGTCGCACATGCTGAAGCAGTGGTTCTGCCCGGCAGGCACGAGCGACACCATAGCCATCGATGTCTCCAGGCAGTCCTAAATCGCAAACGATGAGATCCGGGATAATTTCCAGCGCGTATTTCATGGCCGCAGGACCGTCATGAGCGATGCGTACCGACGCGCCCTCCAGCATAAGGAGTTCGGCGACGCCCGCCGCGAGGTCCCGGTCATCCTCGACCAACAGGATGACCTTTGAAACGCGCCCGCCCGGGGCGCTGTCCTTGATCCGAATGTCATTCACCGGTGCCACAACGGGCAGCGTCAACGTAAACAAGGCGCCGAGCCCCACTCCGGGGCTCATCGCCACTAGGGAGCCGCCCAGCAGGCCCGCCAAACGTGCGGCAATCGCCAGTCCCAGTCCCAAACCGTCCGACGATTGTTCCCGGGCGCGCTCATGTTGGACGAAGGGCTCAAAAAGCCTTTCGGCAAAGGTACTGTCAAAGCCTATCCCGGAATCTCGAAGGAAGATCACTGCTGAATCGTTCTCCAGCGCCGAGGTCAAATTCACCTCTCCACCCGCCGGGGTGAACTTGATGGCGTTGGACAACAGGTTGTCCACAATCTGTCGAAGCCGCACGCGATCTGAATTAACGAAACACGCGCTGTCAGCGATTTGAGCGGTCAACTGCAGCCCGGCGCGCCGGGCATTCGCCACCTGCTCTTCGATTGCGTCAGCCAAGAGACTTCGCAGATCGAACGTTTCCAGTTGCACCGACACCTTCCCAAACGCGATTCGGGAGGCGTCCAACAAGTCCTCAAGCATGCGCGCGATTGCCATGGATTGGCGAGCAACGCGCTCAACGATGGGAGCGGCGCGTTCGTCCTGCAAATTCAGCAGGCGCAAGGTATAAGCGGCAGTGCGAATCGCGCCAAGCGGGTTTCGCAACTCATGTGCGAGCATGGCGATGAACTGATCTTTTTGGCGATCCTTCTCCTCCAGCGCCCGCTTCGCCTTCTCCAGCTCTTCCCGCTCATTGAGTTCCCGCAGATGCGTGAGTTCCCCAAACATCCGCTCGCTCGTCACACAACGATCGGCCTCGGGGTCCTCCAAGAGGAGGCGTGCAAGCTCTTCGTGTTCGCGCATCAACGCTACCATGTCATCTTCAGATTCGATCTCCGGATGAAGCATTGTCCAGTAGTGGGCCGTGCGAATGAACGCGAGGCATCCGCTGAACAGTTCGTACTCGCGCGGCCCCAACGTATGCACGAGCGCATGCCTTGCCGATTCGCTGCGAGCAGGCTCAACGAACATGATTGCGGCGCAGGCGAAAATGGAATCTTCCATCGTGCTACCGGTGGCGGGCCATACATCGATTTGTGGAGGCGCGGCCAAAAGACTCGCATAGACGGGGGCCATATCCCGGTTCCAGGGAGAGGGTCTGCGCAGCAGAGCAAGCACCTCGCCAATGGTTTGGCCGGCTGCGCTGACATCCCCCGCCGGCCGTCCATGATGCTCACCCAGCAGAAATCCGACGTGGCGCACGATGCAATAGCGCATCGGGCAGAACCGGGAAAGCCAGACGAACAGACGCTCCTTGAAAACCGAGGGCATCGGGTTATCAAGATAGCCCGCCTTGGCGAATTCCCACAGCGGCTCCAGCAGCTCGGGTGCCGCGCTGGCGGATTTGAAGAAATTAGGCAGAATGCCGAACCGACGAGCGACATCGTCCGCAAGGGTGCTGCTTAAGCCAGAAGTATTTTCCGTACGTCGCCCTTTGCAGAACGTCCTGCGAGGTAAACGGCGGATCCGCTTACTTCACCTTTCAGTATCCCCGCCGAGTTCGCTCAAAAAAAGCATTTTTCGAAGACGCGGCCGGACAGGCCGCTAAGTTCGACACCGTACATACGGATTTTTCGGTTTCGTGCAGAGTGTTGGGCTAATGCGGCCATTGGTCGAGCGATGGCGCTGCGCTGCGGCGCACTACAATCCCAGTTGGATCGGCTTCACTCCATACAGGCAACGATGGATTCGATCACCCGCTTGGTCTCATGAGGATCTCTGACCTGGATCGACAGAGCCCCCGCTTCTTTGGCCGGACGATCGTTGCCGCCGGGGAATAACGCGTCGCCGATAAAAATCATTTCGTGAATCTCAATCCGGAGCACATCACGGAGCTTGCGAATTCCGTAGCCTTTGTCGATACCCTTTTGGGTCACATCGATGGAAGTCGCGCCACCCATGTGCACGGAGAATTCCGGGATCAGCGTTTCCAGAACAGCCGTCATCTTCCTGCGCTTGGCAAAATCCGGATCCCATTTCTTCTTCTCCTCTAACGGAGCCAGTTGCCCCAGGCCGGAGAACGTCACCTGGCTGCCACGGTTTTCGATGACCTCGCCCCAGACCCGCTCCGGCTTGCTGCCCGCCTGCCCGATGGCCCGCTGCAAGGCATCGAGGATCTTCGTGCTTTCCTCTACAGTAAAATCCTCCGCATAAAGCGGCTCCCAATGGTTTACATAGCGGTAGAACCGGGTTCCGCAGGTTGGCAGAACAGATAAATTCCCAAGGCGTTCGTCCTGGCCCAGATGTGCCAGCACCTGCGTTTCGAGCTGTTGCCAGTCGCCGCCGGATATGACAGCCACTTTCACGAAACCGAGAAGGTGATCAAGCAACTGCGCCATCTCAGTGTCGATGGCCGACTTGCTTTGGGCCAGCGTTCCATCCAGGTCAAAGACTACGAGTTTCTTCATGAGATCTAAGGACGTTCCGGCAACGAAATCTCGAGTATGCTGACGGTGCCATGGGGTCGGCACAGGCACTCCCCGACTACCGCTGGCGAGAGGAGCGCCTGCCCTCTACCGAATGCATAAGTCTGGCCTGCGTACTCCAGATGACCCCTTCCAGCGAGGCACACCAGCACGCGCGGGCTCTCCGCTTTACCAACGATAAATGGCTCTCGCCCGCTGATGCGCGTGACTGCGAATTGTTCACAATGGATGAGCTTCTCCCGTAGGACTGGCCGCCTCTCTATCATTCGCGGGGCGAGCGGCGTGACGGCCCCTTGCTCGAAATCGATGCAGGCCATTGCCTGCTCCACCTGCAGCGGCCGTCGCTGCAAGGTTCTCGGATCAATGTGGTCCCAGTCATAGAGACGAAATGTCACATCGCTGTTCTGCTGTATTTCGAACACTACGACATCCGCCAACGAATGAACGGTCCCGGCGCGAATCAGAACGGCGTCGCCCGGATTGGGCGTGAATTCGGCCAGCTCTTCGGCCACCGTGCCGTCCGCAATTGCCCGGCGCATTCGGCACGCGGAGCTACCCGTTTTCAAGCCCGCGAAGACACGAGCCCCGGCACCGTTTTCCAGAACCACCCATGCTTCGGTTTTTCCCGTCTCGCCAATCGGGATGAGACTCGGGTACGCATCGGATGGATGCACCTGAACCGACAGTCGCTGTTTTACGTCGAGCAATTTCAGCAGCAGCGGGAAGCGCTTGAAGCGCCCGGAAAGACTGCCCAGTAGTTCGTCTGGAGCTTGGGCAGCCAATTCGGCGATGGTCTTGCCCTGAAGCGGTCCGTCCGCAACCCGACTCGGATGATCGTCGCGGTCGCTCAGGAGCCACGCCTCGCCAATCGGCTCGTCCCCAGGCAATGGTGCAGACAGGAGGCGGCCTAAACGTCGACTCCCCCACAGCCTGTACTGATAGAGCGGCTCGAATCGCAAAGGGTAAAGAGGGGTCGCGTCCATGAACAGAATTACTCCGGCAGCGACGCAGAATACAGTCCGCCGGCGCCGCGATCTGTGCGGTAGGGCACCGACCGCAGTGACCCGGCGGGCGGAAGGTGTGCGCATGATGGAACACTCTCTCCCCCGAACTTCTGCGCCGGATGGACGCCTACTGGCGGGCCGCCAACTTCCTGGCCGTCGGTCAGATTTATCTGTATGACAATCCGTTGCTGAAGGAGCCGCTTACACTGGCGCACGTGAAGCCCATGCTGCTCGGGCATTGGGGCACGACCCCCGGTCAGAATTTCATATACGTTCATCTGAACCGGGTTATCAGGAAGTATGACCTGAACATGATCTACGTCTCAGGTCCCGGTCACGGCGGTCCGGCACTCGTCGGCAACACGTACCTCGAGGGGACGTACAGCGAGATCTACCCGAACATCAGCCGCGACGAGGCCGGGCTCAAGAGACTTTTTACGCAATTCTCGTTATCCGGGGGGGCATTCCCAGCCATGTATCCCCGGACTGCCCGGGTTCGATCCATGAGGGTGGGGAGCTCGGATACTCCCTCAGCCATTCCTTCGGCGCCGTATTCGATAATCCGGATCTGGTGGTCGCCTGCGTGGTGGGCGACGGCGAAGCGGAGACCGGCCCGCTCGCGACATCGTGGCATTCCAACAAATTCCTGAATCCCGTCACCGATGGTGCCGTACTACCGATCCTGCACCTGAACGGCTATAAGATTTCCAACCCCACCGTCCTCGCCCGGATCAGCCGCGAGGAGCTGGAGCAATTCCTCCGCGGCTGCGGTTGGACGCCTTTCTTCGTTGAGGGTCACGAGCCGAACTTCATGCACGAGGCAATGGCGGCCACGCTCGACAAGGCCGTGGAACAGCTCCGGCAGATCCAGCAGGAAGCACGTCTGCGCGGCAAGACTGCACGGGTGCCCTGGCCGATGATCGTTCTCAACTCGCCGAAGGGGGCTGGACCGGACCCACGGTCGTCGACGGCCTGCAGGTCGAGGGGACTTTTCGCGCCCATCAGATCCCGCTGTCCATCTCAGCGCAAAGTCCCGAACATTTGCCGATGCTGGAAAGCTGGCTGAAGAGCTATCGACCCGAAGAGTTGTTCGACAGCTCTGGGCGCCTGAAACCGGAGCTGGCCGAACTCGCCCCGGCCGGTGGCCGGCGCATGGGCGCCAATCCGCACGCCAACGGCGGCAAATTGCTGCGCGATCTGCGCATGCCGGATTTCCGCGAGTATGCCTGCAAGGTGCCGTTACCCGGGACCGGCGGCCCTGGCGACACCACGTTCTCGGAGCGTTTCTGCGTGACGTGGCGAAACTCAATGAGCAGCCGCGTCACTTCCGGATCTTCGGCCCCGACGAGACACTGTCCAACGGCCTGGAGGCAGTCTTTGAAGGAACCAACCGCCAGTGGGTTGCCGAGACACGTCCCAATGACGAGTTCCTCGCCCGAAGCGGCCAGGTGATGGAGATGCTCAGCGAGCATCAGTGCGAAGGGTGGCTGGAGGGTTACCTGCTGACCGGAAGGCACGGATTGTTCAACTGCTACGAAGCGTTCATCCACATCGTGGACTCGATGTTCAACCAGCACGCCAAGTGGTTGAAAGTCACGGCCACCCTGCCGTGGCGGCCCCGGATTGCCTCACTGAACTACCTGCTGGCCTCGCACGTGTGGCGACAGGACCACAACGGCTTCTCGCACCAGGATCCTGGCTTCATTGATCACGTTGTGAACAAAAAGGCCGAGATAGTCCGTGTGTATCTACCGCCGGATGCCAACTGCCTCCTGTCCACGATAGATCATTGTCTGCGCAGCCGGCACTACGTCAACGTCGTCATTGCCGGAAAACACCCGGCACCGCAGTGGTTGCCGATGGATGCCGCCATAGAACATTGTACCAAGGGTATCGGCGTCTGGCAGTGGGCCAGTAACGAGTACGATGTGGAGCCGGATGTCGTCATGGGATGTGCGGGCGACGTCCCCACCCTCGAAACGCTCGCTGCAGTGTCCATCCTGAGACAGCACTTGCCCCACCTCAAGATTCGGGTCGTCAATGTCGTCGACCTGATGAAGCTACAGCCGCAGTCCGAACATCCGCACGGACTGAGCGATCAGGACTTTGATGCGCTGTTCACGACCAACAAGCCGGTCATTTTCGCGTTCCACGCCTACCCGTGGTTGATCCACCGGCTGACCTACGTTGCAACAATCACCACAACCTTCATGTCCGTGGCTACAAGGAAGAAGGAACGATCACGACCTCCTTCGACATGACGGTACTCAACGACCTCGACCGCTTCCACCTCGTCATGGACGTCATCGACCGGGCGCCCCAAACGGGCAGCAAAGGCTCTCATCTGAAGCGTCAGCTACAGGACAAGCTGATCGAGCACAAACGTTACATAGACCGCTACGGTCAGGACATGCCCGAAATCCGCAATTGGAAATGGGGCAACCCCAATCCGCTCGATTTGTCAGCTTGACAGGCCGTTAGGCGCGGCCGGCCGCGGCAAGCCGGAAGCCTCGGGCGGCCCAATATTCCCAGTCGTCGGGATGCCCTTACCGGAAAGTCCCGTCTGACCGCCGGTCGGAATCGAGTCACTGCCCACGAGCGCCAACGCCAGTGCGGCCGAAGAAGGATTCAGGCTGTCGACCATCGAACTCGGCATGAGTATCGTTGCTCCCCGCTCCTTCGTGGTTTCATAAATGATGTTCATCGCCCGAAGCTGCAGCGCCCATGGGTGGCCGGCGTAGACGGCGGCGGCCTCGACAAATTTGCCGGCTATCGCGGCCTCGGCGGAACCCAGGATCACGCGTGCCTGCTTCTCGCGTTCCGCCTGCGCCTGTCGCGACATGGCATTCTGCAGCGCCTCGGGGATTGCGACGTCGCGAATCTCAACTGAAGTCACCGATATGCCCCATGGAGCAGTCTTCTGCCCGATCTCGATCTTCAATTGCTCGTCCGCCT
>Ga0182030_10019298_pt1 | contig 12999 bp, 5 predicted proteins | sample 812S3MmetaG_FD_121299 | JGI IMG/M metagenome (GOLD analysis project Ga0182030, IMG submission 121299) | Permafrost microbial communities from Stordalen Mire, Sweden - 812S3M metaG (Illumina Assembly) | ecosystem: Environmental > Terrestrial > Soil > Wetlands > Permafrost | place: Sweden... | reverse complement strand
CTGAGGAGGTGCATTTTGAGAAGAAGGATTGAATATGGGGATTGAGGATGAGGAGCGAACGGGGATATAGGGGAGGAAGTGAGGGATACGATATCACATTGCTTCTTGGTGGGGTTTCTTTGGAATTGAATTTGAATAGTGGGAAATTGGTTGGATGGCTGAGGGGAAAGGGGGTCGGTTATCTGTGGATGATACTAGTAGATTGACGAATTAATGAATTATGACCTCCGCCAACGAGAGAACAGAACACAAAATCAGCTGCATTCTGTTAATATGAATCTATTCTCCGACTTCAGAATAAAACTTAAACATGAAAGTTGAACCAAGCCACGTGATCCAAATATTGTTGCCTCAGGTGCAACTTTCTCATCGACCGCGTCGACTTCACTTCCGCACAGCAAGCGCGTTTAGCATTATCGTCAGAAACCTCATTCGACTAACAGCCCACGCACCTGGCACTTTCCAATTAAGCGAATCATCCCCCATCAGTCGCCATGCCCCCTTTTCGAGATGAGCACATTCTAATAATTGCACCGGGCTCGCAAACCACCCTCGCCCAACTGGGCCTACCCGAATCTTTCACACCTGCAGCTCTGAGACTACCAACGCGCATGTTCCTTGCCCCGGATGGAAAATCATATGAGCCCTATAAGATTAAGTCTAGGAAGAAGGTGATTACGAATGGAGGAGATGTGGAGATGGGTGGGATCGGTGAGAAGCTCGAGGAGGATGAAGAGGAGTTAATTGAGCTACCGGACGATGATGAGGATGCTGTATATCCATTGAAAGGTATATATCCTTATATAAGGGTTGGATGTTGTACTGATGTGCTGTAGAGGGTCGGATTGAGAATATGCCAGCCTTTCTAGCGTTTCTGAATCATATCTATGTTACCTTGTCTCCAACCCTGCATACTCCCGTCATGCTGATCGCGCAACCTGCATGGACTGCTAAGAATCATGAGGACATTACCCAATTTATTTTCGAGAAGTTCAAGACACCAGCACTTTGTATTATGGACAGCGCACTTGCGACTGCATATGCCTACGGAATCGCGAATGCTACGATTATCGATGTTGGGTTCCAGAAGGTTGATGTTACTGCTATTACGGACTTCCAGATCTCTTCGAGAGGGGTGGTTCCAAATTCTGGTGGAGAGGGTATGACACAGCGGTTGATGACTCTCCTTAAGTCCAAGAACTTCACCAGAGATATGGCGGAGCAATTGAAGAAGAGCGCTATATGCGAGATCTTGTCCCCAGGCACCCCATTACCTGGCACCGAAAGTACTGAGCCAGAAATCAGTAATCCAGCCGCTGCCGCATCAACAAGCGCAATTTCTTCGGGTCCGAGTGTGAGGATCACGGAACCACCTCGCGGAATTGACAATGATGTTGTGGACGAAGATCAAATTGGCGACGACAAGCCTGTGGAAGATGATGGAGTGTTGGACGTAGCGAGCATTGTTGCTAGTGGAAAGACGGCGGAGTTCTTAGCGAAAAAAGAAAAGGAGAAACAGGAGAAAGCGACAGCGCGTAAGGCCGCAAAGGATGCTCGAGAAGCTGCCGAAGCGGCTGCCGCCAGGCCTGCAAGATTGCCGAATTCAAAACGACCACGTGCTATCTTTCATTATGAGGAGACCATTCAGGACGCGCCAAATGCTAAACGACAAAAGACCCCAGAACCAGTATCCGCGCCTGTATCAGAAGCCGTCGTAGCGCAAGTTACCGAGGAAGCTGCCCCTACTGTTGATGCGAAACCTGCAGAAGAGGGTGCCACGGGATCGACTGACGCTCCAGCTCCCGCTCCAGTAGAGGACGAAGCAGCTCGCCGCGAACAACAAAAGGCCGCTCGAAAAGAAGAAAAGCGGAAGGCCCGCGAAGAGGAAAATCCTGATCGCATTCGGCATGACATTGAAATTGGAATCGAGAGATTTCAAGCTGCAGGAGATGGCTACCTGGATACCATCGCCGATACCGTCTACCGAACAATTCTCTCTGTCGATGAAATTTCAAAGCGACAAGATGCCTGGGACTCTCTAATCATCTGTGGTTCCGGTTGCAAAGTTAGGGGCTTCAAAGACGCTCTTATAACCACTTTGAACAACCACTATCTCGTATCCCCCAGCTCAGCAACAATGTTCATGAGCGAACTTCCCTCCAATCTCGCCACACCCAGCGGAACAGGTTCCATGACACCCACCGCCTCCTTCTCCTCCACCCCCCATCAACCTCCAACCGCCAGTGCAGTCAACCCGCTCCTCCTCGCCGCAACCACAGCTTCAAACCCCGCCCTCAACCAAAATATGTCTCAAGGCTCCTTCAACAGCGGCCACACCCACCAAACCCACTCCTCACACTCGCAATCACCGACCAGCATCAAGGTCGCTAGTCCCCCTACCTATTTCCCAGAATGGAAAACGTATGAGGAAGCTGTATTCTTAGGCTCCCAGGTTGCGGCTAAAGTTATCTTCGTTACGGATCAGGGTCTTAGTAAAGGGTTTTTGTCTAGGGTGGAGTTTAATGAGGAGGGGCCGAGCGCTATACATCAAGTGTAAGTACCTATTCAAATTGCTCTTATAACAAGCTTGTAGCTAACTCAAGGTTTAGGGGTCTTGTTTATTAAGAGACTGTTAGTGTTGGGAAGGATAGAGGGACTTGTGAATTAGGATAGCTTTTAGAATGAAGTTATACCCGTTCTATCTTGTAGGAATAAAAAGTTATGATATCCTAGGAAGTCGATGGGTTCTGAAATAATTTCTAAGTGATATACGTGGATCGAGTGCATTGTGATCTGGATGTGACAGTACTCGTCATATAAAACAAAAAATACTTCGGGAAGCAACGTCGCGACTGGTTCCTTCCTAACCCCTCATATTGAATAACTTGCATATGCAGATTGAAGTCAAGAACTAGTTTACGTTTAGGAAGGCCACGGCTTTCTGGAGAGCGCAACATTTCTTTCATCAAGGTAAATGTCTGGTAGAGAGTCTGTTCGCGATATCATAATATCAACTCCTACCAAGCAATAAATTCACGTCATAGCCTCATATTCAACGTCAGCAATTGAAAAGCGCACCAGACAATGGATTTACAGAGTAGCTTCATGTGAGAAATCAGCAGTTGAAAAGGTCTTCTATTTAGTATTTACTACACCCCAATACAGAGCATACACGATCATCTATCTAGGGCCCACTCAACTCTTCAATACAACCCACCATCTTTCAGACAAACAAGAAGATAAGACTATGTGCATGCAAGCAGAACGCCGGTATATCCCATTAATCAAGTGCAAAAGTGAGAACCCAATGTACAAGAATATATCTATTTTAAAAGGTGGCCACAGCGATTGCGATGGCTTGGGTTTCGGAGTGAGAGATGGAAATGCTGATTTCTTTGACACCGGCTTTCTTTGCTGCATCTGCAGCATCACCGTGGAGCTGTTAGATGTTAGTAATTGGAACAGCAAGGATTTAGAAATAGACTTACAGTTACTATCGGTGCACCCTTCTCGTTGTTTATGATTTCAATCTCCTTTAATGGTGCACCAGCCCCCTTACTCGCAACACCGAGCGACTTGAAGACAGCCTCCTTGGCGCTCCATTTCCCGGCGAATGAAGCTTGAGGATGCGGCGCTTTCTTGCAGTAGCTTAGCTCCTTCTCGGTGAAATTCCGTTCTAAGAAAGTGTCGTTCTCAATATTGATAGCCGAGATGTCTTCGACATCAACACCGACTTTATTATTGGCAGTAGCGGCACCTTTTGCAAGTGACTCCACCATCTGCTTGGTGCTCTCGGTCTTCTCCTTGTTAACGGCCTTCTTCGCGAACGCTGGAGCATAGGTAAGGTCGGAGGTTTTCTTGTCAACTGACACACGTGCATCAGGGTTCAGGAAGACAGGTCCTTGTTGAGCGTCGGAGTATGGAGAATGGGTCTTAGCAACGAACAATGTGTTGGTGATCAAACCGTTATGGAAGTATCGGTATGCTTTCTTTTGTCTAGACTCGACCTTCGCGGCGTATGCAGAGTAGGTGGCTTCGTCCAGAGTAGCAAACAAGTATTTAGGATGGATACCAATGGCTTGGGCACCCTTTTGCCCGAAACCAAACGAAGTTACCGAGAAGGCTTTGACACCATCTGTTTGGATACTTCTGCTTGGGTACACGATGTAGTCAAATTGCTCCATGACTTGGTCGACGTTGTCAGCATTTCTGTTGCCAGGAACCAAACCGCTATTCAAGACCTGCAAGCAGCCATTCATCATCCATGCACCAGCTGCACCCTTGGGATGCCCAGTGAGGTACTTTTGGAAGATACCCATGACAGCGTTGCCCTTCTTTCTACCAAGATGCTTCAATTGCTGACAAATGACGGAAGACTCATTCTTGTCATTTGCAACAGTTGAAGTACCATGGAAAGACGCCACATCGAGATCGTCGATAGTTAGGCCCCAGGTAGCAAGCGCACCACGAAGAGGGGCGATGGTCGAGTCTTTCTTCCAGAAGCTGTTACCAAGACTGTTCAGAACGTCGCGCTCTTGACGTGCAGCCTCCTTCTCAATGTGCAATGCCCGATCTTGCGCATATTCAGACTCGTTAAATTTAGTACCTTGAGCTTTCATAGCCTCAATCTCTTCGTGCAAGTACTCAAGCTCTGATTCTTGCCATTGCTTAATGTTCTTCTTGCGAAGCTCTATTTGTCGTCGGCGATACTTGATATCGAGAAGCGGCGAGGGGAATTTGCCAGGGTTTTCACGAGCAGTTGTAAGAACACCTTGGCCAGGTGCGGGCACAGATCGACCAATTTTATCTGTGGCAGTGGTGGTAAGACCAAGGATACCATAGATAGGGACACCCATATCAAGAGCAAGTCTAGCGGTCATGATTACTTGAATACCACAACCTTGTGATTCCATGAAACCGTTTCTAGTGGTAGTTGTAGGTCTCGACATTTCCTTAGGCGTACGGCCGTGAGCGAACTCGTCGACAGCATTGCTAGTAGCCTTCATATTGGCGAATTCGTAGGATCCTTCCTCTTGGAAATCGTCAAACCCACCCACAAAGCATACACGGGCTTTACCCTCAACGATTGTCTCGTAACCAATATCCACCGATTCGACAGCGGTCGCGCACGCACCAACTGGGGTCTTGATAGGACCCGTAGATGAGATGAGCAACATGTTAACCCAAGCGCTCATGGTATTGATGAAGGATTCTTGAAGAATATCTTTCTGAAGAGGCTTGTCCAGATATCGATCCTTGTACATGCCCCTCAAAGCGGTAGTACCGCCAATACCTGAACCAATACAGTTTCCAACTTCAGAGATGTGGACATATTTGTAGAACTCATAAGGATCGGTAATACCAGACGCCAATAAAGATTCCACGGTACAGACCAGGACGAATAATGTGACGGGGTCAACTTGCGAGATGATGTCGTCGGGAATACCATATTTCTTAGCATCCCATCCAGTGGGGATTTGGCCAGCCACGAGACGATCAAATTTGAGAGCCTTGGGAATCATTAAGGTAGCACCCTTCTTCATCCGTACAATAAACTCGCCAGACTCTGGAATTTCGAAGATCTCTGCCTTGTCACCGTGCTCGCGTTTAAACTCCTCCGCCGTCTCCTTGGAGGTTTCAAATGGCTCAAGATCTTCCTGGATAACCACTTCCTGAAGAAGTTGCTTCTTATTGGGGTCATAGCCCTTGAATAATTCGGGTTCGATGAGGCGAATACCAGAGTGCTCGAGAATATGCTTCTCGTACTTGGCTTTGATATCTTTGTCGTCAACAGGGTCCCCAGATTTGGCGTCCACCCATCCGGCATATTGCTTGCCCTTGATAGGGCCGTTATGGTTCTTGATGAGGCCCATAATCCATGCCATTTCAACACAACCTTCCAAAGAGAACTTGCCATATGCCTCCATCTCCCATCGAGTGCGAGAGTTACCCCAAGGGCCAACTTCGGCAAAACCAGTTACAACAACCACCTTCTCTAGATCAACCATACCTTTAAGATTCTCATTGAGTGGCTCGATTTGCTTTTTCCAGTCTGGCAGTTGAGGGAAGTCAAACTTGATATTTGCACGAGGCTCAATGGTGACCTTCTTGTAAAGGGCCTCGCTATTCTCCCCGTTGATGATCTTGTGTTCGATAGTAGTCTCTTTCGTGACAGCTTGGCGAACCTCGCTGGTTTCCATGATATCTTTTCGGAGCTTGAACATCAAATCCTTGAGGTCTGGGATGAATTGAAGCCCACCATTCAGATCAGCGAAAACAGGTTCCGACTGGCAAAGATCGACAATAGTGGGGGACATAAGGCCAAGCAAATTGAAGGCCATCTCCTGTTGTGAAAATGTGCGAACACCGTAAGCTTCAACTCCTTCTGCGACGATGTTGTTACCCGACATGAGCCCGGTACCACGAGTCCAGCCAATGACAGCACCGCAGATCGTGAGGAAGTTGCCCCAACTCTCTGAATGCCATCTATTGAATAGAGTCTCTAACGCGAGTTTAGATTCTGAATAGAGACCGTCGTTTCCGAATGTTCCATGGTTGGGGGACAGGGGCAAAACCACTTGGGCAGGACGGGTTTCGAAACCTCTCTCAAATTTTTGCGTCTTAATGCAGCCCAGAAGACGCAACAAATTTGTCAACATGATGCGGTGAGCAAGTTCAGACTTCGAGTCGATGCTGTCAATCTCCCGACCATTCTCAGGAATGGCGGCAAATGGAACAACAAAATCGAGATCCCAACCAAGACCCTTCTTTGGATCATAAATGTAGTCAACCAAGGCTTCAACATCTTGCTTGCTACCTTGGTTGAATGGGACAACAATGAGTTGAGAGCCTCTAGAGCCATATCGCGCGTACATCGATTGGTAGTACTCGGTAACCTCCCGTGAGAAGCGACTGGTGGTAACAACCACCTTCGCACCACCACTAATGAGACCTTGCAGAACATCGGCACCGATGGAACCAGCTCCAGCACCAGTCATCAAAGCGTTCTTGCCTTGAAAGGTGACACCAGACTTCGCAGCTTGCTCTAGACCGTCAAGGTAAAGACCTGTGAGTTTCTTGCTGTATTCCCATCCGTGCTCGTCTTTTCTCTTCAAGTGTAAGAAGGGAATGGTCTCGACTTTTCCAACCTTTGCATGGCCATTTGCTGGGCGAGCAACTCCATTCTTCTTGGCATGACCGTTTAATTTGCCATTAGTTTCCTTGGGGATGATCTGTCCTTCGCTCATAGCAAGTGATCGAATAACATCTCCGTACAGAGACTTGATCTGGAGTTGAGAAGCTTTTGATAGCTTGTGTTGCTGCTTGATGAGCTTGTAGATACGGCTCAGATCGTTTTGAACCTTGGTTCGGTTGCCATACTCTGAGATCTTTCCACCGTCTGCCATTTCGCGTACGTAATGCTCGAGCTTCCTGACGCTGGCTCGAGGGATTTCGGAGTATTCTAAGTTACCTTTCGAATCAATGTTTGTGTGGGGCCCAGTTGGAACCGCAACGTCCTTGTAAGCAGGCGCCGTATCCAAAACATCTCGGCAGTTTTCAATAAGTTGTTGGCCGAGCTCCTTCGCCAGCTGATATGTCTCTCCCCGCTCGGTCGGACAATTATCAATATGATACTGCATGAACTCAAGAAGGGTTGGGTTAGATCGGTTCATGATTCGAATGCACTGGCTGACAATCTCTCGATCGACAGCTTGCAGACGACCAAAAATGATATCGTAATACATGGTCAACGCATCTTGACGGGCCCAGTTCCAGGATGAATCGTAAACTCTGGCCTTTAGTGAACTGAAAACCGGCTCAATTCCGGCTGAGTAGAATTCTCCATGTTCTACGTTCCACAAATCTAGCTGCGCTTGGAGTGCTTGCTGTGATTGCTGGGATCCAATGAATGCTTTATCTCCAGCTCGAAGATCCATCTTCAAATATCTTGCAAAGAGTTCGAGCTGCTGCTTGAAAAGCGCTCTCTGGTCTTTCGTCAAAGCATCGATCGCAGCGGGGTCCATCATCATCCCGCCACCTGATCCTCCTCCATCACCACCAGTAACTGGCGCTGCCAGACTAATTCCTGCGTTTGCTGCGTATTTATTTGATACATCGTCCAGGAAAGCCTTGGCATCATTCTCGGACCCAAGACGGGCAGCCGGCTCCATGGTTAAACCCAACAGTAAAACTCCATCTTGTCGTCCAGCTCCCAGACCCCATCTTGTCTCCAAGTATTTTCGTGCTGCGGTGATATTGAACCCACCAGGCATTTTTGAGGAGATCATTCTTGCGACAAGGGAAGCAGATTGTTTGCCAAGTTGTCCATTGAATGTGGCCTGCATTGAAGCTCCTAATTCATCCAGAGGGGTGTCTTCTGGCTTTTCTGGTGTGGAACCGAATTCTTTCCCTAGATCTCCGAGAATTTCGTTTTGTAAAGTTGACTTCCCTATCAAGCACAAAGCCATTAGTTCAAAAACAAAAATTGTAAATGTGAACATCTCTGCTTACCACCAACAAGATCTTTGATTGCTTTGCCCAATGGAATGTCCATGAGAGGTTTCTTGAGCTTCTGGGCAATCAGTGCTCGCACAATATCTACGGCACCAACTGGCGCATCTGGCACTTGTGCAGCAGGTCCAGCACTGGGCGGAGGGGGTGCGGCAGCAACAGGCACTGAGCTCGAAGACGGCGCGGATGTGGCAGAAGTGGAACTGGCTACAGGAGCCACAGGCTCATCCTCGACTGGATCGACATCGTAGTAAATCTCTTTCGCATCTTTGTTGTAGCAAAGAATTTGTCGTTGGACTGATTTTGCGGCATCGTATGCTTCGTATTTTGACGCAAGTGTTCGCTTTGCCATAACTCCAAGGGTATCTGCTGGGCCAATCTCCACGATTCGTTCTGTCGTCTTCTCTGCCAAAATGACATCTTGCGTTTCGATCCATCTCACGGGCGAGGCGAATTGATATGCCAGCAGCTCCACCAGGAGGGTATGGGCGAGCTCTTGCTCGACTTCGGGACGCATTTTGGTAAAGATTTTACGTCCGAAGACGGCTTTTGCAGATTCGAGGGGATATCAATGAGAAAGTTCGAGGAAGAGGGGATTGTGTTCAGTGTTTCCGCTCCGAGAAATTGATGTAATTATGCAGTTTTTCGAGTAGCGAGGAACGGTGCAGCAAAAACACCCGAAGCAGCAATGGAGGAAATAGAATGAAGAAGGGAGATATATTATGAACAATTGAAGGTGCGGAAGGAATAGTGATCGAGGGGTCTGGTCATAGGTTTAGGGGAGGCGTGCGGGTGTTAGGTGCGGAGAAAAGCTCACTGGTGTTGATCCTGAAGCTTTTCTTGCGTTTGGCGTTGTTGAGAACCAAAAAGTTGTTGCTGCACCTCAACGCCTTGGGACCAACGCCAGATTTGGCTTAGCGTTTAATTACCCCAGCCTCTGCAAAAACCCTCGAACCATAACGTTCGACTTTTCTCCGGCCCAGCGGCGGCAGCGTAAATTTGATACCAAATTTGATACCAAATTTGATACCAAATTTCATTGGGACGAAGGTCCGCATCTCATCAATCATCAATCATGCATGTTTTGTCGTATCACGAGAATGGCCCGGGTTATGGTGGTAAGCATTCCAGAAATGAACGACTGTGCCTTGGTCCCTTTCCGTTGATGTGGCTAGAGAAGTGTTTCTTAGGTAACCTTATGATCATCAGGGCTACCAATAGTACCAAAAATACCAGCTGTGCCTCTATCATCCCTACTGTTTGACATTGCACTGTATCGATGTACTATTTGGAGGCCTTGACAAGATGACAGATGTGGGATTACACAAGGCTTCAGTGTAACGGAAAACGTGCTCTCTTCCTCCCCCAACGGAATCCGACGGCAATGTCATGATGTTTACTAAACATAAGGCTGGCTGAGGTTATTGAATCTCCCCAGTCACACTTCCACTTTGCTGCCTTGAACACTAGGACTCCCATCGTCGAAATCCCCGCAGAAACTAATTATAATTCTGACAGCACTGACTTGAATGTGTATCTTGCTTTGCTAATTAGAACAATCAATATTTTGATAACTTCCCTTCTCAAGCAGCCCACCAGGCCTATAAAAACTCTCCATAATTTCTTGCATCAGGCCGCATCCGCATCACCGCACCCGCTCTAATAAATGTGGCGTTCCAATTGACACCCTGGTGGCATTTTATGCAAGACTGGGCTAGCGGCTTGTTGGGGGAGATCAAAATTTTGGCGAGAACTTGCGTTGAGCCCGAAACTCACGACGCTGGCTGGAGCTCAATCTGCAAGCTTGCATAATCCTCAATTGATTTCTAAAATACTCAATCCACATTTTCTCTTCTGCCCCAGATACCCTTTTGTTTATACTTGGTGTCAAATTCCATCCAATATTCATCCCAAACCCTTTCCATAGAGCAGTAGAAAGCTTTGTTGACACCACGACGATTCTGCTGCATTTGCAGCTTAAATAATTTCTACCATACTCCTGCTCTTCATTGAGTCTCTGGAGTAGCAGAAAAAAGGGTCAGCCATGCTCTGCCCTCGGAATGGGATTATCCTCTTCGAGATTCTTCGTTGCTGACTTCAGAAAATAGCCAAATATCGAAAGCTTCCTCGGATCAATTTTTTGACCATGTACGGAACATCCACTGGCCCCCAGACGGGCGTTTCTACCCCCCGATCCTCCTCATCTCTACGACCTCTTGTCCTCTCTCATGGCTCTCTCGAGCATTCGTTTTTGATACCCACAAATCTCCATTTTCACGCCTCTCAAATCAAAGACCGCTTTCTCGCATCGCTTCCAGCACCAACAGACGAACTTGCACAAGAAGATGAACCCTCCTCTGTGGCGGAACTCGTGGCGCGATACCTTGGATTTGTTGCACAAGACGTTGACGAGGGTGAGGATGACGCACAAGGGTCGTACGAAGAAGTCCTCAAATTCGTGTTAAATGAGTTCGAGCGGGCGTTTCTTCGAGGCAATGAAGTCCACGCTGTAGCGGCAAACCTTCCAGGAATCGATGCAAAGAAACTCGAGGTTGTCAAAAGCTACTATGCTGCTCGAGCAGCTTCCAGCAGACCCATTCGACCTCATGAATCGGCTCTTTTCCGCGCTGCTGATGAGGAGAGCGCAAAAGTCTACAGCATTTTCGGCGGACAGGGGAACATCGAGGAATATTTTGATGAGCTCAGAGAGCTATACACCACATACCCGTCTTTCGTCGAGGGGCTCATCACTTCCGCGGCTGAGCTGCTGCAAAATCTATCTCGAGATCCAAGAGCCGAAAAATTATACCCAAAGGGCCTCGATGTTATGACATGGCTACACGACCCAGACTCAACGCCCGATATTGATTACTTGGTATCTGCCCCAGTCAGCTTTCCCTTGATCGGCCTTGTCCAACTCTCCCATTACACTGTTACCTGCAGAGTTCTGGGTCTTACCCCCGGGCAATTTAGAGAGCGGCTGAGTGGAACAACTGGACACTCTCAAGGCATTGTTCTGGCTGCTGCTACATCGGCTGCCGACACATGGGACTCCTTTGCACGAATTGCCATTTCTTCGCTCACGATTCTATTCTGGATTGGATCGCGCAGTCAGCAAACTTACCCAAGAACTTCTTTGGCCCCAAATATTCTGCAAGACTCCATCGATAATGGAGAAGGATCGCCTACACCCATGTTGAGCATTCGAGATTTGTCACGAGCGCAAGTTCAAGAGCACATTGATGCCACCAACCAATACCTGCCCGAAGACAGACACATTGCTATTTCCCTTGTGAATAGTGCCCGGAATATGGTCGTCACTGGACCTCCGATCTCACTTTATGGTCTTAATCTTCAATTACGAAAGGTTAAAGCACCAACGGGCCTCGACCAGACTCGAATCCCGTTTACGGAGCGGAAAGTCCGGTTTGTGAATCGATTTTTACCAATTACCTCGCCATTTCACAGCAAGTACCTCGCCAATGCAACAGCGCACATTGACGATGATCTCAAGGATATTGTAATTGATAGCAAGAGCTTGGGCCTTCCCGTGTATAACACGGATACCGGCAGCGACATTCGAGAGGATGTTAAGGGAAATATTGTTCCTTCCCTCGTCCGTCTAATCACCCACGATCCTGTTAACTGGGAGAAGGCAACAGTGTTCCCTGGGGCCACCCACGTCCTGGATTTTGGCCCAGGTGGAATCTCTGGCCTTGGTGTCTTGACCAGCCGCAACAAGGATGGAACCGGCGTACGTGTTATCTTAGCTGGCGCAATTGACGGTACAGTTCCGGAAGTTGGGTACAAACCTGAGATGTTCGATCGTGATGAGGAGCACGCAGTGAAGTATGCCGTGGATTGGGTCAAAGAACATGGACCACGTTTGATCAAGACCACATCCGGCCAAACCTACGTTGACACGAAAATGTCCCGACTATTGGGTGTTCCACCTGTTATGGTTGCTGGAATGACTCCCTGCACAGTGCCGTGGGACTTTGTTGCAGCTACCATGAACGCTGGCTATCAAATTGAGCTGGCTGGCGGCGGTTATTACAATGCCAAGACTATGACCGAAGCTCTAGCAAAAATTGAAAAGGCGATTCCTGCAGGACGTGGCATTACAGTCAATCTCATTTACGTTAATCCTCGTGCCATGCAATGGCAAATTCCTCTTCTTGGTCAACTACGTTCTGAGGGTATCCCAATTGAAGGTTTGACCATTGGAGCTGGTGTGCCATCAATCGAAGTTGCTCAGGAATATATCGAGACACTAGGATTGAAGCATATTGCATTCAAGCCAGGATCTGTAGAAGCTATCCAAGCCGTGATCAATATTGCAAAAGCAAACCCAACATTTCCTGTCATTCTTCAATGGACCGGAGGACGAGGCGGTGGTCATCACTCATTCGAAGATTTCCATCAACCCATTCTCCAGATGTATGGTCGCATCCGAAGAACCGAGAACCTCATTCTTGTAGCAGGTAG
>Ga0182030_10019297_pt1 | contig 13000 bp, 13 predicted proteins | sample 812S3MmetaG_FD_121299 | JGI IMG/M metagenome (GOLD analysis project Ga0182030, IMG submission 121299) | Permafrost microbial communities from Stordalen Mire, Sweden - 812S3M metaG (Illumina Assembly) | ecosystem: Environmental > Terrestrial > Soil > Wetlands > Permafrost | place: Sweden... | reverse complement strand
TGAACTGCCTTTCGTATCAGAAAGGTCCAAGCTGCGAAAGCCGAGAATTTATGTACTCTTACTTGCAGCTGCCGACGACAGACCCTCAAACCTGTAACCCCTCGTTGTGTCGTCCCTTACCGGCGTTGACCGGCGTTAAAACAATTGCAGAGGAATGAATGGGTTCAGATTTGAGAATTGTGTCTCGGTGTTCGAGTTTTCAGGTCTCACGAAGCAGAAGAATCACGGGGTTTCACATAAGTCCACGAGGACTGTACGAGTCATTCGTCAAGCCTCCTGTATGCTAATTCCCTCCATCTGGCCCCGAAGGATCAATCATATTCGTTGCCAATAAACTTATCATCATCATCTCCACCTCGTTGATCTTCATCAGCGCCGGAGCTAATTATCAGGTGCATGCCAATATTCATGCATAGTATGCAACTTCCCATCTGCAGCAGTACGAAATACACCATTTTGAGGCCTAAGCTGCAGCTATTGGATCATTGACAAACGTTCTGCAAATCAGCGCCTGCTGGCATATTGCTCGCATGAAGCCATGACCAGCTCGTAACCCGCCCTACCGCCCAGATGTTGAAGGTGACATGATAGAGAATGGGGCTGTGTAGCTGTACTGTAGCTTCAATCGGCCTACCAATTGCCATGTTGAAATTTGAAAGCTTGCTCCAAAATGTAATCGGCGATACTGTAACGCATGAGCCTTTTCCCAAGTGCGGGGTGAAGCTGGAGCTTCCACGGCAGCTTGCAGTGATATGCATCTTGAACTTTATCGTCGTACAAAACGTGCTTAGAAACGTCTGCACATCGGGACAATATGTATGGAACGTATATATATTGACTAATTTTTTTTGAGGCTCGATAATTTAATGGGATGAATATAAAAAATGTAAAAGGAGGTTGAAAGCTTAGGCTTCCAAGTCTCTATCTTTCGGGGAGCAAAGGAAAAAGGAAAAAAGAAAAGAAAAAAACGTGACTCCTTATGCGGCGCCCGATGAAGAAATTACGGCTAACTTGAGGGCGTCCTCTTCCCTTATTATTCAAAGAACAATATCAAGCCGTCAGCAAATCATATGTCTTCAATGTTGGAAAGAGCCTCACATGACATTCCTTGTCAAGGGAAAGAAGCATCACAGTGTGGTCTTCAGAAGACGAGCAATAGCGAAGTCGAATTCTTCCTCATCAATTCATTTTCCCTCCCATGATAAGCGGACACAGCAACCTGGATTAAATCTACAAGAGCTTCCCCAGACCGAGCAGAAATCTAAGTCGAAGGAATTTCTTGAACAAAAAGTCCCAGGGACGCCAATCCAGATGGCAGCCGCGACAGCTCGTTCCACTGCGATACCTGATATCTTTACAAGTCTCCCACCTCTGCGCGACCTCCTGAATACAGAAACTTCTCAAATCCAGGAAGAGACTATCCAGGAATGTCTTCCTTTTCTTTCCGGGGCCAAGGAAGGCATTTATTATAACGTTCACGGGGTCCCGAATCTCGACATCGCTCGTCACATTCAATTTTTACACAAAAGCTTGAAAAAGCTGCCTGCCCCATATGTTGCCGCTGATGCAAGCAGACCATGGATGTTCTACTGGGCATTGGCTGGTCTTTCAGCAATGGGTGAAGATATTACAGAGTACCGAGAGAGGCTTATTAGCACTGTTATTCCTATACAAAATATTACAGGAGGATTCGGTGGAGGGAATGGCCAAATGTCACATCTAGCTCCTACGTATGCAATAATTTTGGCACTTGCTATGGTAGGTGGTAGGGAAGCTCTTGACCTAATTGACCGAAAAGCCATGTGGAAGTGGCTTGGAGCTTTGAAACAACCAGGTGGTGGCTTTCAAATGTCTGTTGGAGGCGAAGAAGATGTTCGGTGAGTGCTAGATGCCTTTGATTAAACAAGATACATACTGATAAACTGATAGTGGTGCATATTGTGCTGCTGTTGCAATCACTCTACTCGATCTCCCATTGGAACTGCCTCGAGAATCTCCCGCTTGGTCAGGTGACGGAGATACACTGCTCACCAACCTGCCTGAATGGCTCGCAAGATGTGAGTTGGAACCGTGGCCATACTTGCAAGCGTATACTTATGGCCGTAGGCCAAACATTTGAAGGTGGAATCTCCGCGAGACCGGATGTCGAAGCTCATGGAGCGTATGCTTTCTGCGCTCTCGCGTGTTTGTGTATCCTCGGCGAACCTCACGTTATAATTCCAAAGTAAGACCACTCCTTCATGTTCTGTTTCTATGGATATTAAAAGTCCTCCTCTGCAGGTTTCTCGACGTCCCTCGATTGGTATCATGGCTATCTGCTCGGCAATATGCTCCCGAGGGTGGCTTTGCTGGACGAACAAACAAACTGGTCGACGGTTGTTATAGCCATTGGGTCGGAGGCTGCTGGCCATTGGTACAGGCATGTGTCAATGGTCCATCGTCGTTGAGCACACAATATGATACTCGGTATCCTTCGACTGTGACATCATCTGCCGGAAGCCTCTATAATCGAAATGGTCTGGTTAGGTATATTTTATGCTGTTGTCAGGACCAGACAAGGCGTGGTGGATTAAGGGATAAACCAAGCCAGTATGTTGATTTTACCGGAACTTTGTATCGTGCTGACCAAGGAAAATAGTAACTCTGATTCCTACCATACTTGCTACGTCCTTGCCGGGCTTAGCTCTGCACAGCATAAATGGCGCTTCAACGCCTCTATACCGGGCCCGGAGGCCGTTGGAACATTGCCAGCGCCATATCAATGGACGGTAGAGCCCATTCATGAAGAGGACCAGATTTACGATGAGAAAGATCGAGTGGGAACCGTGCACCCCGTTTTTGTAATACCTGAAGGAATTGCGGAACAGACTCGAGCATATTTCGCGTCGAAAGGTGGTTTTTGAAATTTGTTGAATAGTGCTTTTCAGCTAGCATGGGGTGTACGATGTTGCATCGTGAGGAGTTAAAAAGACTTTCATTCACGAAGAATCCAATCATCTACACCTGAGGCCCGCACATGATATGAGTATCAACCAATAGACTGAATCAAGGCATGGAAAAGAATGTCTCCTTACAGAATCCCCCTAACTAGGATCATCGGCACCTTGAAACGTGACTGAGGCATGATGGATGGCTAGACACGCTTTCAATAATATAATCCACGGCAGAGCACATCCTCCCTAGGAACTGCTCATGCAGCTTAGAATAATGACAGGTCAAAATGATGTAGTGGTTCGCCATGAGCCGGTGTTCGAGATCCGCAATTGGCGCTGGCGAACACCCTGGTCGAGGCCCGAGGTTTTTTTTTCTTCCAATTCCCCGCTCGCTTTACCAATCGATATCCCCATCATTCTTTCTTCCAACCACCAAGATACTAGATAGAGTTTCTTTTCAATATCTTTGCCCCAATTAAACAGGCCGTAAGCTACGAGTGTGTCTTGAATTCATTCTGAGCCAGCTCGTGGTCTTGCCCACAAGTCGCCCAGAGTTCGTGGCTTGGCTATATTAGTCTGCATAGAGGTGCATACTGCAAAGCATAGAACTCCGGCTCCTCCACGAATGGGAAATACCAATCACGGGCCAAGTTTTGGGCCCTTGGTCGCTCGTTCAATCAGATGCCTGTTCTAGCGATAGGGTCTTCTCCTAAGGGACTCAGTGGTGACGCCGAACTGTCCCGCGAACGGTCATCGGCTCGTCCCTGATGAGACGTTGGGATGTCAGGTAAGGTACGTGATTAAATCGGGCAAGGCGCAATTCCATGAACCCAGTAGCCGTTGATGGGACAGAGTACTGGGTCCTCAGTCAATTTGCTTTTTTCTGGGAATCGAACACCAAAGGCGGGGTAGCACGAGGAGGATTCGAAGGTCTGTCTTAGAGGAGACTTCCAAGTATCCAACACGTCTTGCATTGCTTAATATACTCTGGCCGTATACCTCTTTCAATTTGCACGGCATATGGCCTTACTGCTTAGGACGTCAAGCGCCTGCCAACTCACCATGCGTCCAACAACCTTGTCCACGGCTAGTTGTCGGCCTGGCTGGTTGCCTGCTTTCTTTGCCCTTACCACGGAAGATTCAAAATACACTGAATCTCTGGCGATGGAGGTGGTCGGTCAATCCAGCCACTGTTCATGCATTGTATGGCTCACCGACTTCGTGTCAAGTCGTACTCCAGTCATTCAACGTCAAATGCGCTGCTCGTCGGAAGTATTATATGCAGATTAGCACCGTTGTAGTGCGGGGCAGAGGGAACCACGGTAATCATCTCTCCCTTTAGCCAGTGGTCAGCTTCTAAACATGGTTATTCCGGTCCGTGTTGAGAAGGGAGGATCGAGTCTCTGGGCTAGTGATACTGATCTCTGACGTTTTCCTTGCATTGAGCCCATGGTGCCATCGATTTCTCTGCATTAGCGGCCAGACCAGCGGATCTTAATGGAACAGTACCAGCAAATGTTGAAGATGTATCTTTCAAGGAGCATCGGCCCTTGTTCTCTTTTTCTGCAACAAGAAATATCTTTTGCCCAGCTCCTGTGGGACAGGTGTTAAGCCTTTCGCCACCACCGCTACATTAACAATTTCAATAGCTGCAGGCCGACCTCAGAGCGGCGAATTGGTACCTCTGCACTATCAGAGATCATCGCCTAGTATGCGTTCCCATGTTGTGGTGGAGTTTGCCTAATCTCTCGAATTTCATCAACTGGCAACGACATATGCCAACACATTTCTTATGGGTCACACTTGAAGAGCCGCACCATGACTTGCAGATATTCAACCCTTCGTCCTATCTTAACAGAGCCTGAAATCTATCTACGGGAGGCCAATCCATAATCCTTGTTCTACGCTAACCATAGACTCTGCAATAAATCACACATGTTTCGCCTTCGATGGACGAAAGTCCTGCACAAAGCCCCTAGACCACCCACTCGATCTGTCAGCCTTACTCTTCAACACCACGACGCCGTCCATACATTATTGTCTTCACATTGAGTGTGTGCATCTTTCCCTGTATACTCGGACATTGGGCTCAATTGCATCTTCAATTGCAAACCCCTTGGGCAATTGAACTTCACTATCGCTGGTATCAAAGGACTGTCCCACACCACCCCACGAACCAGGGGCTCATTCCTGGCAAGATCTGGTCCTACTGTGACGGTTCAGTTGACGCAGACCACGATGGGTGGCTTCTACATGGCATATTTGGAGAGTACGTCCATCCATTACTCGTGGAAATTCTTCCCAAGCTTCTGGAAAATTTCATCCCATCTGTTCCCAGGATCATAGTGTTTTTCGGATGCTGCAGGAACGAGGGGGGCTATCAGCTCCATCTATTCCTTTGTTCATTGAATCCATACTTGGCTGGTCAATTGGCATACTAGTACCTTTGGCTCATCAGACTTCTTCGTCTTGGCTGTTACACGTTGTCATTCCATCTTGTGTTTTACATCTTTCCATCTCGAGATCGATTAGATTATTCAGTCAGCGTTATATTATTCTACCTGCCGCTAACAAGATGCATAGGTTTGTGTCGACGACGTGGCTGGCGAGACCCCCTGTACGAAACGTACAGGTCGTCGTCAGGCTTCACATGTCTGGTACTCGTCAATGGTCGGGAATACCAAACCGATCTCGCTTACGAGTCCGACGGGTTGGCTCAGGAGAATGCAGCCATGCGTGCGTTCATGGTTTGCCGCAACTTCTCGGTCAATGGAGGTATGCTGGCACGCAATGGCGTCGTTCAAGGACTGCCTGCCAATGAGGGCAGTGGCCGGCACAAGAGGAGGCATGGTGGTCGCAGCCATTCTGTCAATCTCAGCAGCAGCAGTTCCACAACATCGTCAGAGTAGAGGAGCACAACTGATACGTCTTGCGGCGCTAAGAACTAGTTGCCACCCCCTCAAGCTGGACGCTCAGCCAAGATTCCACCCCTATGGCATATACACTGGGCATCTAGAATCAAAAGAATGATTAACGGCCACGAAAAGCCCGGCGACGAGGCATCAAAATGTTTCTGACGATTTACGATTTTCATTTGACATCACGATATAACGATCAACGAATTTCCTTCATTAACTTTCGACCAAGATTATGATGTGTCACGGCATTGGGGAAAGACAGCACCAGCCGTTTGCTATCAGAGGCAACTCAAACCCACTGTCTTTACGGAGGCTGCTATCAATTTACGATATCCATAATCATTCACGGACGTTTGGACGGGCTCGGCGGCTTTGAAGACTCTCATTTTGCAAATCATGCATTTAGCAAGCGTGGCGGCGATCTCACTTTCATTGTTAATGAACTTTTACGCGTCTCTCTATTCCGGATGGTCAAAGCATATAGGGTCTCAGTGGGCAAAATGGATGATGTTATTGAATGATGACGGCTGATGATAAATGATCTGATGAATAAAAGTACTTTGGAGAGACTTTGTAAAGACTCAGTCAACTACTTAATATCAGCCTTTTAAATCTCTCTCATTAGCCAACACGGTAGACATGCAATGAATATTATATAGGTTGTGCTAACTATGATATCTGACCGAAGTGGTGATTGGACTTACTTCGGTCAGCGGCTGTCCAACATTGACCAAGGTAATGATCGTGAGGTCGTACGACGCACCGCCACTTTTTCTTCAAATCTCGTGATCGAGATACGTCTCCAATACGAGAACCTCAGACACAGCAGTTTACCCCCCCACATCAAGGCGCCACACATCCTCTCACCGTCTTCTAATGCTGGGCCGCACAATCAGGATTATTAGCCACTCCCCTTGCATTTAAACCGGTCTCCCATCTTACAGAATAAAAGCATATGCATTCTCCATCAATTAATTGAGAACGTGGACAATAATATATAATATAAGCGGAATTACGCAGCATCAATTTCCCAGAACCCAGGAGGCGAGGCCTGTCAAAAGACTAGAGCAGTAGCTTGCCCCTGAACCTGAAAAGGGCCGTGCTCCGCTTACGGTAAATTTAGATCTCGAGCTTTTTGAACGTGTCCCTTTCAACAGAAGCTCTGGACCAACACGAGACAAACTTCAACGCCATAATAAATTTCTAGAATTCTGCGATATTCGCTGATACTTCAATCATCTTCGCGACCATTTTCAGAGTCAAAGGCAGCCCATTATTGATTCGCTTCCCTCCTACATATTTCAGCCTCGAGTCTCAAGCCTTGCCGCCTGTGGGGTAATCTTGACACCGTCTCGCAAATCAACAAGCACTACATTCTCTCAAAATGAAAGGTGAGCTACTCTGGAAGCTGGCAGATCTTAGGAGATGGATATTGACTCAATTGATAGCCCTTATTCTCGTTGGTGGCTTCGGCACCCGTCTACGACCCCTTGTACGTTTACCCTACCGCTTGGAATCACTATATACATTCGCATTGAGAACTAGGACTAATGAGACCCCAGACTCTTACTCTCCCGAAACCATTGGTTGAGTTCGGTAACAAGCCTATGATCCTCCATCAAGTCGAGGCTCTCGCAGCTGCCGGAGTCACAGATATCGTATTAGCCGTGAACTATCGTCCAGAGGTTATGGAGAAACATTTGGCTGAGGTAATGTGCTTTGCTGCGATGGCATTTAACTATTTTACTGACTTCATATACAAAAGTACTCCGAAAAATTCAACGTTAAAATCACCTTCTCCATCGAATCAGAGCCCCTAGGCACCGCCGGACCCCTAAAGCTTGCGGAAGAAATCCTAGGAAAAGACGACACTCCATTCTTTGTTTTGAACTCCGATGTGATCTGCGATTATCCTTTTGCAGATCTCGCAGCTTTCCACAAACAGCATGGCGAGGAAGGAACAATTGTTGTCACCAAGGTGGAGGAGCCCTCAAAATATGGTGTCGTTGTTCACAAACCCAACCACGCTTCGCGCATTGACCGATTCGTGGAGAAGCCAGTCGAGTTCGTGGGAAATCGAATCAACGCCGGTATCTACATTCTGAACCCGTCCGTACTTTCGCGCATCGAATTACGCCCTACCTCTATCGAACAAGAAACCTTCCCCGCGATCTGTGCTGACGGACAATTACATTCCTTCGATTTGGAGGGCTTCTGGATGGATGTTGGACAGCCCAAGGATTTCCTTTCTGGAACCTGTTTATACCTTTCCTCTCTCACAAAGAAAGGCTCTAAGCTTCTCGCACCACCAAATACACCTTATGTACATGGCGGCAATGTACTGATAGACCCATCTGCTAAGATTGGCCGGAACTGCCGCATTGGACCCAATGTCACAATTGGCCCAGATGTAGTTGTAGGTGACGGTGTGCGCCTGCAACGATGCGTTCTCTTGGCAGGCTCAAAAGTCAAGGATCATGCTTGGGTCAAGAGCACCATAGTTGGCTGGAACTCGACCGTGGGAAAGTGGGCACGATTGGAGAACGTCAGTGTTCTCGGCGACGATGTTACCATTGGCGACGAGATCTACGTTAACGGGGGAAGTATTTTGCCGCACAAGAGCATTAAAGTCAATGTTGATGTGCCAGCCATTATCATGTGAGGTACTTGCGGGCTTAGGGATTGCTGGGTTTCCTGGGGTCATTCACACATTCAGCATTTTCGCCATCGTTGCATATGTCACTTGCATTCTCTCCTCTCTTTCTCGACGTAAGAACAATCATTGGGTTGCACGGCGTCTTTGGCGGGCTCAGTAGGCGGCATGCAGAAAAAAGGATCTGGGTGGACAGGGTCCAAATTTGGTTGTCTTCGAGTTTACTCGCTACATGTTTATAACCTTAGATAATACACGGTCGTCAAGACTGCTATTTCTGATATTTCCTTGGTGTCCATGGACTGTGACATGACTCGGCGACTAGAAATGGTGATCAGGGAATGAAAAGGAAGGCGCAGTCTTGAGATATACTTCTACCCCTTCAAGTTACAACCACCTTGGTAATTCATGCATATCATGTACCCATCGCGCAACTCGAGCCCCTTCAGGTTCGTTCATTTTGGGGTCCGACTCGGTGATGAACCCATAGTATGAAAGTGAGAACTTTGAGGAATAGCTCTTATCGGGAGAATCCGACCACCTCTTCGACGTGAAGGTCGAAATATATCCGGACTAGCTTACCAGATCACAGACTACCTTGGATGTGTGTGGTTTTTGAGCGGCCTCTGTCGCCTCCTCGCCTCAGCCTTTTCGAAGTCTTCTCTTCTTGGTCCTGAGATTATCCCTTGACTGGGCCTTCGCATTCAAAAAGAATAAGCCCATCACCGTCGGCACTCTCTTGTCTTCAGAAATCCACACCCCCTTCTCTTTCTAGCAATCTGACACCACATCGATACACTTCCGCGACTCGGATTTTCCGAGATTCGACATGTCAATACTCCGTCACTCAATTATTTGAAGAACATGGATCTTGGCTGAACTTGAAACTTGGCTCCTCGTCAGAGGCGCCTCTACAGTTCGAATGCCGGAGGCTTGATCTTCTTGGCTTTATATTGGCATTGAGGCTCGGCGCAGACCATTGAGGAATCTCCCGCCGGCGCCGCTATATCTTCCTAGCTCTGATCATGGTCGAAGATAGCTTTGCTATTGCTCCTCTCGCCATCTGTTAGTCCTCTTGGCTCCTGACCATTGTGGGCCAGTTTGCGTTCAGACGAGCCCGACTAAACCTTTGTCAGTTTGGGCTTAGCATTTCATCTGCTTCTTGCACACACCGACCTTCTGGAATTGAGCACATGAATGACTATCATTGTCTCAACAAGACATTCACATGCATTCCTTCTCAAGGTGGAGACTCAAAAATCCTACTGCATGCTCGCCCCAGCCCGAATCAACTACCGTAAAGTCGATCATAGAGATAAACGTCTTGGCATTATCCGATATTCTTGAGGTTTTGGCGAATGATTGTTCGAAGATGTTTCGTTAAGATTGGAAATTTCGGCAGACTTGAAGCGAGAAATGTTTCGCCCAAGTACCGGCGCCAGTACTAACAAAGACATCGAAAGTCGGTTTCGAGAAGCCTGACTAAGTCTTGCTTCGTGACCGGATAAGTATCGATCCTTGCGTCGTGGAAGCCACTGGGGGAAGAACAGGATGTTACTAAGAAACAAAGTGAAGGAACGTTTGTCTTTGCACCTTGATCAATCATTTATATAGATCTTGCAGCCACGCTGCGGCTGCCAAGCCGCACTCTAAACCTTCTTAAGTTGCAAATGTTGAGCCTCAGTATCTTAATATATTTTCTGCCCAGACAACCCATTTCATTGGTTGATTTCGGGGTCCACTCCTACATTTATGCCAAGCGGCAGAAACTTTCAACATTTCCCTCTACGAGAAGAAAGGCAAGGATCCTCACCAAATGGCTACGATCATGTTCCTACTCCTTTTGATGTCACCAATCTTTTCCGATTGGAGTTCAATGAGAGCTCGAAGGGTCTGGGCGCTCAGGTCTTGGAACCTCAAACTGGTAGTAGGTTATTCTTGGACTTCGAGCTTGTTGCGTTATCTGCTTCGTTCTCATCGACTGGGTTGCCTGACTCTGGTCAGGTTAAGTTTTACTATTCTGGTCAAGTCAATTATGCCTCTGTCTTGGGAAACATATATTGCTCCTGTGTCCCAGGGGGGTTCCCGGACACCAATTTAGTATGTGTGGTTGAAGGCGTTCATCAATACTAGCTGTCGGTCCTTATTTTTGAACTTCGTCGTCGAGCAGTTCGTCGAGCACTTTTATCATTTTAGTCCTGTATTCCATCTCAAATTTGTTTTAGAAACGTCTCTCCATCCCCACCCAACAATCATACCCTTTTGCTTGGCTTGCTATAGCCATGGGATTCATTTCTCCACCACCTCCAGCATGTCATGTCACCGAGCGCTCTCCAGGTAGTGTCTTTGTTAGTAAACAAGATGAGAAATTGAATGATACCTCGCGATCACCCACACTTTATGGAGGACTCGAATCTTCAGCCAGTAGCATTTTCGGACTCGAGAAGTCACTTCCGACTCCCCCATATCATGTCTTCTCATCTCGAAAAAAGAAATCCTTGATGTACCTTGTGTCTATAGCTGGCATCTTCTCCTCCTTGTCGAGTAACATATACTTCCCGGCTCTGGGTCAGATTTCTCGGGTAGGTTGTCTATCACTCATCACTTATAAAGGTTAGAACATACACTAATATGTCGCAGGAGCTCAATGTGAGCGAGGCCACCATCAGTCTTACCATCACAATTTATATGATCGTTCAAGCTCTAGCTCCTTCATTTTGGGGACCTCTCTCGGACACAAAAGGCAGGCGGCCGACATTCATTGGTACCTTTGTTGTATACCTCGTGGCAAATGTCGGGTTAGCTTTTAGCAATTCCTTTGCGACCCTCATGATCTTTCGAGGAATCCAAGCAGCTGGCAGTGCAGCCACAATATCTCTCGGTAGGGCGTCTTAGTTGAGGTTTGATGTAGTCCTGCTTATTGATGACCATTGGCAGGTGCTGGCGTCATTGCAGATATTGCAACACCTAAAGAAAGAGGGGATTTCAATGCAAAGAATCAAGGAAGTGGGTATAATCTCACATCCTAACATAGACTATCACTAACGTCCTAGTCCGCATGTTTGGTCTAGCTATTGGCCCTGTCTTCGGAGGAATCATCGCACAATACTTCGGGTTCCACGCGATTTTCTGGTTTCTCTTCGGCCTCGGTGCTCTCAATCTCTTCTTCATCATACTCCTGCTTCCTGAGACACTTCGCATCATTGCAGGCAACGGCACCATCCTTCTCAAATCCATTTATCGACCACTCATCTACAAGTTCACTCCACCAGCAGGCGAGCTCATCGAGCGCGACCCCGCTCTCAAGAAAAAGATATCCATCTCCATTATCATCTTCCCCTTAAAACTCCTCCTCGAAAAAGACGTCTTCATGTTCATTCTCTACGGCGCCTGGCAATATACAGTCTGGTCCATGATAACATCCAGCACAACCAGCCTCTTCCAATTCCGCTTCAACCTCAACGATCTTCAGATCGGCCTCATCTTTCTCCCAAACGGCGCAGGTTCCATCGCCGGCTCTTGGCTTACTGGCAAAATCATGGTCCACGACTACACAATCATGGAGCGCCGCTACCGCACCACCCACAACATACCCCCCCACATCATCCTCAACAGAAAGGAACTCCTTGACTTCCCGTTCGAAAAAGCCCGTCTCCGTAATATCTGGTGGATGGTCCTCCTCTTCATCACCACCACCGCGCTCTACGGCTTCTCTCTCCGTCTCAACATCCTCGCTTTACCTTTGATCCTTCAATTCTTGATCTCATATGCCGCAAATTCCGTGTTTGCACTTAATCAAACTTTAGTGGTGGATTTGTATCCGAAAACTAGTGCGAGCGCGACGGCGGTTAATAATTTGATGAGGTGTTTGATGGGGGCAGTGGGTGTGGCGGTCGTACAGTATGTTATCAATGGGATTGGGGAGGGTTTGACGTTCGTACTTTTCGCGGCGGTGACGGCTGTTTTGAGTCCGTTGCTTGTGGTGGAGTGGTTTTGGGGGGAGGGGTGGAGGAGGGAGAGGAAGGAACGGGAAGAAACGTCCGCGAAGGAAAGGGAAGTGAGAGATGGGGAGAAGAAGTAGATAGTGTGAAGTAAGTTTATGAAATTATGAATTTAGGGGTTTTTAGAATAACTTTAGGTGCTAGAGCGGATTTGCATATAGATTTCATGGCTATGTAGGGAAAACTTAGAATAGATAGATCTCAGACTTACAAAGAATAGAACAATCCGATATTGACTACTTGTCAAGACAATGAAGAGGTTCAGTGGGATGAAGGACTCGTATGTCGAAATTTGAATATGCTAGGTAGTTAGCCTAAGACAATTAAATTGAGGAGTGTAAAGTGTTTCTTGGCCGAGTCCTCCTGCAGGCCGCATTGTCCAAGGAACTTTGAAAGAACAGGATCTCTGCTCTGGCCAGAGTTTCTTGTCTGATTATACTACTGGTCGACAGACATTGAGAGCAGGGAAGACTGTATAGAGAAGAAAGCTATGAT
>Ga0182030_10019294_pt1 | contig 13000 bp, 12 predicted proteins | sample 812S3MmetaG_FD_121299 | JGI IMG/M metagenome (GOLD analysis project Ga0182030, IMG submission 121299) | Permafrost microbial communities from Stordalen Mire, Sweden - 812S3M metaG (Illumina Assembly) | ecosystem: Environmental > Terrestrial > Soil > Wetlands > Permafrost | place: Sweden... | reverse complement strand
GATTGACGTGCTGAGCGAGGCCAATGCTGCGAGCTACTGGGAGCGCAGCGACTTGTTCGACATGGCACTCGATCTCACCGCAGGCCGCCGCGGGCTCGCGGCTCTGGGCGAAGTCGTGGAGCGCTGGATCCGCCATCTACTCGCAGTTGATGTCGCCGTCGACGCAGTGACCGAACTGTGCGATGTAACGCTTTCCTGGTACGTCGGCCTGGACGCCCATGCCACGCGAATTGGGGACGCACTGTGGCACGGCGACGAACTCGATCAAGCGGCGCGGCAACGGGTAGTCGGTCTCTATCGCCTGACCTTCCCCGCCGAAACGCAGATCCTCGAGCGGGCCCGGGGTGCTTCGACCTACCTGCTGACAGCAATGTCCAGCGACCAGGTCGTGTGGCTGAAGCCGCAGAACCTCATCACCGGCCTGCCTGTCGTTTGCCCTACGGGAGCCGTAAATTGAGTCCGCCGGACAACGAATTGACCGTGCCGGGTGCGGAATCCAGGGCGACGGCGCTCGCGCGCATTCCGGTGGGAGTTGTCATCGAGCGGCGCAAGGCTGACAGTCCCTGGCAGGACTTCTTGTATCGACCGGTCGCGGTGCTCGCAGGTGTCCCGGTCGCGACCCCTTGGACGGTAATTAGCTCAGACGCGGCTGTAACAACCCTCTATGCCGGTCAGGCCATGATCGAGCTACACCGAACAGAAACAGCGAACTACCGCGACAACCTCGCGTCCGGCATACCGCTCGTATGGGTCGTCTTGCGACCGACGAGTGGTGAGACCGCGTTCGACCTGTTCATGGTAACGGTGGATCCCGCGGAGGGTGAGGCGCTAACGGGCGCCGGCAATGATTTGGTCGAGGCCGTGTCAATGCCGGTTCCGATCAGTGAGATCGTGGGCAGTTTCATCTCTGAGCATCATGTCGAGCAACCTTTCTTTAAGCGCGTGCGCGATCGCTCCGGGGCACAGTCGCCCGCCCCCAGCTCCGGCGCATCGAAGGAAGGCGAATGAGCGAATCTGAGAACTTCCTCGCACGCTGGTCTCGGTTGAAACGTGAAACCACTTTGGAGGCGAGTGCCGTCGGTAAACAGGCCCCGGCAGAGGCGCTGCAGGTTGTAGATGAGCCCCCTGCTCCTGCATTTGATCCCGCAAGTCTGCCGTCGATAGAGTTGATCGATGCGGCCACCGACATCCGACCGTATCTCGACGCCTGTGTACCCGAAGAGTTGAAGCATGCAGCACTGCGCAGCACTTGGAGCGCCGATCCGGCCATTCGCGACTTCATCGGTATTGCCGAGGGCCAGTGGGACTTCAACGATCCCGCCTCCGTACCGGGATTCGGTGTGCACGCGGCGGCGGATTACCTTGGCAGCCTCGCGGCGCACGGTGTCGGAAGTCTGGATACCGCTGCTCGGATACCAGCGGAAAGCTCCCAAGTGGTCGAGCAGCCGGCATCGGAAGGCCCCGGTCCAATCTGCAGCGAGCCGGCCCATGTGGCTGGTCAGATCACCGCTGCGGTGCCTGACGCCTCCCGCGATGCTGCTGTCGGCACCTTGGCGGGGGACACCGACGACGCAGAATTGCCCGCGCAGCACAGCGTCTCGGAAGGCGATCTTGGACCGCGGATCACCCGCTCTCACGGTGGCGCATTACCTGAGTAGACTCATCGTCAATCAAGGAAGAGCGGCGTAGATGCGAAATCAGGGGTCCGAGAAACGGGCGCAGGTCGTCGACGAGTTCGATCTTGCCCGGGCGCAAGAATATTCGTTGCTCTCTGTCCTGCTATTGCGCAGCCCGGACGCCCAAATGCTCGCACGTCTGGCGCGTCTGAGTGGGGATGCCAGTCCGCTGGGACTGGCGCACGCGTCACTTGCGGAAGCCGCGGCCCGGACGGATGCAGCCAGCGTCGCACGGGAGCACCACTCTCTCTTCACTGGGCTCGGACGTGGCGAACTGCTCCCGTATGCATCCTACTACCTGACCGGATTCCTCCATGGGCGCCCGCTCGCGAATCTTCGCCAGGCGCTCCTGCGTATCGGGATCGAACGGCTCGCGGGACAGTCGGAGCCGGAAGATCATGCCGCAATTCTTCTGGAGATCATGGCAGGCCTCGCCAGCGGGACAATTCCAGCCCCGCCAGGGACCGACCGTGAGATCTTTGACGACCACCTTGCATCCTGGATCGCGCGTTTCTTTGCGGATCTGGAGCAGGCGGAGTCCGCGAATTTCTACGCCACTGTCGGCACGTTCGGCCGAACGTTCGTGGAAATCGAAACGCAGAGCTTTCGACTACCAGGATGACTGCGTCACGCTGCCTTTAGCTGATCATCCATCCCCCACCCAGGCGCTGCTCAGGGCTGCGCACCGTCATTTCGAGAGTCGTACGGCCGACGTGGAGAACGCGGTCGCCGCTGACCTTTGAACGGCTACCTCGAGAATCGCGGCAGCGGAAATCGCGATGGCACCCGCCGCGATGCATGCAGATATGAAACTGCGCATAGCACCTCTACATTAAAAGGCAATCCATTTGGCGCCCATGACTCTACCTAAAATCTTGGTACGGGTCGCCAGAGAACGCCACGCCCCTGCACTATCCGATTGATTTGATTGGCGGAAAGGGAGGCAATCGAACCCTCGACCCCGGCATTATCAGTGCAAGTCTCGTCTAACGTAACCTGTCAATTCAATAACTTAGCTTAGTGGCGCCGCTTAGTGGCGCCCGTTGTAATTGGCACCACGAAGCACACCTGAGCACGACTGATTCCCGCAAATCCCCCGCAAGGCTACCGAGGCCCGAATGTTGAGCGTTCGCTTTAGCTCCGACACCGATTAGGAAATCGCTTCCGCAAGCTCGGTGTCCTCCGTGAACTTCTCGGACAACCTGTCAGGATGCCAGTGGCGGGATGTTTGAGAAAAGCGAGACCAGCCCCTCTGCGTAAGTGGGATGAGCGACGACCAATTCCTCTATGGCATGGTAGGAAAGTCCCGCCCGCATCGCGATTTGGACCGGCGGCAGCAACTCGCCGGCTCGCGGGCTCAACGCGGTGAAGCCGACGATCCGGTCGTCCTCGCCGATCAGCGCCTTGAGCTTGCCACGCGTTTCACCGGTCGTGCGGGTGCGAAGGATCGACGAGACAGGGAGTTCTGCGAGCCGGTAGGCAACCTTCTGTCGCCGGGCCTCGACCTCGTTGAGTCCGATGCGCGCCAGCTCGGGTTCGATGAATAGTCCGAAAGGCACCTGCCGAGCCGTGGTTCTGCGCTGCTGCCCACGAAGATTGTCCCTGACGATACGGAAATCGTCGAACGCCATATGTGTGAACGCCGGACTTCCGGCGCAGTCACCCATCGCCCACACCGCGGGAGCGGTCGTCTCCAGCCTGTCGTTCACGCGCACGTAGCCGGCGGGAGTGAGCGCGATGCCGGCGCGCTCGAGGCCTATTCCGTGGGTGTTCGGAGTCTTACCCAGGGCAACCAGCAGATGCGAGCCCTCTACGATCTTCTCTGTCCCACTGTTCATGATGTGGAGCGCCACATTGTCGCCGGATCGGCCGGAGACACGGCTCACCTCAGCGGAGGTGATGATCGCGATCCCCTCGTCCTGCAGCAGATCGCGGACCGCCTCGGCGATGTCGGGATCCTCGCGAGGTAGGAGCCGCTGCTCGCGCTCGCAGACAGTGACGCGGCTGCCCAGCCAGCGCATCGCCTGCGCAAGCTCAAGGCCAACGTAGCTGCCCCCGAGGATCAGCAGATGTTCGGGTAAAAGGTCAAGGTCGAGTAATTCGACATGCGTGAGTGGATCGGCTTCCGCGAGCCCGGGCAGCGCTGGAAGGCTTGCAAAGGCGCCGAGATCGAGAAAGACTTTGTCGCCGCGCAGCGTGCGCGTTCCTCCACCTCCGAGCGCGACCTCGATGGTCCGCTCGGCAATGAAGCAGCCCCGTCCCATCACGAGTTCGCAACCGGTGGTGGCGAACCTAGTTAGATGCGACTGGACCAAGCCTTCGACCATCGTCCGCTTGCGCGCCTGGATCTCCCCCATCGACACCCTCCCCGTGACGCAGGTTCCGAGCGCCTCGCTCGTGGCGACGATATGAGCGATGCTTGCACTGTGGATAAAATTCTTGCTTGGTAAACAGGCAATATTGGGACAAGAACCGCCCACATAGCGTTGCTCTACGACCACGACGCGTTGGCCGGTACTGCCGAGATGCCAGGCGATCGATTTTCCTGCCTCGCCGCTGCCGAGCACCACGGCATCATGGCTTTCAACTCCTGTCATGATCAGTCTTCGCCTCAGAATCCATGGAAGTTTGCCATATACTCACATTTACTGAACGCGACGTTGAGGCTACACGTGTGCAGCTGCTGACCGGTTACAGGTGACCATGAGGGCGTTACAGATCTCACAGCAGTCCGTGAGCTTCAGATTGATCATCGCAGCTAAGATCAAGGGCGCGATTTCAGTTGTAATTGAAACGCGTCGCTCCGAAATCATTCGGCAATTCCGCGCTCCCATGCTCAATGCACGTTCCGAACTTGCTGATAGATTCGCTTACCATCGTTTCACAAGCCCCTCCTCATCGAAACGACTACCCCTCAGCCAATCTCCCCCGATGGCCAATCTGCGCTGAGGAGGGGCTTTCTTCTACGGATAGGCGGGTCATTGCCGACTTCGGCCCGCGCCTTCCGTCGACCTCGCTTCTATCTATTGGCGCGCGCGGTTCAGCGCCGGCTCGCGGAGGATTCAAAATGAAGACACAGCGAGCGCTGCTGCCGATCACGGCGGTCCTGGCCGCTGCCATGCTGGCGGCAGATGCGCGGGGCGCGGAGGGCAGCAGCACCGTGCTTTCTCCCCAGGCACAGCAGGAAATTGTTCAGGTCGAGGCCGAAGTCGACCGCATCGAGGCGCACGCGATCGAGCGACTGGCTCTGCCGCCGGACAATCAGGTCCAGCAAATCGAATTGCTCGGCAAGTTGATGCTGTACGACAAGCAGCTTTCGGTGAACCGCAACGAGGCATGTGCTTTCTGCCATACGCCCGAGACGGGCTTTACGGGTCCTGTGTCCGAATTGAACCGGACCACGGGCTCCTATCCCGGGTCCGTGCGTACACGATTCAGCAATCGCAAGCCACAATCTCACGCCTATGCACCGCTCTCGCCAGTACTGCACTACAACCCTGGCCAAGGCGACCTCGTTGGTGGGAACTTCTGGGATATGCGTGCGACGGGCCGGCGGCTCGGCAATCCGGCCGCGGAGCAGGCAGAAGGGCCGCCGACCAACCCCGTGGAAATGGGCCTACCGGATCTGGCCTGCGCCGTCTATCGCGCCTCCAAGCGACCCTATCGCGTCTTGTTCGAAAGCGTATGGGGGCGGCAAGCCTTCGTGATCGCCTGGCCGCGTGACGTGGAGCCGGTCTGCTCCCGGCCAGGACCGTCTGCCCCCGGCGCGTCGATGCCGGTTCGTCTCGGCGCGCTCGATCGGGGCCGGGCCAGCGCCACTTTCGATCAAATGGCGCAATCGATTGCCGGCTACGAGGCCTCCGCTGAGGTGACAGCGTTTACCTCGAAGTTCGATGCGGTACTGGCGGGCAAGGCGAGGTTCACGACGCAAGAGCAGGTCGGCTACGACCTGTTCCGTGGCAAGGCGCAATGCAACACCTGTCACCGCGACGGTGGGCCAGGCGAGGACCCGCTATTCACCGACTTCACCGCCAGCAACATCGGAACCCCTGCCAATCCACGGCTTCCTTACTACGCGGAAGGTCGGTCAGACGCACTGGGCTATATCCCCAATCCGGCAGGGTCATCGTTCGTCGATGGCGGCGTCGGCAATTTCCTCACCAATCGGCATCTGCTCAGTCAGCCCTCCGCGGTGGATCAGCAATGGGTCAAGCTAGCGTCAGGCAACCAAGCGCGCATTCAAGTGCCAACACTGCGCAATGTGGACAAGCGGCCGTATCCGGACTTCGTGAAGGCCTACATGCACAACGGATATTTCGCGAGCCTGAAGGCGGTTGTGCACTTCTACAACACGCGCGACGTCCTGCCGCGCTGCCAGCCCCATGACGCCGGTGAAGGTACGAAATGCTGGCCGGCACCAGAGTCGACCGACAATATGAACACGAGCCGAGTTGGACGGCTGGGTCTGTCGGAGGCCGAGGAAGATGCGATCGTGAGCTTCATGCAGACGCTGACCGATGGGTTTATGCCCATCAACTAGCAGTGGCCCTTGTCACTCCTAGGACAGCGCTTGTCGTGCGTTTCTCAGTGGAACCTGGATCATCATGCTGCCGAGTGCCATGCTCCAAGAGCGCGCTCTTAAACTGGCCGCCCACTGCCACCCAGGTCATGGCCAGTGTAATTGAGGTGCTCCCCGTTTTAGTACGGATCGGAGCTAGAGTCCGTGGTTAAAGCCAGCAAAGTCCACCTCGACACTGAGTGCAGCACGGTCCGCCTTCACAGCCTTGTGTGCAACAGCGCGCTCGGTCGGCATCAGCGTGGGCGTGAGGACCTCCACGGCCAGCAAGGTGGCCGTACCTAATCTCACCTCGCTCGATGGCAGTCCCCGCCGGTATAGACGCCGCCAGAGAGCCCGTGTGTTAGCGGCGAGAGCCCGGATCGGATCCGCCGTGCTCAATTGGAGCAAGTCGTACGGAATTCGAAAGCAGCAGAGCGCCGCGGGAAAGGACGGGCATTTCGTCGGTAACTCAAGGGGTTCGTTTTCGCAATACCCAAGAAACGACCCCTATGCACCTTCGAATCCTACGACTACCGAAAGGAGCCCGAATATGCAGTCGGAACTCGCGAGCACGAGCCGCTATGGATCTTATCGAGCGGCGACTCGCCCTGTCGTTCGAGCGCATCGCGGCTAAAGTGGGGGAGGAGTCTCCGACAGTGCGCCGTTGCGACTGCAGCAAGCGAACCACTCGAGGAACATTGCGCCCGGCCGCATGGTGAGATCTTAACGGATCAAAAGACCGCCAATGATCACCACCCTCGCGAAGCAAGGTCCATTCGGTCGCCGAGCCGGACCGCATCGTCTGGCTGGTGGGCAATTCTACGTACGCGGCCGGACGCGTATACCCGCCATGTCAGCTTGGAAAACGGTTGCCAGACCGCCACGGACAGTCACTGCGACCTCTCGCGAGGCGCGACCCAGACAAACAATCCCTGTCGAACGACCTGATTCCAGAGCCACTGAAGGAGAGATCCATGAGCTTTTCACGTCGAACATTTATGGCAAATGGTGCGATTGTCATCGCTGCCGCGGGTGTTTCTTGGGTTACGCCGGCTGACGCCGCGCCGATGTTGTCGGAGTTGGATCCGACCGCAGTCGCGCTCGGATACAAAGCGAACGGCCTAGCTGTTGACAAGGCGAAGTTCCCTCAATACGCGGCCGGCCAGTCGTGTTCCAACTGCGCTCTATATCAGGGCACCGCTGGCGCAGCTTCGGGTCCTTGCACGATTTATGCGGGTAAGTTGGTGTCCTCAGGAGGCTGGTGCGCTTCGTACACGAAGAAGGTGTAACCCGACCCCTCACGATGAACCGCGATCACGCGGCAATTTGCCGTCATCGCACTCGGGCGTCTCACGAATGTCTGCGGCAGATAGATGGCCCTGGGCCAGCCTGCCGTGGTGATTACGACCACAATCGGGCCGCAATTCTCAGCCGCAAAGTCCGCCCTTCTGCCACGTCGCGACAGTGGGCCGCCATGGCCCAGGTTGATCCATTACAACAGCAATCAAGGAACAAGCCATCGAAACGGCTCGGTAATCGGGCTAGAGGACCTTGAATTTACCAATCCTTTAACCACGAACGGCGGCCCACGGCGCCGCCTCACTTGCAGGAGATTCTTATGGTCACACTGGAAGACGCGCGCAGGATCATTGCCGCTGCGGAACGCAAAGCAAGGGAACTGAAACAGCCCATGAATATCGCCGTCGCGGACGATGGCGGCAATCTTGTGGCCCATGTGCGCATGGACGAAGCTTGGATCGGCAGTATCGATATCTCAATTAAGAAAGCATTTACGGCACGCGCCTTCGACATCAGCACCGAGGAGCTCGCGAAGCACTCTCAGTCCGGTGGTCAGTTCTTCGGCATTCATGCCTCAAACGATGGCCGCGTGATGATTTTTGCCGGTGGCATCCCGCTCACCCGCGCCGGAAAGGTCGTTGGCGCGATCGGCGTCAGCGGAGGTTCCGGCGAACAGGACCAGGCGGTCGCAGACGCAGGCGTAAAGGCATTCGAATAGATTCCTCAAGGAGCAGCAATCCATGGCTACCAATCGCGGCGTTGTATACGAAGGACCCGGCAAGGTGCAGGTACGCAGCATCGATTTTCCAAAACTCGTGGACCCTCGCGGCAAGCGCTGCGAGCACGGAGTCATTCTGAAGATCGTCAGTACCAATATCTGCGGAAGCGATCAGCACATGGTGCGCGGACGCACAACCGCACAACCGGGGCTGGTGCTAGGGCATGAGATCACCGGTGAGGTCATCGAGGCGGGGCGCGATGTTGAGTTCATCAGCGTTGGCGATCTCGTCTCAGTTCCTTTCAACGTGGCGTGTGGACGCTGCCGAACGTGCAAGGAGCGCGCAACCGGAGTGTGCCTGAATGTAAATCCCGAGCGCGCCGGCGGCGCGTACGGTTACGTTGACATGGGCGGCTGGATCGGCGGACAGGCCGAATACGTCATGGTGCCCTACGCCGACTTCAATCTCTTGCGCTTCCCGGATAAGGCCCAGGCAATGGAGAAGATTCGCGACCTCACTTGCCTAACCGACATTCTGCCTACGGGCTATCACGGCTGTATCTCCGCCGGCGTCACCACCGGTTCCACGGTGCTCATCGCCGGCGCGGGACCTGTCGGTCTGGCGGCGGCCGCTTCTGCTCTGCTACTGGGCGCTGCGGTGGTCGTGGTCATGGACTTCAACAAGGACAGGCTTGCCCAAGCGCGGTCATTTGGGTGTGAGACTTTCAATCTCACGGAAGGTGGATCGGTAGCTGATCACCTCGAGCAGATCCTCGGTGTCCGGGAGGTGGACTGCGCGGTCGACGGCGTGGGCTTCGAAGCCAAGGGTCATGGCGGCGCCGACCAGCCCGCGGTCGTCCTCAACCAGCTTATGGAGGTGACGCGCGCGGCGGGGTCAATCGGAATTCCCGGTTTGTACGTGACCGATGATCCGGGCGCCAAGGACGACGCAGCGCGACAAGGCAGCCTCGCACTACGGTTCGGGCTCGGCTGGGCCAAGTCCCATTCATTCCTTACCGGCCAGACACCCGTCATGAAGTACAACCGTGCATTGATGATGGCGGTTCTTCACGACCGCATTCAAATCGCAAAGGCGGTCAATGTCACAGTCATCCCCCTGGATAAGGCACCGCAGGGGTACGCCGAATTCGACCGTGGTGTTGCACAGAAATTCGTCATCGATCCACACGGCTTACTCGGCGCATAGATCTCCGGGAGGCGATGGTTACGCCCATTCACAGGTTGGAAATGTGCTTATGAAACTTTGCGTTCTTGTCTTGGGTATTGCACTCACTCCCGTAGTGGCCACTTCACAGGTCATCCCCACGCCCGTGCCCGAGAGTGAAATATTCACGCGCGAAGAAGTAGGCCATGCGTTGGCGCCGCCCACGCCGCAGGTCGGCAAGGCAGCACCAAGTGCCGCGAATGCGCCGCCCGATGATGGTCAGTGGAGTATGCCATCGAAGAATTACGCATCCACGCGTTATTCTTCGTTGACCGAAATCACACCGGAGAATGTAAAGGGTCTCGAACCCCTGATCACTTTTTCTCTCGCTGTGAACAAGGGCCAGGAAGCGGCACCGATTGTCGCCGACAGCACGATGTATGTCGTGACGGCCTACCCCAACTATGTCTATGCGCTTGACCTGACGAAGCCGGGCGCGCCTTTGAAGTGGAAATTCTCACCGCAGCCAGTGCCGGCAAGTCAAGGAGTCGCCTGTTGCGACGTGGTCAACCGCGGCGGTACAGTAAGTAATGGCAAATACATCTTCGCAACGCTCGACGGTCAAGTCATTGCTATAAATGTCAACACCGGTACGGCAATTTGGCGTACTCAGCTCGGCAATATCAACGCTGGAGAGACCATCACCGGGGCGCCGCTGGTCGCGCAGGGTCGAGTCTATGTCGGCAACTCCGGCGGTGAAATGGGTGTCCGCGGATGGCTCATAGCGCTCGACGAAGGCACCGGCAAGCTGATTTGGCGTGCATACAACGCCGGGCCTGATAAGGACGTGCTGATCGGATCGGAATTCAAGCCCTTCTACCGCAGTGACAGAGGCGCCGATCTGGGAGTGAGTTCGTGGCCGACGGATGCTTGGAAAATAGGTGGCGGGACCGCCTGGGGATGGATCACCTACGATGCGGAATTCGACTCGATCTACTACGGCGTTGGAAATCCAGGTCCTTGGAACGCAGAGCAGCGACCCGGGGACAACAAGTGGACCACGGGCCTGTTTTCGCGAAATCCGGAGAGCGGCCAGGCACGCTGGTATTATCAATACTCGCCTCACGATGAGCATGACTATGACGGCGTGAACGAGCAAATTCTGCTCGATATGCCGTTCGACGGGAAGATGCAACCGGTCCTGGTACACCCAGATCGCAACGGCTTCATCTACGTGATCAACCGCAAGACAGGACAAGTGCTGTCGGCGGACCCGTATGCTCCCGTCAATTCCTACAAGGGAGTCGATCTTAAGACCGGCCGACCGATCCCAAACCCCGGGAAACAGACGCATGTTGGCGTGACAGTGAAGAATATTTGCCCCACGGCGTCAGGGGGTAAAGATTGGAATCCGAGCAGCTTCAGCACGCGCACCGGGCTCATGTACATCCCGCACGAGAATATGTGCATGGATTCTGAAATTCAGGATGTCGGTTACGTCGAAGGTACCCCGTACGTCGGCGACGACGTCCATATGCGGCCAGGCCCAGGTGGCAATCGTGGCGAATTGACCGCATGGGATCCGGTGCGTCGCGTCCCCGTATGGTCCGTGAAGGAAGATTTCCCGATCTGGTCAGGCACTGTCGCGACGGCGGCCGACCTCGTGTTCTACGGCACAATGGACGGTTGGTTCAAGGCGGTAAACGCCCGCAGTGGCGAGGCATTGTGGCGCTTCAAGGTCGACAGCGGCATCGTCGGGCAGCCCGTGACTTATCGCGGGCCGGACGGTCACCAATACGTTGCCGTCCTTTCAGGTGTCGGCGGTTGGGCGGGAGCGGTGGTCTCTGGACCTGTCGATCCACGCGATGGTGCCGCTGCTCTTGGAATGGTCAGCGCAATGTCCGACCTTCCCAAGCATACGACGGCTGGAGGAACGCTCTATGTTTTCTCGCTACCTCGCTAAGTCCGGTGCCATCGTGAAATCTGTTAGGAACGCCTTAATCTGCTTCTCGGGCTGTGGGTTACTGTATATCTTCTGCGGTGATGTGGACCTAATCCCGTCCGTCGCCGCGGGGGAGCCGCCCGCAAGCCCGGCTCCCGATTCGGCTCCGCAGCCCCAAGCACCACGGTACGTTGTCGATACGGCTTTGACGCCAGGGGTAGGCCACACGGCGTACACGATTGATCCGCGCGCGGCCAAGTACTACGACAATCCAGGCGCGGTAGCAATTGGCAAGGCGCTTTTTTATTTGATGAATTGTTCTGGTTGCCACTCAAATGGCGGCGGTGGAATGGGACCGTCCCTCATGGATAGTCAGTTAAGGTACGGTGGGCGACTTGAACAAATACGCCAATCGATTGAACAAGGCAGGCCGAATGGGATGCCCTCCTGGGGCGCGCGCCTTTCGGACTTTGACATGTGGAGTCTGGCGGCCTATGTGCGCTCGATGTCGTTACCGGCCACTCTCTCGGCACAAGGCGGCGGGAATCCATCGCAATCGCCGGCGCCAGTGCCACGTGGGGCGGATGAAGACCCAGGCTGGTCCGCTCCTGTTGCAACTACCAACAACTACCTGACGACGCTCCAGGGCCAGAAGTGACCCGATTCTCCTTACTGCTGAGCGCTTTGGCGGTATCGAGCGCAGGGACCGCGGCAGTGTCTGCGGCCGCCATACCCGCCCCTGCGCCGCCGCGTGTATTGACCGTGTGCGCCGACCCCAACAACTTACCATTCTCGAATCAACAGGAACAAGGCTTCGAGAATAGGATCACAAGTCTGATCGCGCGCGACATGGGGGCCAAACTCACCTACCTGTGGTGGGCACAGAGGCGCGGCTATGTGCGCAACACCTTGAATGAAGCGAAGTGCGATATGTGGCCGGGCGTTGCCAAGGGTGTAGATGGCATTGCCACCTCAAGGCCCTACTATCATTCAACTTATGTCTTCGTTACGCGTGAGAATGCACCGCTAAAAGGCCTTACACTCGATGACAAGCGCTTACGCTCCTTGAAAATAGGCGTGCAGATGATCGGCAACGATGCCATGAACACGCCGCCGGCCCACTCCTTATCGCGGCGTGGCATTGTAAATAATGTGCGCGGGTATATGTTGTACGGCAACTATGAATCTCCCAACCCTCCAGCCGCCATTATCGAAGCCGTCGCGAGAGGCGATGTGGATGTCGCGCTCGTATGGGGACCACTAGCTGCATACTTTGCTGCTCACTCCGCGGTTCCATTGCGGCTTGAAGACGTGACCCCCGTGCTCGATGATTCAATTTTGCCGATGACTTACGGCATTTCAGTCGGCGTAAATCGCCGCAACCCTGAATTGCTCGCAGAAGTCGAAAAGATACTTGACGAAGAGCAGCCCATCATTGACGCGATACTTTCCACTTACCGAGTGCCCATCATAAAAATTCAATGAGCACCGCGAACCCCTCGCAATTGACACTCCAGGATAGATCGCCGATACACACAGACCGGGCCCGACGACGATCGGCGCGCCAGCGATCAAATGGCGCTGATGCACCCCGCGGTCTGAGTGATTCCTCCGGAGCACACCTGGCCCGGCTCCACGCTAG
>Ga0182030_10019293_pt1 | contig 13001 bp, 8 predicted proteins | sample 812S3MmetaG_FD_121299 | JGI IMG/M metagenome (GOLD analysis project Ga0182030, IMG submission 121299) | Permafrost microbial communities from Stordalen Mire, Sweden - 812S3M metaG (Illumina Assembly) | ecosystem: Environmental > Terrestrial > Soil > Wetlands > Permafrost | place: Sweden... | reverse complement strand
CGTTGTTCAGTGGCGGCTACGTCTCGGTGCCATTCACCAGCAATTTGAGCCTGGCGGCGCCGTTCACCGTCGAGGCCTGGGTCAACCCCGCGACCGCTCTCACCGCGGGCAACTTCGACTGCGCTATGGCCTGTGGCGAATTCGCCAGCCCGCGGTCCGGCTGGCTTATCTACCAAAGCGCCACCGGATGGGATCTGCGGATGTACGCCCAGAACGGCACCACCTTCTCCCTCAGTTTGGAAACCGGCGGCGTGCCAGTGCCGGGCGTCTGGTACCATCTCGCCGCGGTTTACGATGGCGTCAACGCCTACATGTATGTCAACGGTGCTGGAATCTCCGGCGCGCCCGCCGGCTTCGTGCCCAACGTGGACGGACCCATGACGCTCGGCGTCCGCAGTGATCTGTCCTTCGCGTTCGGGGGCTCCATGGACGAGGTGGCCGTGTACGGCGGTGCGCTCTCCGCCGCGACCATTTTGAGTCATTATCAGAACGGCACCAATCGTTCCCCCGCCACCCCGTATCCCCAGCTCGTTCTGGCCGCCCAACCGCTCTGCTATTACCGCCTGGATCAACCTGTCCCGCTGCCCGCCGCGATCAACCTCGGCCGCTTGGGCGCAATCGCCAATGGCACGTACGAGCCGGGCTCCCAACCGGGCGCAGCCGGCCCTCCTTATCCGGGATTCGGCCCAACCAATTACGGCTGTCAGTTGAACGGGCTGGCGGGTTTCGTGGATGTCCCCGGCGCGGCCCTCAATTTCACATCCTCCCTGACCGTCATGGCCTGGGTGGAGGTCAACCCAGCCAACGGCAACCTGCAGACTGTGCTCGGCCGCGGTATGGCCACTTACCACCTGGATGTGGACCCCAATGGTTACCCAGGTTTTGCCGACGGCCAGCCTGCCGCCGCGGAAATCTTTGGGACCTCCCGGGTGGATGACGGGCAATGGCATCATCTGACCGGGGTTTATGACGGCGCGCACTCCGAATTTCTCTATGTGGACGGCGCGCTCGCCGCCGCCACCACCGCCGCCACCACTGCGGTGGCGGGAAGCTTCAACGATTTGTGGTTGGGCGGCTCGCCAGAGGCCGGCTCCAGCGGGATTTTCAGCGGCACCCTGGCGGAAGAGGTGGTGTTCACCAACGCTTTGTCCGCCACTCAAGTCCGCCAAGTGTTTGACGCCGCGACCACCAGCCCGCCCGTCTTCCAGCCCACCCGTGCGGCCGGCGGCGTCCTCAACTTGACTTGGAGCGCTGTCCCGCTGCGCACTTACCAGCTCCAAACGACGACGAATCTGGACGCGTCCGCCTGGGTCAACTTGGGCGGCCCCGTCCTCGCGACCAACGCCACCCTGAGCGTCACCGTCCCCATCACCTCCGCCGCCCGCCAATTCTATCGCGCTGACCTGCTCCCGTAACGACTTTTCCCTTTGTATTGGTGGCACAAAGCAGTTGAAACGGTTCAAGGACCAGAGCTGCGCCCTCCCTGATCAGGACACTTTTGCCTTTCTGGTGAACTTCCATCATGTGCCAATCAGCTTTTTGCTTGTTCCAACCAAGGACTGTCATGAAGACATGCGTGACGTAATTCATCAGGTTCACGGGGTCATTCCAGCAAATCACGAAGTGCGTCGGTGCCAGATCAGCGTAACCCTTGGATTTCCTCTTGGTGACACGCTTGGGAATAGCGATGGGTTCCGCGATTGATGGTATTGAACTATTAAATCATATTTGTCGAAGCGGTGGATCAAACGCAAAAAACTGAAGCCATCAGGCTCCAGTTCTCGCAAAATTCTTACAAAGCAGCCTACAAGGATTTCTTGCCCGCCGCCTTGGCCTTCGCCCAAAGTGCTTTGGCGGCAGCCGAGATTTTGGCCCTCCCGGCCGCGCTCATTCCACCCTTCTTCTTGGGTACGGGGCCGGCCTTTGGTTTCGTGGCTGGTTTTGCTCCCTTGATCGCTACGCAGGGCGAAACGGGCCATCATCAAAACTGATGATCCTTTAGTGCCCCCACTATTTAGGGGATAGTATCACATTACCAAATGTAATAAACTTTGAACATGTTCATACGAATTGAAGGGTTTATTGCGCGGCTTTCCATATCCATCGAATGCTTAATTTCAAAACTTTTTCAAGGTGTATTTCGACCAGCTGTCCTTGCCCTTCAGTTGTTAGTCTTGGCTGTTTCAATTGTCCGGTCAGCAACACCAGATATTTATGTGGTGCGTGATTTCGGTGCCAAAGGCGACGGTAAAACAGACGACACGGTAGCCTTCCAAAAAGCACTTGATACGGCAGCACAAGCTGGCGGAGGAGTTGTGTATGCACCGCGCGGAAATTATTATTTTTCCGGTCATCTGAATGTGCCGAACGCCGTGACGTTAAAGGGGGTTTGGGAGTCGGTCCCCGCGCACAATGGCGAGCGTGATGCCCATTTTCCAAAACCGACTGATGATGGCACAACTTTTCTGCTCACTGAAAATGCCGGAACCGAGGATGGCCCGGCTTTCATCACGTTGAATCAGAATTCGACGCTTAAAGGCGTGGTCATTTTTTATCCCAATCAGATCAACGACGGTGAACCCAAGCCTTATCCGTGGGCCATCGCCATGCGCGGCAAAAACCCCGCCGTCCTTGAAGTTGAATTGCTCAATCCTTACAACGGCATAGACGCGACAAAAAATGAGCGACATTTGATCCGCGATGTGCAAGGCCAGCCGTTGCGGCGAGGGATTTGGATTGATTCGATTTACGACATCGGCCGGGTGGAGAACGTGCATTTCAACCCATGGTGGAGCCAGAAAAAAGCTCTGTTTGAATGGCAGGAAAAGCATGGTGAAGCTTTTATTTTTGGCCGCACGGACTGGCAGTATGTGTATAACACTTTTTGTTACGGCTATAACGTCGGCTATAAGTTTGTGAAGACGGGCACCGGCGCGTGCAACGGTAATTTTCTTGGCATCGGTGCGGATGATTGCTGCACGGCGGTGGATGTTGAACAAAGCGCACCGTTCGGCCTGCTCATTTCCAACGGTGAGTTCACTTCTTTTCATGGACCGAACCCCACCATGGTGCGGGTCGGGCCGGACAATTCTGGCAGCGTCCGTTTTGTCAATTGCGCCTTTTGGGGGCCCTGTAATCAGATCGCTGAAATCGGGGGTAAAGGAACCGTCGGGTTCAGTGACTGTACTTTCGTACAATGGGATCGACATAAGGAGGGCCGGGCAGCCATACAAGTAACCGGTGGCTCTGTCCTGGTGCGTGGCTGCGAGTTTCAGCAAAACAAATTACAGGTTGAGCTTGGGGAAGATGTGCGCCATGCCATCATTGCGGAAAATATTGTTACGGGACCACTCCAGATCACCAATCATAGCAAGGTTGTTCTGCAATAACCAGAGATGAACAAATTTGGTCAAGTCTGCCCTGGTAAGACAAGACATGTACGCATTTGAATTTGCCTAATGTTTTATTATTAGGCCCAGTACGCATCTCGAAGAGATTTGGGACACTGCAAACGAACAATCAAACATAATTGACATATGAACCGGCCAATTTCCTCACCGTCAAATCGCCGCGCACATTTAACCGTGATAGGAATTTGTCTGGTAATCAATGTCGTTAATTTCGAAACTGCAATGGCAGTTGGCGCCACATTGGCTTCCACTGTCGAGAAGACGACGTGGCACGGATTTGATCGTTACGATTTCGTGATGAATACTGAAACCCTGGCCATAACTCCTTTCAAAGCTCCCGATGGCGAAGGCGATGGCGTGAACGCTCCCATGAATGGACAACGCCGGTGTATTCTGGTCGTGCCAAAACAAATGGCGGCCGGCCATCCGTGGTCTTGGCGCTGTTGTTATTGGAATCATATGCCCCAAACCGAAATTGAATTGCTCCATCGCGGTTTCTGCGTGGCGTATATTTCGGCTGACGCCAAATTAAAGCCGGATAAAAACTGGGACGCTTGGTATGCGTTTCTTACCGAAAAGTATGGATTGTCCAAGAAGCCGGCTTTTATTGGCATGAGTCGAGGTGGTGAATATTCATACATGTGGGCCACAACCCATCCTGATCAGGTATCTTGCATTTACGCTGACAATCCGGGAGGTAATCCGGAAAATCTCATGCGACTCGGTGAACTGGCCAAATATAATGTTCCGCTGCTTCACGTCTGCGGGAGCCTTGATCCCATACTTGGAAAATATTCGACGGTGATTGAAAATATTTATCAACAATATGGCGGACGTATTTCCGTGATGATTAAAGAAGGTTTTGCGCATCATCCGCATAGTTTGCAAGATCCAACGCCCATTGCTGATTTCATCACCCGAAGCGTGCAAGAAACCGCAGTCGATCCACCTGCCTTTGTAACTGGCAAATTCATCAAAACTTCGTTTTACAGCGATGAGAATTTTTATCACAACTTTCCGCAGGACGGGGCTTACATCACCAGCCGCGGGCCAATGTTTACGCCTTGTTACAACCGTTACCAATTTAACATCAATAACTTCAGCGGTGCCGGCTTGAACATCATCGTGCCGAACACGCCAGCTCCGGGAAATCCCTGGGTCTTCCGCGCGGACTTTGTCGGTCGGGACGCGGTCGTTGATCAAGCACTTCTGGCCAGAGGTTTTTATATTGTCACCGGCCCGGTGCCTTATGATGACGGCCCGGTGCCGGCGCAATGGGACGCGACTTACAAGTATCTGACGGACCATGGCTTTTCCAAGAAGCCCGTTATGGAAGGTGCCGGGGCGGCAGCGGGTGAAGCCTACGCGTGGGCTATGGCAAACTCGGACGAGGTTTCTTGCATCTACGGTGAGAATCCCATCTTGCACAGCAACCTCTCAAAGATACCGTTGCTCAATAATCTGAACATCCTCGCTAAAGCCAATGTCCCACTCGTCAGTGTTTGCGGTAGCCTTGATCCCGGTTTGGACGACAACACACGTGTCATCGAGAAGCGTTACAAAGAACTGGGCGGACAGATCACCGTTATTATCCAAGACGGCGAGGGACATTATCCACTCGCGCCCAGAGATCCAGAGCCGGTCGTAAATTTAATTGTTAAAAATTCAGTTTTCTAAATCATCAAGTCTCCGCCTCTAAACGGCTGATATCACCGAGGCATTTCTATTTCATCCCGCAAAATGAAAAAAGCCAATTCTTTTTTATTCGCCATACTTATATTTCCAACTGTTTCGTGGCCGGCTTGGTGCAGCCAATTCATCACGCAAGGCAGTCAACTTTTGTTGAACGGACAACCGATCACTTTGCATGGGGACTCCTGGCATTTCATGGGTGTGCCGCAGATGATGTGCCGTTACGCTTACGCTTGGATTCAACTGCTCAAGGACGCGGGTGCGAACGCCGTTCGTTTGCAACGACAAAAGATGAGCCGCCGCCGGACCATGATACCGCCCGCGACGGCGGAGCGCAAAGGGCCAACAGCGGTCGGCTCCGGAGAATTGTTAGGCCGACGGGATAGCCTTATTCAGCTTGTCATCTTAGCGCGCTTTTTTAAACAGTGCTGCGCAGACGGCTGTGGTGACAGACACTGCAACCGCAACAAGTGCCGCAATGTATAGTTCCGATTTTGGCATGCCAACCAAGTAGCATCCATACACAGACAACGCAGAAGCCAATAAGGCCGCACAGATTGGAACGAGTAGTATTTTCATAGAATTAATATTGGATCGGCCTAACGACAAAAGTTGAGCCGCGCCGTCAAAACTGTCAACCGCGAAAGCGGACTCACCGCGTCAATCGGCGCTGGCTGCGAATTGTTAGGCGGCGCCGTGTGTCTGCAATTATTCATTTCATTCGCTCTAAAGAATACATCCCCTGTCCGGACTTTGCTTTCGTCGTAAATTCTTTTGGAGCCTGATCAGCTGACTCAACACAAATCTTGAGGTGGTCGCCATCTAGCAAGTAAATTCCCATTTCTGCTTCTCCTTGGTGTGTGCCGTCGGCATGGATCAGGGTGATGCTGGCCGGTTTTGTAGTCGGGTCAAGTTTGAATTTGTAGTTCGTAAAACTTGGTTCGCCGGGGGTGAAGGTAAGTATATCCTCCTTAAAAACGAGCTTCATTGTCGCGACGATTTCCGCCGGAGCCTGTTGACCGTCAGCTTCAAGGGCAATGAGCTTCCAAGTCCCTTGGATTTCATCCATGTCCTTAACTAATTCTTGTTTGGACGGCTCCGCCACGACCAAGCCGGAAGCTGTCAGAAAAATTAGTCCAAAAAATAATGTGTTCATACCTGCTATTCTATTATGCGGTAAACGAAACCGATAATTGAAAACCTATCATTGGATATTGATATTTTCGATACGCACTCGAACCTGCCTAGACAGTATGGCTGGCGATGAAAGCGAAAGCGGTGTCTGCTCTCCGGAGTGAACGCGGGTTGCGTCGCGTGAGCGGTGCCGAGCCACAAGTTGTGGGACTCACGCCCCAGACAACTGATGAAAGGAAGACAGACACCATGAAGAAATACATACTACGCGACCCCAAACCTGTCCAGCCGCAAAAAGCATCGCGCCCGAACCGGCCCCAACCCATGGCGCCGGGAACCGTCTGCCGTCTGCAACTTGAATGGATAGTGGCTGGGTTTACTGCACAGAGTTTCTGGACCCGGACACGGCGTTGGATCGCGTTCCTGGAAAGTTTGTTGGGGTTCGGTCTGCAGACCGGGCTCTGACTCACTCGACTGAGTCCGTATAGGTGTTTAGTCGGACGCCCATCCGTCCGAGCTGTAAAGAGAAATTAAGCCGGAGGGTCTCGCTGCTCGGTCGCTAAACGGAAAACTAACACTTTTCTGGCGGGAATTTATTTTGTCTGTTGACAGCCCGTTCGTGAGTTGGTTAGCCGAAAACGCGAAAAGAGCGAACATCGACGACCTGATTATACATTAGCCGCGAACATCAGGAAGTGACAAATTCAGATTCAAGTCCTTTCGTGGGCGCCGCTCTTCGGTTTTTGACCCGGCGCGACACAGCGTGTCAGACAGTGACTTCCCCCTTGTATTCACAGGTATATTATCGCTTCCAGACCGCTTGGCAACTGTGACAGGCAGTGACCGCAAAAGCCAGTCCGGGACTAAAGTTTGGGCGTGTATTTGTGCGTCATGCTTTGCGGATGGAAAGGATAGTTTTGCCACTGCACCCCGCAGCGAAAGCAAGGAAACATCCGCGTAAGTGTTTGCCGTCAGTCGGGGATCATTGTGGCGCATCAATTCCATGGCCTCACGTTGCGGCACCGGAAATCCAGGTGATGACCAAATGGCGTCGCAAAAAATGTTGTGTGTCTGGCAAAAAGGGGAAAGCGCTTTGCGGCCGGTTGAATCATCTTTGAACACAGCTTGATGAATGGTTCACCGGGCGAAAACAACCACATACCATATGACCACATTACCCAAGATTTGTCTGGCAGTCTCGGCGGCGGGATTCGCGGCGGGCGGCCTCATTGACTTCGGCGGATTCAACGTGATTCCGGCGGTGACGGTCGTGTTGCCGTTGGGCGCGGTTTTTTTCGGAATGTTCATGATCGCGCTCATGATGGAAAAGGAGATGGCGAAGTTCGACGAGGAAACCACGGGAAAACTGCAGTTGATTGAATGCGGTTCCGTCACGCCCGCGCCCGCGCGGAAAAGCCAGCCTGAATTTGCCCGTGGCCATTCCGTTTCCAAATCCGTTTCCGCGACTACCGCATGAACACTGAACTGGCATCGCCGCCACAGTCCGCAGGCAAAACCGCCCGCGCTCCCGCCGTCAACACCTCCGTGTTTGCCCGGCCGCGCGAATTTTTGGGCAACCGTTTTATTTATGCCGTGGTTTCGTCGCGCGCGCGCGGGCTGTCCATCGGCGTGAACATGAACCCGGACAAGCGCTGTAAATTCGGCTGCGAGTATTGTGAAGTGGACCGGACCGTAACCGTGCTGGAAACAGTGCTGGATGTGGAGGTGATGGCGGAAGAATTGCAGCGCACATTGTGGCTGGCACAAACCGGCGAACTGCAGAATTTTGATTATTGCCGCAACACGCCCGACGATTTGCTTAAGCTACGGCATGTCGCGTTGAGCGGGGACGGCGAGCCGACGATCTGCCCGAATTTTCTCGATGCAGTGCGCGCGGTCGTCCATGTGCGCGCGCTGGGACGGTTTTTCAAAATCGTGCTGATCACAAACGCGGCGCGACTGGATTTGCCGGAAGTGCAGGAGGGCTTGAAACTGTTCACGCAACAGGACGAAATCTGGGCCAAACTCGACGCCGGCACGCAGGCCTACATGGACAAAATAAACCGTCCGGCCTGCACGCTCGAAAAAATCCTGTCGAACATCCTGCTGATCGCCCGGCAGCGGCCGGTGATTATCCAGAGTCTGTTTCCGCTCCTGAACCACGAAGAACCACCAGCCGAGGAGATCGAGCAATACGCGCAACGGCTGAACGATCTGCGGCGGGCTGGCGCGCAGATTTCGCTGGTGCAAATTTATTCCGCCACGCGGCCCTCGGCCCAATCGAAATGCGGACATCTGCCATTGAAAACGCTCGCGTGCATCGCGGAACGTGTGCGCGAAGTCAGCGGGTTGAAAGCCGAGGTGTTTTGAAAACTTGTCCGGCGATTGCTTTGATGTTGGATGAAACCACTCGTTATGGATTTGCACTTTTGAACAACGCATAAACCATGGCAATTGCGGACATCAGACGTGAATATTCGCTCGGCAGTTTGCGGCGCGCGGATTTGGATCCAAATCCAATCGCACAATTTAAAAAATGGTTCGACCAAGTGACGGCGGCAAATTCCGGCGGCCGTTTTCGAAAAATTGGCGTTGCACTCTTCCAACTATGGAAAGCAATTCTCGGCCATTCTCCAGTTGATGCAAACGCTATGGCGCTTTCAACCGTGGACAAAAATGGCCGGCCTTCGTCGAGGAATGTTTTGCTTAAAGACGTGGACGAACGCGGGTTCATTTTTTTTACGAATTACCAAAGCCGCAAAGGATGCGAACTCGCTGAAAACCCAAACGCGTCGCTCGTCTTTTACTGGCCGGATTTGGAACGGCAGATTTGCGCGGCTGGATCGGTCGAAAAAATTCCGCACCGGGAATCGGAAGCATATTTCAAATCGCGTCCACGCGCCAGTCAGTTGGCGGCCTGGGCGTCAAACCAAATTGACGTTGTTACCACCCGCACCACGTTGGAAAGAAGATGGGGCGAATGCTCCGAAAAATATTCCGGCCAAGAAATTCCGATGCCGCCGAATTGGGGCGGCTACTTTTTAAGGCCGGAGCGGATTGAATTCTGGCAGGGCCGCCCCAGCCGCTTGCACGACCGCTTTCAATACACGAAGCAGAAGGATAATTCGTGGAAACTAGAACGACTCGCGGCATGAGAACTAAATCGAAGTGACATCCAGCGGATGTTCTAGTCCGGCAAGATTTGTCCAATTATTGCCAATGGAAGTGGAGCGCTTTTGAGAGTGAACAACGATATTACGATTAGATGAAATGATGGAGTTTCATCGAACGGCGAAAGAGAATTGTCATGCAAATCACTACTGCCATTTTGGCGGCGCAGCCTTTTCTCAAGGGATTGATCGCGCAGCAGCTCGACACGCTAATGAGCAATGCCATGGCGGTTGAATTTCCGGCGGACAAGTTGATCTTCCGCGAAGGCCAGCTGGCCAACCGTTTTTTTCTCATCCTCGAAGGAGAAGTCGCGGTGGAATCTTCGGCTGGAGAAGAAAATGGCAATGCCAGCCTGATTCAAACCGTCGGCGCGGGCGGCGTGCTCGGCTGGTCGTGGCTCTTCCCGCCGTATTACTGGCACTTCGACGCGCGCGCGGTGAAACCCACCAAAGCCATCTTTATTTACGGCACGCGCGTGCGCGAACTGTGTGAGAACGACCATGATTTGGGCTACGCATTGATGAAGCGGACGGCTGAAATCGTCATCGGTCGCCTGCAATCCGCGCGCCGTGAACTGGTGGAGCACGGTAAAAGCCTGCTGCTTCCGCGGTAACAGTAACCATGTGTCGTGGCCGGCCAAATCTTCGAGTGTTTTGTTATGAAAAAAACTCCTGTCTTCAAAACCATTGACGGCTGCGAGGCCGCCGCCTACGTCGCCTACCGCCTGAACGAGGCGATGGCGATTTATCCCATCACGCCGTCCTCGCCCATCGCCGAGTGGTGCGATCAGTGGGCGTCGGAGGGCAAAAAAAATCTCTGGGGCACCATCCCCGGCATCATCGAAATGCAGAGCGAAGGCGGCGCGGTCGGCGCGGTCCACGGCATGTTGCAGACCGGCTCGATGAGCACAACGTTCACGGCGTCGCAGGGCTTGCTGCTGATGATTCCGAACATGTTCAAGATCGCCGGCGAATTATTGCCGACGGTGTTCCACGTCACCGCGCGCACGGTGGCCACGCACGCGCTCTCGATTTTCGGCGATCACGGCGACGTGATGGCCTGCCGTTCCACGGGTTGGGGAATGCTGGCCGCCAACTCGGTGCAGGAAACGATGGACTTCGCGCTGATTTCGCAGGCGGCGACGCTGCGGTCGCGCATTCCGTTCGTGCATTTCTTCGACGGTTTCCGCACCTCGCACGAGGTTTCTAAAATCGAGATGCTCGACGAGACAGTGATGCGCGCGTTGATTGACGACAAGCTCATCGCCGCGCATCGCGCCCGCGCGATGACGCCGGACCAGCCGGTGCTTCGCGGCACGGCGCAGAATCCCGACGTGTTTTTCCAATGCCGCGAGACGGCGAACGCCTTTTATTCCGCGTGCCCCGACATCGTTCAAAAAGTGATGGATGAATTCGCCGCGCAGACCGGGCGCAAATATAAACTGTTCGATTACGTCGGCGCGGCGGACGCGGAGCGCGTCGTCGTGCTGATGGGTTCCGGCTGCGAAGCCGCCGATGAAGCGGTGGAAGCCTTGAATCACAAAGGCGAAAAGGTCGGCGTGCTGAAAGTGCGCCTGTATCGGCCGTTTGACGGCAAGCGGTTCGTGGAAGCGCTGCCGCCGTTCGTGCGCAAAATCGCCGTGCTCGACCGCACGAAGGAACCGGGCGCAACCGGCGATCCGCTGTATCAAGATTGCGTCACGGCGCTGATGGAAGAAACCGCCGCCGGCCGCTCACACTTGAAGACGCTGCCGCAGGTTTTGACCGGCCGCTATGGTTTGTCCTCGAAAGAATTCACGCCGGCGATGGTCAAGGCGGTGTTCGACAACCTGTCCGCCGCCGCGCCGAAAAATCATTTTGTTGTCGGCATCAACGACGACGTGAATCATACCAGCCTGCCTTACGATGCGAACTTCTCAACGGAACCGGCAAACGTTGTCCGCGCATTGTTCTACGGCCTTGGCGCGGACGGCACCGTTGGCGCGAACAAAAACTCCATCAAGATCATTGGCGAAGAGACCAATAATTACGCGCAGGGCTATTTCGTTTACGACTCGAAGAAATCCGGCTCGATGACCGTTTCGCATTTGCGCTTCGGCCCGCAGCCAATCCGTTCGACGTATTTGATCACCAGCGCGAATTTCATCGCCTGTCATCTGCCGACGTTCCTCGAACGCTACGAGATGCTGCGGCCACTGGTGTCCGGCGGCACGTTCTTGCTGAACACGCCGCGCTCGAAAGACGAGATCTGGGCCAGCCTGCCGACGCCGACGCAGGAAGTGCTGCTCTCGAAGAAAGCCAAGTTTTACATCATTGACGCCACGAAAGTCGCGCGCGACAGCGGCATGGGCGGTCGCATCAACACCATCATGCAGGTCTGCTTCTTCGCGTTGTCCGGCGTGCTGCCAAAAGACGAGGCGATTGCCGCCATCAAAAATTCCATCAAGAAAACCTACGGCAAAAAAGGCGACGAAGTCGTCCAGATGAATTTGAAGGCCGTGGACAACACGCTCGCGCATCTGCACGAAGTCGCCGTGACCAGCAACAGAGTCAACGGCACCGGTCCGCTGCTCCCGCCCATCACGCCGAACGCGCCTGCCTTCGTGCGCAACGTGCTTGGCAAAATCGCCGGCGGTTTTGGCGATGAACTACCGGTGAGCGCGTTCCCGAACGACGGCTCGTTCCCGACGGCGACGGCGCAATTTGAAAAACGCAATCTCGCGCTGGACATTCCGGTGTGGGACGAGAAGACGTGCATTCAATGTTTGAAGTGCGTGGCGATTTGTCCGCACGCCACGATCCGCGCAAAAGTTTATGACGCGGCCGAATTGAAAAATGTTCCGGCCACATTCAAGAGCTGCGATTCGCGCGTGCCGGAGTTCAAAGGGATGAAGTTTTCGCTGCAAGTCGCGGCGGAAGATTGCACGGGCTGCACCATTTGCGTGGAAGTTTGTCCCGCGAAGAACAAAGCCGAGGCCAAGCTCAAAGCCATCAACATGCGTCCGCAGGCGCCGTTGCGCGAGGCGGAGGCAACGAACTGGGATTACTTCCTCAAGCTGCCGGAAATTGACCGGCGCAAACTCAAGATCGGAACTTTGCGGCAGCAGCAGTTGCAACAGCCGCTGTTTGAGTTCAGCGGCGCGTGCGCCGGTTGCGGCGAAACGCCTTATATCAAGATGCTCACGCAATTGTTCGGCGACCGCATGGTCGTGGCGAACGCGACGGGCTGCTCCTCGATTTACGGCGGCAATCTGCCGACCACGCCTTACGCCAAGAACGGCTGCGGTCGCGGCCCGACGTGGTGCAACTCGCTGTTCGAGGACAACGCGGAATTCGGCCTGGGCTTCCGCATCTCGATTGACAAGCAGAAGCAATTTGCCGAAGAGCTGCTCAAGAAAATCGCCGCGCAAGTCGGCGAAGATTTGGCCACGCAAATTTTGACGGCCAACCAGAATGACGAAGCCGGCATTTTTGACCAGCGCGAACGCGTCGCGGCGTTGAAGCAGAAATTGCAGAAGCTGGACGCGCCGGAAGCGAAGTTGCTGTTGCCGGTGGTTGACATGCTGGTGAAAAAGAACGTGTAGATTCTCGTGGG
>Ga0182030_10019291_pt1 | contig 13002 bp, 10 predicted proteins | sample 812S3MmetaG_FD_121299 | JGI IMG/M metagenome (GOLD analysis project Ga0182030, IMG submission 121299) | Permafrost microbial communities from Stordalen Mire, Sweden - 812S3M metaG (Illumina Assembly) | ecosystem: Environmental > Terrestrial > Soil > Wetlands > Permafrost | place: Sweden... | reverse complement strand
GTCGCATCTCATAATTCTAGCTCCTCATCAATGCTCCTTTCTTCTAATCCCACACATTTGTTAACGAGTAAATGCACAGAGCATCCTGCGAGTGCTCTGAAATCTTAGCTTTTCTCAGAATCCGGAAATGTGTTTGATTTACCACATTAGTCTTATGTTCTGGGTTTCTTTCTCCTTCTCTCGTTCTTATTGAAAACAATTGGCTATTCTTTGGCATCCTTGATCTTATAAATATACTGGGTAATGGTCCAGGGAGTTGAGTATTCCCGTCATTTCCCCGGATCCGGCATGAATTCGTCGCTGTTCGCAACCAACCCCTAAAAAGCTACGCATTCGAACTCTCTTTGATACATGTTCTTGCTGCCTCCCTTTAATAATTCACCGTCTCTTCTTCGAACCCCTAGTCTACATAATTTTCAACCATGGCTCCTCAACGCGTGGTGAGGAAAGCTGGCCATTATATCGAGAATGGCACCGACATCACCGAGATTTTGACAAGCTCCGAGCTACAACGCGTTTCGAATAGTAAGGATCAACTCCCTGATAGATATATTCCCAAACCTTATATCTACGTCCTCAAGAAGCTTGGAGGTGGAGGCCAGGGTGTGGTCTATCTCGCAGAGCTTAGTTCTAAACCTATTTTGAGAAGGCTTCCTGCATATTCGGTCAAGGCTTTATTCGCTATCAAACTGATTCCTATCTTGGCAAATGGTAATATCCCTCGGGAGCTGTCGTATCTCCAGAGGTTTAAAGGTTCTCACCCTCGGTTGTGCCTCCTCGAGGCATTCAGCGAGGTCCCCGGCCATCACGCCCTTTACTTCGGCTTTAACGATGCCGGAGACCTTTGGCACTTGATCCAAGGATTCAGAATGAGGGGCGAGATATTTCCAGAAGCTTTTATTTGGCATGTTCTTGGACAGCTAGTTGAAGCTGTCTATTTCCTGCAAAATCCGCAACTGGAAGAAGCAGGGGAGTGGCAACTTTGGCATCGTGATATCAAACCTGAGAATATCTTCTTGAAGTGGCCCTCTCTAGAACATAGTACATATCCCAGCATCCAACTAGGAGACTTTGGCTGCGCGCATGCAAACAAAGGTGAAGGGAAATATAGCGTTGGTGAATTCATTGGCACCGCTCCTTACGCAGCGCCAGAAGCAGTCGGACGACAAGAATATTCGGCTGCCACAGATATTTGGGGGATCGGCAGTGTCCTACACGAAATGATTCATTTCTATCCTCCTATTGCCCAACGACGATCCAACTTGAGAAGTCCAGAAATCTACCTTCACTGTCAGAAAGATCCTGCCGGAAACGTCGTGCATTCATGCCGGGAAGCGAGCCTGAAGACCCCAAGAGAAGTGAAGGAGTGCCCACCGCATTACTCTCAATTATTGCAGGGACTTTTTGCTGCTTGTCTAGAATTCGATCCCGAGAAGCGTGCAGATATATACAGCCTTCGCAACGTAACGCGTCGTTGGGCTGAGGAAACACAGGTCACCTTATTTCGACCCCTCCCATTATGGTTTCAAAAAGCACATTGGAGCGATGAAAGTAATGATCAAAACGAGCATATTATTTCAGCCGTGCAGCCAATATCACTCGTTTCAGAAGGCTTTGCTCAAATGAAAGCTAGGGCATCCGATGTCTACGAAAAGCCGCTTCTTGAACATCCTCCAAAAAAGCATCCGAGTATTCTAGTGCCTGGTAAGCGCAAGGCGTAAATCCAGCATCGCCAACGAACCCTCGTCGAGCAAACAAGAATCGAATAGGTAGGTGGTACAAACCCTACCATTTTTCCAGTCCTAAGCCAATAGCTGCACGTCTCAAGTGAAGCCTCTTTCGCTGGGTTCCGATATCTGTTTCTTATTCTTCTTCTTGTATAAGCAATCTATCAGCAGTTCTTCAGTGAACTTTTCGGGCATGCCGGTCTTCGTATTCGGATTTTAATCATTACGACCCTTTCAATGTTTTGAATGCGTGGCCATTTTCTTTATCCACCAAATACCAGGACTTCGATTTCAAATTCGTCCAATCATCCTCCCCCGACTTGCCTTGATTACCTACACTACCAGCTATCTCTATGCGCCCGATTTCCCGGTGAAGGATCACTTACTGGATCCATTATAAGTTACCTTGTGGTTTGGTGAGTCACGGTTATTTATTGACTCGGGACGAAGGATCAAATGTCCTTGGCTTCTTTTCAATCCTTTATTATTGTTACAAAATTTCACAAGGTATAACGGTGGACAGTTATTTGTATTAAAATAGAGCAAATTCTTGTTTTACCTACCTCCAAGACTCAGAATTTTCTCAGCCTTGTGTTAACCCCTGAATGTGAAAGACCTTGGTGAAGCGAGCGCTTTGGCCGACCCGGCCTCCCGTCCAGTCCCTGATCTCTGTGAAATGCATAATAGTCATACTCAAATGACCTTACAATACAGATGCCACTGATTTCAAGCCCTGCAGCATAAATGCATCCTCCCTTTGGACTTGTAGTTTTACAGGATGTAGTCCCAATGTTACCCTATTAGTGTCTACACAAGCGAAATACCCGTCCAAGCTCAATCAAGATTAATCAGGAGCACGAACTTGCCAATGACATGAAGTCAACGATCCTATTTAAAGTCTAGCCCCCTTCCTGCACTAAACTATGCCACGAGGCTGCAGGAAACAAAATCCGACTTGAAAGATGTCGATCTTCTCATTATCGTTCTTGCTTTTCGCTTTAATTCCTCTTCATGCCTCGAGAAGGCAGAATATCCCATGGCCTCTAGTCCATACCTCTCAGGATACTATAACACGGAATACCGCGAAGCGCATACCCCCTCACCACGATGGTCAACTCACCTGGACCCCAATTCCGGAGAAGACATCTCTCGAGCGCGTCAAAATGCTGTCAATGCAAGCAAATCCTCTATCCAACCCCTCATATTCGACTATGATAGTGGCATTCTAGAACCCAAGAAACGACCAGCGACCAGAGATACTTTCTGGTATAATTGGGGAATAAGCATTATTTCTCTCTTCATCAGCGCTTGTGCTATAATAGCTATAATAGTACTCCTAGCCAAAGTGGACGGCACTTCACTCCCAAAACTACCTCTCGGCATTACGGTCAACACTTATATCTCGATCTTAGTTACGTTGGCGAAGACATGTATGCTTGTTCCTGTCGCAGAATGCATCGGACAGTTAAAATGGCTCTGGTTGCAGTCTCCAAGAAAATTACAGGATATTCAGATATTCGATGATTCGAGTCGAGGCCCCATGGGATCATTACGATTGATTTTCAGTGAGAAGGGAATACGGCTTGTTGCTATCGGGGCGTTGATTACTGTGCTTGCTGTGGTGATGGATCCGTTTACGCAACAGATCGTATCTTATCCTACGAGAAATGTAGCGGTGGAAAATGCAACAGTTGGGAGAGCTCAAGGTTTTCCTACTGACAAAGGTGATTATCCTAACTGTCTCGATTTTGCACATTCAAACTGACCAAACTTGACAGAAGAAAGCAGCCAACTCAGTCCCTCATCCGCCCTCAAATCCGCCATCTACGCCGGTCTCCTCACCCCCTCCTCATCCAACAACCTAAACCCCACCTGCTCAACCGGAACTTGCAGCTTTCCACTTTTCGAATCCTTATCTTTCTGCAGCAAATGCCTCAACGTAACCGACCTCGTAATCAACACCTCCCTCTCCTCCCTCCGCTCAGCAATCACCAACGACCCCACAAACACATCCGGTCCCTACAATATAACCTTCAGCCTCCCGGGCCCTACCGTCATCTCCTTCCCCGCCTCCTTCTCCTCTGGGCTCCTCACCTCTGGCCCCAACCTCTACACCACCACCAACCTCCCCCAAACCCTATCAGAAACCCTCCTCAATCTCCAAAACCCCCTTCTCACACTCGCAATCCTCCAGTTTCCATCCATAAATGCAAATGTTTCGGAAGGAAACTACTTCACCTCTCCTCCAATAACCAACATTTGCGCTCTCTATTTCTGCACAAACACATACAACATTACCGTCTCAACGGGCATCCCAAACGCAACCGTTATCTCATCCTGGGTACCCGAATTTGGGACCCCCATTCCCTCCTCCCAAGATGACCTAGTGGATGCACCACCCATCATCCTCCAGTCAGCAAACACAACCAACGATACAGAAAACCAAAACAAAACATATACACTCACCCCCTACGCCCTCGCGAACCTGCAAACATACCTTAACACCACCCTCTCTGGCTCTTTACCCGCACCCGGCACCTCTGCCAACAACCTTAACAACAACAACGATATACTACAAGCCCTCAATACCACCCTCGATCCCACTCCCCTATTCAATAGTCTCGCCAACTCAATGTCTTCCTACTTAAGCTCCTCTTCTTCGGTTTCAGCTTCAGCTTCCAATATTGGGATAGTGGATGGCATAACATGGAGTACAGAGACGTATATTAAGGTGCAATATCCTTGGTTAGCGCTACCTCTCTTATTAATTTTTGGAGCCGGGGGGTTTTTATTGGTGACGGTGGTGGTGAACTGGAGAAAAGAGGGGTTGGTGTGGAAGAATGATAGTTTGGCGTTATTGTTTCATGGGATAGAGGGGATGGGGGGTGAAAGGGACAAGGTGGGTGAGGGGTTGAGTGGAATGCATGAGATTGCGAAGAGGATGATGGTTAGGTTGGGGAGGGTTGAGGGGGAGTGGAAGTTGGTTGGGGCGGGTGTAGGAGAAAGGGATGAGATATAGGGTCAAGAGACGGAGGGATAATAATAATTAATTAAAAGGTACCCACTTAATTGATATGTGGAATACTTTACCAAGTGCGGCCATGCTGTAATATAGATGGAATTCAGCTTTGTTCCAAGATGATGGAACATATCAGGCTTTATAATGAGACTCGGAACTTTAAACCTAGTCAGAAGGCGTCGAGTCCTAAAATACCAGATTAATAACCTAGCCCTCGAGAAAATCTTCAGGTCTATTCCCACTTGGAGGGTCGGGTAGATGTTAAAATCCATTAATGGACCGAGCATATTCTAAATCCATACATCACAATGCATGCAGGCCCACCGTATATTTTGACTAAATAGTTTTCATTCTACTAATCTGGTCAAACGACCGTGAAGGTATTTACCACTGCGTTCTTCCATTCATGAGACCCATCACACCATCGCTGTCAAATAAACAAATGAAAAACAACACTGCGCTGAAGCAGACGGACATATTAACCTCGCCAACAATATGATTCGACATAGTGCATGACACCAATTCAAGATCAGTGCCAAAGCCCAATCAATCAAGCGAAGAAATTTATTCTTCTTGCTCCAATGGTGCCTCTTCCTCGTACTCCTCCTCACCCTCGGAGATGGAGGCCTCCTGGTATTGTTGGTATTCGGAAACCAAATCGTTCATGTTGGACTCAGCCTCAGTGAACTCCATCTCGTCCATACCCTCACCAGTGTACCAATGCAAGAAAGCCTTTCTTCGGAACATAGCAGTGAACTGGTCACCAACACGCTTGAAGAGTTCCTGGATGGAGGTGGAGTTACCGACGAAGGTGGAAGACATCTTAAGACCACGGGGTGGGATAGAGCAGAGAGCGGTTTGGACGTTGTTGGGAATCCACTCAACAAAGTACGAGTTGTTTTTGTTCTGAACGTTGCGCATTTGGTCCTCGACTTCCTTCATGGACACCTTACCACGGCTATAAATGATTAGCATATACAATGTTAATACATGCATCACAACTTACAAGATAGCAGAGCAAGTGAGGTAACGTCCGTTGCGGAAATCAGAAGCAGCCATCATGTTCTTGGGGTCAAACATTTGTTGGGTTAACTCTGGAACAGTAGTGGCACGGAAAGAGTGAGAACCACGGCTGGTAAGAGGAGCAAATCCAACCATGAAGAAATGGAGACGAGGGAAAGGAACCATGTTGACGGCCAACTTTCGGAGATCAGAGTTGAGTTGACCAGGGAATCGAAGGCAGGTGGTGACACCAGACATGACAGCGGAGACCAAGTGGTTAAGATCTCCATAGGATGGGTTGGAGAGCTTCAGGGTCCTGATGCAGATATCGTAGAGAGCCTCGTTATCGATACAGAAGGTCTCATCAGAATTCTCAACCAACTGATGAACGGAGAGGGTGGCATTATATGGCTCGACAACAGTGTCGGAGACCTTGGGGGATGGAACGACGGAGAAGGTAGCCATCATACGGTCTGGGAACTCCTCGCGAATCTTGGAGATCAATAGCGTACCCATACCGGCACCAGTTCCACCACCGAGAGAGTGGGTGATTTGGAAACCCTGGAGGCAGTCACAGCCCTCAGCCTCACGACGAACGACATCAAGAACTTGGTCGACAAGCTCAGCACCCTCAGTGTAATGTCCCTTTGCCCAGTTGTTACCAGCGCCGGATTGACCGAAGACGAAGTTGTCGGGGCGGAAGAGTTGACCGAAAGGACCAGCGCGGACAGCATCCATGGTACCCGGCTCCAAATCAACGAGGACAGCACGGGGAACATACTTGTTACCAGAGGCCTAATTATGTTAGCAAGAGATTGTGCACTGATTGGAAATATATACCTCGTTGAAGTAGACGTTCATGCGCTCAAGTTGAAGATCCGAGGTACCATTGTAGCTAGCACGTCGTCAGTAGGTATCAACAATGAATGTAGCTGAAGAAACTTACAATCCGGAGCCATCGAGACCATGCTCGCCAGAGATATTTTGCTGTATTGTTGCAGTCAGTATTGAGGTTCTTTGTGTCGCGTTCGTGTATCAGGAGAGAGTCGCCCAACGTACCCAGAAGGCAGCACCAATCTAGATATTGTTAGCAAAGACGAGATATTTGCAGCAAAGGGAGAGACATACTTGGTTACCACATTGGCCGGTTTGGAGATGAACCTATTTGGTAGAAAGACTTGGTCAGCTGTGTGGTCAGGAGGAGTGCTTGGTGGGGTAGATTCAGGGGTAGCTGTGATGGAGACGCGTTGTCTGCGAAGGGCTTCGAGGCATATGAAAAGACTTACGATTTCACGCATATTGAGTGAGGATTGCCTTTTGTTTAGGAGTTGGTCTTTTGTAGAGTGGATATGCGAGTTTGGAGGAGCAAGAGTTGAAGATGAGGGATTGTTGACTGACCGCTGGTTCGTGTGGGAAAGTATTGCTCTAGCGTGGCTTTTAAGGTTAGCTCTGTTTATTTTGTGAACGCCTTGCGCTAGCCAATGAAAATCCGCGCATAATTTTTAAGCTCAACACGTGACTAGCATTTAATGTTTGCGGCAACTTTGATCAACATATGTGTTGCGCTGGGAAGGAGGTCATCAACTGCCCGTCCAGCTGAAAATCTTGTCCTTTACCAATCATGGAGTCCGAGATCAAGGCTTTCCTGCCCAACATCGACCCTATCATCTCAGAATACTCCGTAGGATACCTCACCCATGCGTCAAATGCTTATGTCCCAGAGTCTGATGCAACTGGTCCGTCTCCATTATCAGAAGCTGCGACATCCATCACAGCTCTGTTGTTGTCCGCATCTGGAGATCCATCACCTGAGAACGAAGCCAAGATCTCCCAACTTGTAAATAAATGGGTTGAGAAGTTCAATGCATCAGCGGCAAATGGACAACGAAAGCAGATGTCCTCCGCCGCCAGGCGGCTGGACCAAGCAATTCAAGTAGGGGCTCAGCGGGGTATGTCATCCACGCTAGGTGTTTCAACAGGAGGTGTGGATTTGGAGTCAGCAAATACCAGGAAGCTGGAGTCCAAGGTTGATCGCAAAAAGCTCGAGAAGGCTGAGCGAAAGATCGCTGCAAAGCAGAGCAAGAAGGTCTTCAAGGCTGTGGAGTATGAAGCTTCAAAATTAATCAACCAGCCGGATGATGCCCAGTCCTACGAGGAGTTCTTCATGGCTGTTAATCCTCTGCAGCTTGGGTCAAATGCTATGGGTCAAGCAAAGAGCAAGGATATCAAGTTGGACGGTATCGATGTCTCTATTGGTGGATTGAGAATCTTGACAGACACTACCTTGACTTTGGCTTATGGTCGAAGATATGGCTTAGTTGGTCAAAACGGTATAGGAAAGTCTACATTATTGAGAGCCTTGGCCAGGAGAGAATTGGCAATTCCTACTCATATTTCCATTCTTCATGTGGAGCAAGAGGTATTAATTCTTGGCCCTCAACTTTTGGAGACAATTACTGATGATTCAAGATTACCGGAGATGATACACCTGCGCTACAAGCTGTACTCGATGCAGACGTATGGCGAAAGCATCTGCTTGCTGAGCAAATTGTGAGTTTTTCCTTCAACAAATCCCCCTGTCTTGTGCTAATAGCCCCAGAAAATCTCACAGCAGCTTGCGGAGATTGAGGCAGAACGTTCGACTTTAGCAGACACATCAACAGATGCTGAAAAGCTTGACAAAGACCGTGAAGGTCTCGATCAGACCCTAGGTGACATCCAATCTAAGCTCGCGGAGATGGAATCTGATAAGGCCGAATCCAGAGCTGCGACAATCCTCGCAGGTCTTGGATTTTCCCCTGAGCGACAGCAATTTGCAACCAAGACCTTTTCTGGAGGTTGGCGTATGCGTTTGGCATTAGCTCGAGCACTGTTCTGCGAACCTGATCTACTACTTCTTGACGAGCCGTCTAACATGTTGGACGTCCCATCCATTACTTTCCTTGCCACTTATCTCCAAGGTTACCCAAGTACCGTTCTTGTAGTTTCTCACGACAGGGCATTTTTGAACGAAGTCGCCACCGATATCATACATCAACACTCCGAACGCCTAGATTACTACAAGGGAGCCAACTTCGAATCTTTCTACGCCACCAAAGAAGAACGACGAAAGACTGCGAAGAGGGAATATGAAAACCAAATGGTCCAGCGAGCCCACCTCCAAGCTTTCATTGACAAATTCCGTTACAATGCCGCCAAATCCTCTGAAGCCCAATCACGAATCAAGAAGCTAGAAAAGATGCCCGTTCTCGAAGCGCCCGAATCCGAATACACTGTGCACTTCAAATTCCCAGAAGTTGAAAAGCTTTCACCTCCAATTGTGCAAATGACAGATGTTACCTTTGGCTACTCTAAGGACAAAATCCTCCTCCGCAACGTCGATCTCGACGTGCAACTCGATTCTCGAATCGGTATCGTCGGTCCCAACGGTGCCGGTAAAACAACGGTGCTCAAACTCTTGATTGGTAAATTAACACCAACCTCTGGGCTTATATCTCAAAACCCTAGACTACGGATCGGGTTCTTTGCTCAACATCATGTCGATGCCCTTGATTTGACTACCAGTGCCGTCGGATTCATGGCCAAAAATTACCCTGGGAAAGCCGATGAAGATTACCGTCGACATCTCGGCGCCTTCGGAATTACAGGTATGACCGGTCTACAAAAAATGGAGCTCCTATCCGGAGGTCAGAAATCACGTGTTGCATTCGCATGCCTCTCCCTTACGAACCCCCATATCTTGGTCCTCGATGAGCCTTCCAATCATTTGGATATCGAAGCTATGGATGCATTGAGTACGGCGTTGAACCAGTTCCAGGGAGGTGTGTTGATGGTTAGTCACGATGTGACAATGTTACAGACGGTGTGTACTAGTCTTTGGGTTTGTGATCAGGGGACGGTTGAGAAGTTTCCAGGTGATGTACAGGCGTATAAGAAGAGGATTACGGCGCAGGCGGATGCAAGTGGAGTTGTCCAGGCTCATTAGAGATATTGTCATTGGAGACAGCTGGCAAGAAATCATATCGCTGGTTTCATTTCCAGACGTCTTTTAGAGCACGTGAAGACCCCTTCTCTGTGACGCTTTTCCTACTATTTCCCCTCTTCCTCATATTTCTAGCTTGCCTCTTGTTGATGATTTCTTCTTCGGCCTTGGCATCCAACCCCTCAGGCGTTACATTCGCAACTGATTAGCTTTATTTGGGAACACTCGGGTATACTAGTTTGGAAGATCTTCAACCACACCTATGGAGAAAAGAAGAAGGTATAACGAGACCTGGTAGGTCTGGGCGAGGGAGATCCGGAAGCTCGCAACCCTGGTGCCCCATCTTCCTGGACACAATCCCTGCCATGGGAACACCCGATAACTCGCCATATCTGAGATCTGTCATGCATTACAAGATGTGATTCGTTACGAAGAGTCCTAGTGATATAGACCTCAAAGTAGCGCGGACCTTCTCCGCACTGCGGAAATAAAATGGAGACGACATGGTGGCGCGCTAAGTGCAGACATGGACGACCATCGTTGATGAAGCAATTGAACAAGGCGCTCCAAGTGGATTTGCAAGATTTCTGAAAGTGTATTCAACTTCGTTGCCGTGGGCGAGGGTATTTATTCCTTTTGATATATATCAGTACACTGTTCTAAACGTGTAAGAAAATAGAATACTTTCACGTTTTGAAAGTCCCTTAAAGTTTCCCCGAGTCAAGTACTACCCCGCATACCCTATGAAATAGTTCGCGCATCAGTCCCACTCTATATTTGAATTGATCGTCACCATTGTACATCCAAAGCAGATACACTGGCCTACAGGACCAATGGAAATAAGAAGTGTCCAGCGTGTGCGGCGGTGTTACAACTCCTTTTGTCCGCCATTCCGAACCCACCCTCTCTCTATCAAGATCTGGGTCAAGCTAGGGGTTTGATGGCATTCCACTTTCGACTATGGTTACACTTGGTGTGAGTGCCGAGGTGGGGTTACAGAACTTAAAAGAAAGCTCCCCCTGCCTCACTCCCGTTTACAGCTACAGTCTTGTCTAACTCTTTCGACTCTCTCTTTCGATTTCAACACCGGATATCTCAAGCACAATGGGTTCAATAGAACAGGAATCAGACATCAACGGTATCCCAGAGGTGGATTGTCTACTCGTAGGGGCTGGATTTGGCTCTTATACTATGATCAATAGGCTGCGCAAGCTTGGCTTGAATTGCAAAATTTACGAGAAGGGATCCAGAAGCGGAGGCATCTGGTACTGGAACTGCTATGTAAGTCTCTCAGATGTCTCGATCTTCTTCCCTGTGCTGACAGTAATAGCCTGGCGCCCGCGTAGACTCGGACACGCCTATCTACCAATTATTCGACAAAGAACTGTACGAAGACTTCACTTTCAAAGAAAGATACCCTGGTGGAAAGGAATTACGAAGATATTTTGAGTATGTAGACCGGAAATGGAACAGTACGTCCTTCTCTTTGATTTTACGGTCGTTCAGGAGCCGAGCTCTTGAGCATATTCCTGAAAAGCTCCCAGGATATGTTCGAAACAGCTTAGGAAGACCCATTCTAATTTGCCTCTAGTCTCTAAGGACGTAGAATACGATAAGCACGTCGATTCCGCAACTTTTCACAGGGAAAGAAACCAATGGCTTGTTGAAACCTCATGTGGTGGACGAATTTACTGCCGCTGGTTCATTCCATGCATAGGCTTTGCTTCTCGTCGATACACCCCTCCTGTTGCAGGTCTAGGCAACTTCAAGGGTGATATCTACCACACCGCGGTTTGGCCTCAACACGATGTCAATATGAGAGGGAAGCGTGTCGCACAAATTGGAACCGGTGCCAGCGGCATCCAATGTGCTCAAACCATTGCGCCGAAAGTCGATCATTTCACTCTCTTCCAACGCACTCCCAACATGTGCCTTCCAATGAACCAGCGGCAGCTAAACCCAGCCGAAGAGGAAAAAAAGAAAGCTGCAGGCGTCTACGAAGCGGAATTTGCCAAGACGAGAGAAACATTTGCTGGCTTCACATACACCTTTCTCGAGAAAAACACCTTCGACGATACCCCCGAGGAGCGTGAAGCGCAATATCACAAATTGCTAGTCGAGGAGGGCGGCTTCCGTTTTTGGCTCAATACATACAAAGACATGCTTTTCGACCCCAAAGCCAACGACGAAGCTTACAAATTCTGGCGCAAGATAGTCCTAAAACGGATCCCGGACCCAAAGAAACAAGAGATCCTCGCTCCAGAAGTGCCACCCCACCCCTGGGGCACCAAGCGCCCTTCTCTCGAACAAAACATTTACGAAGTCCTCAGTCTCCCACACGTCGATCTCGTCGACGTCAACAAGACCCCTATTCTAGAAGTCACCGAGAAAGGACTTCGAACTGAAAATGGGTTAGTAGAAGCCGACATCCTCGTTCTCGCCACCGGTTTCGATTCCGTAACCGGTTCTCTCGCACAACTCAACATCCGGGGCATCAACGGCGAAACCATTGCCGACAAATGGAAAGACGGCACGAAAACAGCTATGGGTATCGCGATGGCTAATTACCCTAACATGTTCTTTTTGTATGGACCGCAAGCGCCGACCGCGTTTAGTAATGGACCCACGTGCACGCAATTTCAGGCTGAGTGGTTGGAGAAGACGTTGAAGAGGCTGACGGAGGAGAAGATTACGTATTTTGAGGCCAAGGATAGTGCGGAAGCGGAGTGGAAGGAGAAGATGGATAAGGCGTGGTATGCGAGTCTGTTTCCGTTGGCGAAGAGTTGGTATCAGGGGGCGAATATTCCGGGGAGGAAGGTTGAGCCGCTTAATTGGTGAGTTTCCCCGTTCCATTATTGGCACAGGTAGAGCTAACGTTGTTTAACAGGGCTGGTGGGATGCCTGAGTATGTAGGCTCTTTGGATAGAAGTCTGGATAACAACTACCAATCCTGGATAGTTGCGCAGTAATGGTTCCACGGTACGATGAAATTTGGTTCTTGTTCGTAGGGCGCGTTGTTCTTGTTGTACAAACTTTCAGGGTATATATTATCTTATCAGTCTTGTCTGAGTCTTCCCTTCACATAAAGTGACGGCTGATCAATACTGTTCTCCTTGGGAGGAAGTAGTATCAACATGCGTGCCTCGTGAAACATCACTGCCAATCGCCATTTCTCGCCTCTTGAATATCTCAATAACACTGTTCTCATACCTATAGTTGCAATACGACCCCATAGTGAAGTTTCACTGCCGGCCACCAAGGACATGTGTGGT
>Ga0182030_10019290_pt1 | contig 13003 bp, 16 predicted proteins | sample 812S3MmetaG_FD_121299 | JGI IMG/M metagenome (GOLD analysis project Ga0182030, IMG submission 121299) | Permafrost microbial communities from Stordalen Mire, Sweden - 812S3M metaG (Illumina Assembly) | ecosystem: Environmental > Terrestrial > Soil > Wetlands > Permafrost | place: Sweden... | reverse complement strand
CGGCTCGAAGGCCTTGTCCTCCGCATCCAGATTGCGCCCGGCCAGGAATGCCCGCAGTCGCTCCGCAACGCCGGGATGCAAGGGCAATGCCGCATCCTTCCGGTTTTTCGTTGTAGCTGCGCGGGCGGCAATTTTGGGTGCCGGATCATCGAGGCGGATGTCGCGCACTTCCACCTGCTGCAATTCGCCGAGTCGCAGCCCCGTTGTCAGCGCGACCAGGTACGCGAGCCCACGCTCTCCGGAGCCGTCCACAAGGCGCGAAGCCTCGTCGTCCGTGAGCGCACGCCGCGGGCGCCGCTTCTCGTCCCTGGCTGGCAGCAGATCGAGTGACCGCAGCGGATTGAAACCGATGCGGCCCTGCTTCACCATCCAGTTCAGCACCGAGCGCATCGAAGTCAGAAAATCGTTCAGCGTCTTAGGGGATAATTTGCTGCCAGTCCGCCAGCGCGTGTAGTCCTCCGCTTTCACATCCCTGGCGTAACGCCATCCACATTGCTCGATCAGCCGGAGCACCCGGCCTCGGACGCCCGCCACGTATTGATCATCCCGCAGCCGCTCCTTGGCCGCGATCCAATCGTCCAAATGGGCGCTAAGCAGCTTGTTCGCGGCGTCCCGCTCCACCTTTGGCGCGATCAATCCCGCCGCCTCGCGCTCCCTTTCATCCAGAAGCTCCCGCAACTTCTTTTCGGCTACTTGGCGATTCGTGCAGCCGAGGGGCACCTGGGTGATTCGCTTCTCTTCTCCCAGCCGAATCCGCGCGTCGTAGGTCCGCGCCCCTTTTCGTTTGATGACGTATGCAATCATATTTTAGCTCTCCGGCAGACCTTGCTTCACGAGGAAATCCCGAATCGCGACGAGCGGCAAAAATGACCGGGCGCGGATTTTGATTGGCGGGGGAAGTTGGCCGTCATCAATAAGCCGGTAAACCGTCCGCACGCACGCCCGAATCATCGCCGCCGCTTCGCGCAGCGACACCAACTCACTTTGCATCGCTGGTCTCCTCCTCTCGCTCCTGCTTTTTGAGAACGCCCAACGTCATGAGGCGCAGATCGGATGGAAGCGCGAACCACTCCGTCTCCAAGCAATCACGCGCGGCGTCGTATTCGGCCAGCGCCTCTCCCGTTTGCTCATGCGTTCCAGGCCAGATTCCGGGCGAATTGCCCCTGATTGCATCGAAGAGATCGGCATCTTCAAGCAAGCGCTCCGGCCTGATATCCAACGCCGCAGCAACGGTGCGGGCAGCGGGCTCGACTCGATCTAAGATCGCCAACGCATGCTTCTCTGGCTCACGGAGTGCCTTGGCGATTGTGACGGCACTGAGCTTCACACCGTGTTCGTCCTGCAAAAACGAACTGATCGCGCGGGTGCTCATACGCTTCGATGCGGTGTAAATGTATGGGAACAAGGAGGTTACCAAGCCACGACCGGATATCCCCTGTTCCTGAGAATGCGCCACTAGTGAAGTTCCAATTTCTGAAATATCGAATTCGCTCATAGCGTTCATAGTTCACGATATTTACACTCTTTGCAAGTAGGATTTTTGGCGACGCTGGGGCACCAGTAAGGCGACTCGCCTCTCGCGCTTCGGCAACCGCTTTTCCGCTTCGCAAACATTGCAGGCTCCCCCATACTCAAATTTTTTCATCGTCATGACGAAATTGTCCTCAGTCGGCGTTATCACAGTGATCCTCCTCGCCGCAGGCGGATTCTGGTGGGGTAGCGCCAAGGCACTCACACGATGGAAAGAACTGCATCTCGAGGTTTCGATGCTTAAATCAGAGGAGCAAAGTCTTCAATCGAACGTGAGCCTGCTCAAATCGGATATCGATTTCGAAAAGACCCTACGAAAACCCGATGAGGAAATACGAAAAATGGACAGAGAAAGAGTGAATCGAATAGAGGAAATCCTTTCGGCTCGCATCGATGTCCTCCAAGCGGATTTTGACAGCCTTAGCGGAGCAACGACGACTCTTGACCCTTCGGGAAATGGATTCGGCAGACTCAATACCGATACAGGACGATTTCTAATTGCTTGCGAAAACGTACAACCCTATCTCGACGGAGACAAAGTTACGGTCAAGATCGGTAATCCAAACGCGGCAGACTATCATGGTTTTACGCTAAAGGTGAAATGGGGGCAAAAAGAACCGGAATTCCCTGATTCCACTAGTGAACCTGACGACACATGGCAAAAGGCTCACACGAAATGGAAAGCGGACGACGCAAGGTGGCAAGCTGAATTACAGCGCAAAGAAATCCCATTTGCTGATCTCTTAAAAACCGGAACATGGCATACCGTTGAGATGGTACTATCTCCCGTTAAAAGCGGCGGACTCGGGTATATTGAGATTGGAATGGAAGCACCGACGATAGGCCTTTCCAAAGATGATTCATTTGACCGGTAGAAACTCTTCCCGCTGTAGCGTTCCTCAATGCCTCCTATTGACACCTCTCTAACTCAACCAATATACTCACATGAATATCGGCGAATGCCCTCACTGTAGCGCGAAAATCCAAGAGGTGACGATGGAGGCGATTACAATACGATCCGGTCTAAGTTCATGGAGTGGAATCTCCTTTGTCTGTCCCTCATGCTCAAAGGTTATCTCTGTGGCGATGGACATAGTCCACGAACTGCGACAAAGCCTTCCGACTACAACTCGATAAGTGAAAGTCAATCGCTCAAATGCGGCACAAGCCATTCCGAGTGATTCCACGAGCTTGTTTCGATATGCAATCTGCAATTCTACAGAACTGTACCGCCGCTAAAATGGGGCGTCAGTTGATTTCCCAATGCCTAAAAGTTCATCCGCGCAGCACATCCAATATGGCTTGTCAGCCGGACCCAACCCCACGCTCCATCCTTCAGAAATAGTTCGAATTTCCAACCACTGCGCGAGTCGCATGCGGTCCCGGAAATTCTTATTGCCGGTCCAGGAGAACGCTTCTTTGCACGCCCGGTAAATGCGGCAGAAGAGCGAATCGAAAACCACGTCCTTAACCTTGGTCCAGTCCCAATCACCGAACCCGGCCCACATCCGCCAGCCCTTGAGGCATTCTGGACGATCCTTCGAGAGATATTTGGCAAGGTAGCTCGCTCTCTCCGGGGGAATCCGCATTACATGAATCCGGCCCCACCCAGCAAGGAAGGCCAGCTCACGCGCCACGTTCACGTCGATCCATCGATTGGTCACCAAATGCACGTGCAGCCCGTGGTTCTTATGTAATTCAAACACGCGCAATCCCGCCAGCTTCGGCCAGCGCCGTTTGAGCAGCGTAAGCAAATGGTTCCACTTCTTCCGGGTGGCTTTCACATCCAGCACGGCGGCAAAGGTGAAGGTCCACATGAAAAGCTTCTCCTTCCCGAGGGTCTGCGTTGCGAAGAGGTAGGCGGCTTTGCTTTTGGTCATGGGTGGGGCTGTGGAGTTGTTTGTATATAGACAAGGTTAAGGGCCGCCAAGGGGTGCCGGGCTAAAGCCCGGCACCCCCGGGACCCCTTTATTCAGTCAATCGGCACCGGCTCACGGAGGCTCATCCAGGCAGTGGCGAAGCCGTTCTCCTTTTTCAGCGCATCCACTTCGAAGGCGTACCGCTTCCCGCGCTCAAGCTCGACCTTGACCTGCGTGGGGTCCGTTACGGCCTCAGGGAGCCGCTGCATGATCTTCACGATGCCGAACCCTCCCCCGACCACGCATTCAACGACGAACGTCAGCACGACCCGCTTGCTTGCGAGCCCGGTCTTTCGATCCAAATGCCCCATACTGGACGCATTCCAGCCGCGAAACTCCCCGACGACGGCGAACCACCCCGACAGCACTTTTTCCAACAATTCCGCCCGCGTCATTTGGCCTCCCTCCTCTTCCCATTCTGAAATGGCGCTCCGCGCACCGGCAGCGGAGAGGGGCTAACGCCGCCCCTCAGACCCGGCGGTTCGGGGGGAACTGCATCCGCGGTTCGCTTGGCATCCCGCCTTGTCCGTGCGCCTTGAAAACAGGGATTTGTCGTGTAACATTGCGTCGGAATGCACACCGTCACCCTCGAAGAAGCACAGGCACATTTGCCTGAATTGATCGCCGAAACCCAAGGCGGTGGGGAGATCGTCATTACCCGTGACGACAAACCGGTGGCGAAGCTGGCGGCGGTGGGCCTGGCGACGAAACCAGGCCAAACCTTGCCGCGACGGTCACTACTTGGCCTCCTCGAAGGCAAGGTTATTTTCCACGAGGGGTGGGAAGAAACGCCTGAAGAGTTTAAGCCGTACATGGAATGAGGGTGCTGCTGGACACCCACGCGCTGGTGTGGAGTGTGGCGAACTCTCCGCGTCTGTCGTCCGTGGCACGCAATCTGACGGACGACCCGTCGATCGCGAAGCTGGTGAGCATAGCCTCGCTGTGGGAGATCGCCATTAAGGTGCGGCTTGGAAAGCTTGAGTTCGGCATAGAGTTCGATGCACTGGTGGGATTGATTGAGGATGAGGGACTGGCAACATTTCTGCCCATCACTCCCGCGCATGTTAAACATCTCCAACACCTCGAAATGCACCACCGCGACCCGTTTGACCGAATGTTGGTAGCCCAGGCGCTGGCGGAGAATCTCACGCTCGTAAGCGCTGACACCTCGCTCGACGCCTATGGGGTCCAGCGGCTCTGGTAGTTCGACTGCAATCATGGCCGGACCTCCCGTCGAGTGGACCGCACAATGGCGAGTATCGCCGCCCTCAGCGGCTCCGGCAGACCCTCCCACGCCGAGAGAACTTCCCAGCCATCGAGCCTGATCCGCGCATCGTGTGACGCTATTTGTGACAGCGCACCGCCCAAACCCGCATCAATACAGCTGTCGGCCTCAGGTTCGAATTGTCGCCCCGACTTCTGAAACACAAGTCTGGTACATGGTTTTATGAAAATCGCGATTCACCGCGAATTTTAGTGGTAGCCCCTTTTGGTAGCCCTTTCGGTTGCCAGATAAGCCACTCGGTTAATTTAAGAAATCGTCCCGTCCTGGCAGCCGATTTCTTCTGGTGTCGCCTTCCATGATTTGAGGAGGAGTGAAGGATTCTCTGGTGCGACCCGATATACCGTGATATTACACGGTTAATGCCGCCCCGGCCACAAACCCGTCTCACCCAGGCCCAATTCCGGATAGCCCGCATCTTGGCGAAATGGGAAGAGCAGGGGCGTCCCGCATTCGTTTCAGATTTGGTCGCCGAACTAGGCGTTCCGGCAGAGAGCAGCATCACCGACACACTTCAGCGAATGAAGAGGAATGGCTTCATCGAAATTCTTGGAGGGGGGGCAAAAGGCCGATCTCGGCTGCTACGCCTAATGGCGACCGGACGTTATGCGGTTGGGAGCGGTGGGCTCCCGTTATTGGGCAAAATACCGGCTGGACGGCTTGAGGAAGCCCTCGCTGAGCCAATGAGCATCGTCGAAGAGGATGATTTGCTGTCCTGGCGCCCCGGAGATTTTCTCCTCCAAATCAAGGGGGATTCGATGATAGGCGACGGCATTTTGCCCGGAGATTTGGTTTTGCTTCGGCCAAACATGCAAATCGAGCAGGGAGAAATCGCCGCCGTTCACGTTCGGGATGATTACGAGAGCACTCTCAAGCATGTGTACGTTGAACCCAATCAAGTCCGGCTCCGCGCCAGCAACCCGGTTTATGAAGACATTTTGGTTTCCGCCCAAGATTGGCGTGGCCCGGCCGGCGTGTTTCGCGGCCTTGTTCGTCGCTCCGGCCGGCACTGACGCGCATGAAGACGAAATTGCTCTCGTTAATCCAGGGGCCAATGTCGTCCAGTGCCACTTGTCGCCACGATTGCAAACCCGGCTTGAAATTTCATATTGATGCCGTTCCTCCTCCAAAAATGACTGAAACTGGCACATGAAAAACCTCTCTGCCAGCCAACAAAAGGCAGGAGGAATCGACTTTTCGGGCTTCTTCCGCAGCCCGCGTGAATGGGAGGAGAACGAACTTGCGCGCCGTCACGGGCACTACCTGTCGCGGGCTTGGAACCAGTTCGGCTTATGGGCGGTCTTCTGTGTTGAGGGGCGTCCGACAGTCTATTTCAAGCGCGTTTCAAAACTGGATTCAACATTGGAGGCCGAGTGGCAGAGGCAGTTGTGGAATCATGGGTTGGCCACGATGCTGGTGGTTGAGGACGCGAGCAACGTGCGGATTTATTCGGCGCTTGCCAGGCCTGCTCCACAGGCTCCGAGTTCATTGGACGATGGCCGGCTGGTCGCTGTACTCGATCAAGCGGCATTTGCCAGTGAGTTGTTGCAATTCGTCCGCAGTGTCGAAACCGGGCGGTTCTATCTCGATCATCCGAACAAATTCCGGCCCGAAGCCAGCATCGACGCATACATGTTGGAAAATCTCGGCGCCGCGCGTGATGAGATGTGCGATTCGCAATGGGACGATGCACTTGACCCGGTAACGGCCCACGCCTTTCTCGGGCGATGTCTCTTCACGAGTTACCTCTTGGAGCGCGCGATTATCGGGACCGAACAACTCACCCATGTCAGCGCCCCTACCGCCGGCACGCTCCGGGAACTATTGCAAAAGGTCAATTCGACCGAAGCGATTCGTATTCTCTATGCTCTTTTCGGGCTGTTGCAGGACGATTTCAATGGAAGCCTTTTCGGGCTGCAACTCGTTGGAGAGCGCCGCCAAATGCGGGCTCGCCACATTGATGTCCTCCGCCGGTTCTTCGCTGGCGAAGAATTTTCAAGCGGTCAGGTATTGCTTCCCGGATTCGATCTATACGATTTCAAACTTATCCCAATCGAGTTCATCAGCGCCATTTACGAAGACTTTCTTGCTGCCGAAGCAGATGATTCTGAGGACAGCACAGCCCGAAGCGGGCGGCGCAAGACAGGAGCCTACTACACTCCGCCCCGGCTGGCGGAACTCGTGGTTGATGTCGCCACTCGTGAATGGACGACTTTGCTCGACAAACGCTGCCTGGACCCGGCGTGCGGCTCTGGAATTTTCCTGGTTATCCTGTTTCAACGAATGGCGGACGAATGGCGTCGCCGAAATCCGCGAGCAAAGAATGTCGGTCGCGCACAAACTCTGCGGCGACTGTTGACGGAGAATTTGTGCGGCATAGATCGCGACAGCACCGCCTGCATGGTGGCGTGCTTCAGCCTTTACCTCGCTTTCCTCGACCAATTCGATGAACCAAGCGACATATGGGAACTGAAGAAGGAACTCGAAACATCGGGTTCGGCCAAAGTGCTTCCGCAACTACTCGCTTCCAGCGAGGAGCCAAAAGGAAGCGCCGCCACAATTTATGCCGAGGATTTCTTCGATCCAAAGCTTCCCGACTTGGGTAAATTCGATCTCGTCATTGGAAATCCGCCGTGGATTGGACGCCAACAATCCAACGAGGCTGCCATGCTGGAGGCTTGGCTTCTCTCCGAACGGAACCCCGCCTTCCTGAACGGGCCGAAAGCGCGCGCTGATCGCCTGGCACGGTATTTTCCCGAAAAACAATCGGCGGTAGCCTTCATGTGGAAGACGCCAGTCCACGCAAACGACAATGGACGCATCTGTCTGCTGTTGCCGTCGCGCATTTTTCTTTCGCTTGGAAATGACGCTTTTCAGGCTGCATGGTTTCGCCGCTTTACGATGGAAAGCGTATGGCTTCTCGCAGACTATCGCCGCTTGCTGTTCGCGGGAGCCATTTGTCCTGCTCTGATTGCGAGCTTCACACCTGAACGACCGGATCGGGAAGTTGCCGAGATTGAGTATTTGGTTCCGAAGGTGGATCGCCATGATCCACGACGCGCCGGGATCGTGATCCTTCCAGACGACCGCAAGCAACTTTATCTCCGCGACGTCATTTCGAGTTCGGACACTGGAACCGCGGCATCTTTCTGGAAGAAGCACTACTGGGGCACGGGGCGCGACCTTGAATTAGTGGACCGGTTGATGAAATTACCTCGCCTGAGTGCGCTCGCCAACCGGCCTGGAAAAACACGCTGGAGCAAGGGAGTTGGTTTTCAACCCTTTCATGAAGGGCGAACCACGGGAGACCCAAAATCTGCATGGTGGGATCGTACACACCTGTATCTTGATACGGCTGCGGATGAAATCGACCTACTTCTTTTAGAGAGTGACTGTGAGAAAGTCGGCGACCGCTTCCGTAAACTGCGCCGCAAGCACGATCAGAAGCTGTCACAGCCTCCGCTGGTTATTTTTAATCGGTCCTGCACCAAAATCGCTTTCTGCGGCTTCCCTATCATTTTTCAGGACACACTTCGTTCAATCTCTGGCCCGAGCGAAGACACCGATCTGCTACTCTTCCTCACCGCCGTATTGAATTCGCCTTTGTGCCTCTACTTTCTTTTTCACACGACCGCAAATCTGGGCATCGAGCGCGAAACCGCACTTCTTGACGAGTACCTGCGGATTCCATTCCCGTTGCCGGAGCAAACCCGCAATCCGAAAGTAAGCCGGGAAATTGTTCAAAAGGTGGCGAGGCGGTTGATGAAAGCACGGACGGCACTCGGCACTGCTTTCCAACTCGCCGCAAAACGCGAGCAGATTATCGCGGAAGCGAAGGCCGATACCACGGCATTGGTTTTCGAATACTATGAACTCTCCGGCTGGGAACAGCAGCTTGTGCATGATACCGTCGAAATCATCAAGCCCAGCGCCACTCCCGCCTCGCTTGACGCTGATATCCCGACTCTCCGCAGGACCGATTTACCCGGCAACGACTTCCATCGAAATTATGCGACACAGCTTTGCCGCACGATAAATCGTTGGGCGCAACGGCAGTCTTGGAAACTCGAAGCGACCGCCCGTATAGCTGGGCGTATCGGTCTAGGTCTGCTCACGCTTCATCGCACATCCCAGCCTTCGGCTTATGAGGAAAAGCAGGCGGATGCTGAATTTGAAAAGATTCTTGATCGCATACAAAAGGCTTCTATACGCCAGCACGGCCAGCTTTCTTTCCTTCGCGGCTTTGCTTTGGTCGAAGCCGAAAACATTCACATTCTCAAGCCGCTTATAGCGCGGCATTGGACACAAAGCGCTGCGTTGAACGACGCAGACAGCATCGTCAAACAGATGCTGCTTGCAACCGAGAAAGCCTGATGCAAGTCGTTGTCGGCAACGGAGCAAATCGGTGGTTCCCGGATGGATTCGTGCCTGAAATTCTCGAACTTCTGCTTGCGACTTGGAAGAAGTTGAAATTGCGATGCGATGTGCAACTTGAACCTCGGATCACCAATCTTTTCAGCCAGGCAATAGAGGAAGAATACACCCGCCAAGGCAAAGCGTGGTATGTCCATCCTGAAATCAAGGAATCCGATCCTCAAACCGGAAAAGAAATCTCCCGTACAGACATACGCTTTTATCATCGTGATATTCCCGGGCAGAAATTATATTTCGTATTGGAAGCAAAACGGCTTCATGTGAAGTCTGAAAATTCCACGCACTTAGGCTATACCGAGTATATTGGAGCCGATGGAATGATGTGTTTCATTACCGGAAAATACAGTCGTACCGCTCCTTTCGGTGGCATGATTGGCTATGTGATGGACGGCGAACTGGACCAAGCCGCGAAAGGAATCGCTGACGCCATCCAAACTCGTGCAGCCGAATTGAGACTGGCGGACAACACCCAATACCAAGCGTCACCACTGATGCCGTGCCATCCGTGGAATGGAGAAACTTATCATCGCCGAAAGAGTGGGCTGTTCGCGATGTATCACCTTCTTTTTTCTGTCCCTCTTGCGACAAAGAAATAGAGCCGGCGGCCAGATGTCCGATTGGCCTTCATCTCGATGTAGCGAAAGTGAGTTTGGGACCAAGAGGTCGCAGGTTCGAATCCTGTCGCCCCGACTTTTTCCAGTGTTTGACAGGGCGTGACTGGAAACGCCAGAATGTGACAATCGCCTGTATTCATCAGGGGTTGAGCGGCTTCTTCCGCCTTTGACACTGTGACTACTTGCGACCCGTTTTGACCCGCTGGGACTAAACTTTGTGACGGTATGTGTGACGTGCCATCTGGCGCTTGCCCGCCCGGCAGATTGAGCAGTCGCACCGTCTCATCCGCCGGCAGGAGGCTCGTGTCGGTGTAAATGTGATCGCTCAGCCGGCGGTCGCTGTGCCGCATCAAAAGCATGAGCACCCGCTGAGGGACGTTCAGCCGCTGCAAGTTCGTGCAGAATGTATAGCGCAGGGAATGGAAATCGACGATTCGGCCCTCCGCATCCTTGGACGGGATACCGGCGGCCTCCAGGTCTCGCTTGAATTGCCGCCGTGGGCACAACAGAGCCTCGAATGCCTTGTCCTCCGCATCCAGATAACGCCCGGCCAGGAATGCCCGCAGTCGCTCCACCACGCCGGGATGCAGGGGCAATACGGCATCCTTCCGGTTTTTCGTCGTAGCTGCACGGGCGGCGATCTTGGGTGACGCATCATCGAGCCGGATGTCGCGCACTTCGACCTGATGCAATTCGCCCAATCGCAAACCCGTTGTGAGCGCGACCAGGTAGGCCAGTCCGCGCTCACCGGAGCCGTCCACAAGGCGCGAAGCCTCTTCATCCGTGAGCGCACGCCGCGGGCGCCGTTTCTCGTCTCTGGCCGGGAGGAGATCGAGTGACCGCAGCGGGTTGAACCCAATGCGACCCTGCTTCACCATCCAGTTCAGCACCGAGCGCATCGAAGTCAGAAAATCGTTCAGCGTCTTGGGGGATAATTTGCTTCCGGTCCGCCAGCGCGTGTAGTCCTCCGCTTTCACATCCCTGGCGTACCGCCATCCACATTGCTCGATCAGCCGGAGCACCCGGCCCCGGACGCCCGCCACGTATTGATCGTCCCGCAAACGCTCCTTGGCCGCGATCCAATCGTCCAAATGGGCATTGAGCAGCTTGTTCGCGGCGTCCCGCTCCACCTTGGGCGCGATCAGCCCCGCCGCCTCGCGCTCCCGTTCGTCCAGAAGCTCCCGCAGCTTCTTTTCGGCCACTTGGCGATTCGTGCAGCCGAGAGGCACCTGGGTGATTCGCTTCTCGTCTCCGAGCCGAATCCGCGCGTCGTAGGTCCGCGTTCCCTTTCGTTTGATGACGTATGCAATCATAAATTAGTTCTCCGGCAGACCTTGCTTCACGAGGAAATCTCGAATTGCGACGAGTGGCAAAAACGAACGGGAGCGAATCTTGATTGGCCGGGGAAGTTGCCCGTCATCAATGAGCCGGTAAACCGTTCTCACGCATGCCCGAATCATCGCGGCCGCTTCGCGCAGGGAAACTAAATCACTCTGCATCGCCGCCCTCCTCCTTATCGAGCTTCACGAAATAATCGTAACATTGCGAACGAGCCGCGCCGTTAATTCCAAACCATTTCTCTTTCAGGAACTCCACCGCGTCCTCAAAATCCTTGTACGCGTGGTAAAAATCCTCGTTCGTTTCACCCGCCAAGATCGGCTTGGCCTCCTTCATGACATCGGGGAAAATATCAGGGTCGATTTCATACAGCACACGCTCGATCGTGTTCTCCGTGGCATCGGCGACGACCCTCGCGGCAGGCTCGATGAATTCGGCAAACGCTTCCCATTGCTTGTCCGGGTTCCGTAGCGCCCGCGAAACGGTGGCTTGGCTGATCTGAAGATCGTAGTTCGTTTTCAGCCAATGGCTGATTCCTCGGGTGCTCATTTTCCGCGAGGCTTCCCAGATGTACGGGAAAAGCTGTTGCAGAAGGGTGCGCGGCGGTTGGTGAAAGTCTGTTGCATCGGCAACCAGATGACTGCCAATGGAACTAAGATCGGGTATTTCGTTTTCCATGGAGGGAGATTATGCCTGATTCATAGCTGAGTTAAACGATTCATATGAGTTTTTTCGTTTCAAAATTCTGCTCCCTTGAAAATTCTTGTTACCTATTGGCGGTCAACGGTATGCACACATCGCCTTTACCTCCATCTATTCGCCCTGATGCCGTCTCCCAAGAAAAACGGGCCATGAGCAACGGCGTTTTCTCGCGTGTCGCCTTAGAAGTTGCTACGCCACTCCCAGATCCCCGGAATGAACCAGCGCTCCCCGTCTCGACCAAAAGCCCGATTACCCGTCGAGCCATTGGCTGGCATATCTCTGATTCTTGCCTTCCTGATTATGATTTGGCCGACTGAGGCGGACATGCTCGTAGGCGCACTCGATATGCGAAAAGTGGCAGATGCCGGAGCGTTGTGCGTCATTTGTTTCGTCGTCGTGTTCACGCCGTTCATTCTGTCCTGGCGCAGATTGCGCCGTCATCCCGGTAAATGGCGCGGTCGCGGATACTTGATCGCCACAGGGGTGATCCTCGCCCTCAACGTCATTTCCGTCTTCTACTGGTTCTTCGATTACAATCCCCCAAAGTGAAATGTCCGCGCCCCATGGCCAAAAGGCAAAGATACTCATGGTCAGCATGGCGGCGGCGATGGCTTACGGCATCATCCACGATCAAATCACGGCCCATCTTTGCGTCGAATACTTCACGGTCGCCCATCCGCCTTTGTTCCATACGCAATCTCCAACGGTTCTCGCATTCTGCTGGGGCGTTCTTGCGACGGTTGGAATCGGTGCCGTGCTGGGTGTAATACTCGCTGAAGTATCTCAGTCAGAAGGTTTGCCTTCATATCCCATCCTTCGACTGTGTCGCCTGATTCTCATTCTCTTGGGGACGATGGCGCTCGCAGCATTCCTCGCCGGTGTCCTCGGATTCGAGCTTTCGCGATATTCCCTTCTCTCTCTTCCATCTGCTTTCTCCCAATTCATTTCACCCTCCCGCCGCGACCGCTTTATGGCTGTCTGGTTCGCTCACGGTGCCAGCTATCTCACCGGCTTAACCGGTGGCACATTCCTAACTCTCCACATTTGGAATCAAAGAGGCAGACCCGAATGGCACTAAGATAAGGCAGGTTTAGGATGTTTTGGATCTGGGTTTTCGGCGGACACTTTCCGCTGAATTCAGGAGGACCTCCTGGCTGATGGCGCGCAGTTCTCGAAGGATCGCT
>Ga0182030_10019289_pt1 | contig 13003 bp, 8 predicted proteins | sample 812S3MmetaG_FD_121299 | JGI IMG/M metagenome (GOLD analysis project Ga0182030, IMG submission 121299) | Permafrost microbial communities from Stordalen Mire, Sweden - 812S3M metaG (Illumina Assembly) | ecosystem: Environmental > Terrestrial > Soil > Wetlands > Permafrost | place: Sweden... | reverse complement strand
TACAATTCCGCGGCAGCGCTGCCGCGGCCCCATTGAAGCCCTTCCAAAACAACGGGCCACTGCTGTACAGGGATAATTCCGCGGCAGCGCTGCCGCGGCCCCATTGAAGCGTTGATTCTGCGCAGGCTGTGCGCGAATTCTTGGGAATTCCGCGGCAGCGCTGCCGCGGCCCCATTGAAGCGACCAACTTGACCCGCGGCGAACCGTCGAGCATGGCAATTCCGCGGCAGCGCTGCCGCGGCCCCATTGAAGCAGATCCCGTCCACAATGTACGTCCCTGTCGTCAAGCAATTCCGCGGCAGCGCTGCCGCGGCCCCATTGAAGCGCGCACCTTCGGCATCGTTGGTCAATTTTGTTTCCAATTCCGCGGCAGCGCTGCCGCGGCCCCATTGAAGCGATCAGGGTTGCTTCATCGAGCCGAGACAACGGCGTAATTCCGCGGCAGCGCTGCCGCGGCCCCATTGAAGCACGGGGAGCACGCGCGTTTGCACCGTTATCGTTCCAATTCCGCGGCAGCGCTGCCGCGGCCCCATTGAAGCCTGCGTGAACCCATCGTCCCTGTACTTGACCGATGCAATTCCGCGGCAGCGCTGCCGCGGCCCCATTGAACCGCATTGGTCCCAGCCCCCATTTCTCGTCGGCGCGTGCGAGCGCGCCTGCGAGCATTCCAGCTTGGGGCAGGGAACCGCGCCCGAGTGAGCCCTCACACCCGGTAGTCGTCGGCGCGCCAGTTCTTCACCGCGCGCTTGATGGCGTCGGGCGTCAGATTCTCTTCGGCAGCCTTGCGCGCCAGCGCCACGAATTCCTCGTCGGAGGCGAAGCGCAGTCCGATAATCTGCTGGACGCTCAGCCGAGGATCCAGCAGCTTTCCCGTCATGGCGAAGTGACGTAGATTCTCCTCCGCACGGATTGCCCGGTCCTGGGCTTTGAGCGCGAAAATGCGCGCGAAGAACAAGGTGAACACAAGGCAGACCGCCAGCACCACGATCAGGGACGCGCTGTAGATTCGTCGATGGTCTCCCCACGATTCGTAGAGGTTCACGAGGGAGCCGATCACCGTCAGAAACAGGATCGGCAAAATGACTTTGTGAAAGAGGGTCACATAGCGGACGTGGTTTTCGTAGTTCTGCGTGGACATGAATGGGACTCCTTCGTACAGTGTACGACCAGGCCCGGCGGCAATGCGAAAATAGAGCATGGCTTCTCCACCCAGCGCTCTGGACGCCCGCACTCAGGCGTTTCCGTCCCTTACCGCCGCGCAGATCGCCCGCATCCGCCCTTCCGGCCATGCGCGCCCCGTCGAGCGCGGCGAAATCCTCTTCAAGCCCAACGACACGGACGTTCCCTTCTTCGTGCTGCTCTCCGGCGCCATGGAGATCGTGCAGCCCGATATGAATGACGGCGAACGCGCCGTCGCCACCCATGGTCCGGGCCATTTCACCGGCGAAATGACCATGATCTCGGGCCAGCGCTGCCTCGTCATCGGGCGCGTCACCGAGCCCGGCGAGTTCCTGGAACTCAGCGGCGACGCGCTGCGGGCGCTGGTGGCCAAAGATGCCGAATTGAGCGAGATCCTGATGCGCGCGTTCATCCTGCGCCGCATCGCGCTGGTCAACGCCGGCTTCGGGAACGTGATTCTGCTGGGCTCGCGCCACTCCGCCCAGACCCTGCATCTGCGCGAATTCCTCAGCCGCAACGGACACCCGTACACCTATGTCGATCTCGACACCGACCAGACCTCGCAGGCCCTGCTCGATCGCTTCCAGGTGCAGATCTCGGAAGTGCCGGTGGTGATTTGCAATGCCCGCAGCGTGCTGCGCAGCCCGTCGATCCAGGAATTGGCCGGCTGTCTGGGGCTCAACAGCAGCGTCGACGCCACCGGCGTGCGCGACCTCATCATCGTCGGCGCGGGGCCGGCCGGTCTGGCGGCGGCGGTGTACGCGGCGTCGGAAGGGCTCAATGTGCTAATGATCGAGACCACCGCCCCCGGCGGGCAGGCGGGATCGAGCTCCAAGATCGAAAACTACCTGGGCTTTCCGACCGGCGTCTCCGGGCTGGAGCTGGCGGCGCGCGCCACCACGCAGGCGCAGAAGTTCGGCGCCAATATGATGATCGCGCGCAGCGTGGTGCGGCTCCACTGCGACAGCCGGCCATACCGCGTCGATCTCGATTGCGGAGACTCGCTCGCGGCGCGCGCCATTGTGATCGCCACCGGAGCGCAATACAACAAGCCGCGCCTCGCGAACCTGGCCGATTTCGAGGGCAAAGGAATTTACTACGGCGCCACGTATATCGAATCGCAGTTATGCGGCGGCGAAGAAGTCGCCGTGGTGGGAGGCGGCAATTCCGCCGGGCAGGCAGCGGTATTCATGTCGCAGACCGCTCGCAAGGTGCACATGCTGGTGCGCTCGGGCGAGCTATCGAGCACTATGTCGCGGTATCTCATCCAGCGGCTGCTGGAGAATCCGCAAATCGAGCTGCATTGGAATACCGAAATCACCGCGCTCGCAGGCGACGGCTGCCTGGAGCGCGTGACCTGGGTGAACAAGCGGACCGCTGACGCCGAGACCCGCGAGATCCGCCACGTATTCGTTATGGCCGGAGCGTCGCCCCGGACCGAATGGCTGCGCGGCTGCCTGGCGCTCGACGCCAAGGGCTTCATCCTGACCGGCCGCGATCTGGAGGCCGCCGGCATCCCGGACGATCATCCGCGCTGGCCTTTGAAGCGCGGCCCGCTGATGCTGGAAACCAGTCTGCCGGGTGTCTTCGCAGTGGGCGACGTGCGAGCCGATAGCGTCAAGCGCGTGGCCTCGGCCGTGGGCGAAGGCGCGATCAGCATTGCCCTGGTGCACCGCGCGCTGGCGGAATTATAGGGCGGCGCCGCGATCGGGGATTGACAGCCGCGGGCGCATGGCTCTCCGGACGTTTGGTCAGGATCTTCAGGTTGTCCAGAGTGAATACCGCCGGGCCCGGGGCGCCGTCGGAGTTCCAGGCGTCCCTCTCCGGAGCCCAGTACATGACGCCCAAGCCGCGCGGCGCTTGGCGCACCGTGTTCAACAGGTCCACCAGGTATTGCAAGCGGCCGGCGGGCGTGGTTGGCCAGAGCATGTATTTGTTATTCGCCACCCGCTTTTTCATAATTTGTGCGCCGGTGCGCTTCCGTTAACGTACACTGTCTCACAGAATAGCGCTCGCAAGATGCGCCAACACGAGAAGCGCATCGAGTTGGCCGGCATGAGCTAGAATGAGCCTTCCGGGCGCTGGCAAGCGCTCGATCACTCGCGACATGCCTACGACGGAACAGAAGCCGCCTTCGCCGAAAACCGGCAGCAGCCCCGTAGGCATCAAGGAAATAGCCGCCGCGCTGGGAACCTCGATCGGCACCGTCGATCGCGCCCTCCACTCCCGCCCCGGCATCAACCGGATCACGCGCTCGCGGGTCCTGCAGATGGCGCATACCATGGGCTATAAGCCCAACCTCGCGGCCCGCTATTTGAAGTCCCAAAAACAGCTCCGGATTGCCGTTCACCTTCCCGCCGAAATCGCTTTCTTCTTCGATGCCATCAGGCAGGGGATCGCCGAAGCCGCCAGCCCGTTTGAACCGGCCCTGCGCATCGACTTCGCGACCTATCCCCGGTTGGGCAAAGGCGACGCCGCCCTGTTTAAGCAAACCCTGGGCGACGGCGCGGACGGCATGATTATCTGTCCCGGCGCGCCTGCGACGGTGAAACCGCTCATCCACAAAGCCGCCCGCGGCAACATCCCGGTCATCTGCGTGGCCACCGACGCACCCGGCACGGAGAGGCTGGCGGCCGTGACGGCCTGCCCGTTTACCAGCGGCGCCGTGGTGGCGGAGTTGTTATGCCGCACGGTCCGGTTCGCGGGAACCTTCGCTCTCATTACCGGCAGCCTCAAGACCGAAGACCATGCGGAAAAGGTGGAAGGCTTTCGGTCGACCATGAAGGCGCTGGACCCGAATCGCGAGATCGCCGCCATCGTCGAAACGCAAGACGACGCGCGCATCGCTTACTCCCGCACCCGCGCCCTTCTTCGCGACCGCAGCGACGTCTGCGGGGTGTATGTGGGCACGGCGAATTCGTTGCCCGTATTGCAGGCCATTGCGGAGGCCGGGCGGGGAGAACGGATTTCGGTAATCACCACCGATCTGTTTCCGGCTTTGATCCCGCTCATTCGCTCGGGGCGAATACTCGCCACTATCGATCAGCGGCCGCAGACTCAGGGACGCACGGCGCTCAAAGCGCTCTATCAGTTCCTGGTGGACGGCAAGTATCCCGCGCCCCTCATGAAGGTGGCCCCGCACATCGTCATGAGGAGCAATCTCGAGCTGCTCGCCGAGCGATTGTCCGCGGAGCCTGAGCCTGTGCCTGTGCGATAGAGCGCCGGCCTGTTTCGCTACGCGCCAACCGCCTTGCCGGCCTCGGGCACGCACCCCCAGACGAACAAAACCTTCCAGGCAGATGCCCGAGTACAGCCGGAACGTCCCCGCCGGCCGCGGCGCGGCGTTGAGCGCCGGGAACGTAAACCTCAGCGCGAAGCAAGCGATCCACAGGGTCGACACGGATACCGATATCGCGGCGCCGCGAATGCGGTTCGGGAATATCTCCGAGATCAGCACCCAAGTCACCGGCGCCACCAGCCAGACATAGCGCGCATTGTACCGTTCCGGGGGCTTCACATTGGTCCCGTCGCACTGACCGTTAGCGGGCGGCCTTCGCCCACCTCGCGTAGCGCCTCCTGCGCCCAAATCTGGTTCCGGTCGAGATGCAGAGCCTGTTGGTAGTCTGCGCGAGCTTCGGCGATCCGTCCCAAACCCTGGTTCGCAAGGCCTCGCAGAAACAGGCACTCGATGCGGTTCCGCTTCCCGATGTCGTCCTCAAACAGCAGGAAATTCGGCAAGGATGTCGCGAAGTAGTCGATCTTCACCGCGGCCTTCATCTGCCGTTCGGCGAACGCGCGCAGTTCCTGGAAGATCGTTTCGGCCTCGGCTTCCCGTCCCAGCGCCGCCACGGCCAGTGCGCGGTAATAGGTCTGAAAGTTGCATGCGGTTGACGGGGACGCCGCCGCTTCCCAACGCCGGCGCGCATCTTCGCCTTTGCCGGCCGCCGCCAGCGCCAAGCCGCTGAAATAGTCCAGATGCCGTTCCTCCGTGAGCAGATGTTTGCCCTCGCCGAGATTCCGCGGATACGAGCGCGCGGCTTCGAAATGCTGCCAGGCCGCGGCGGCATCGCCGGCGGCGAGACTCTTGCGACCCAGCAGAACATGCGCCATCGCGTACTGCCCCGATACCAGGCCCTCGCCTCCTTCCCACGGATGGAAGCGCCGCGACCTGAGGATGTCGAGAGCCGCGTCCGGGCGCCCGATTTGGTTGTAGAGGCTCAATAGTTCCAGCGTGAGATCGTCTCGTTGCGCTACCAGGCCGCGGTGCATCTCCAGCATGGACAATCGCTCCTCCGGCGGCGCGCCGATGCGCTTGCGCAACTGGTCGAACTCGTAGAGCAGACGCGCATCGCCGGGATTGGCCGCGCGCGCGTGTTGGTAGCACTCCACCGCGCGCCCGGCGTCCTGCAGAACGTTGAAGCAGGCAATTCCGAGATTCCGCCAAGGGATCGAAAAGCCCGGCTCCAACCGGCACGCCTGTTCCCAATGACCGATCGCCTCCGTACGGCGCTGCTTATCGTAAAGCAGGTTGCCCAGGTAGTAGTGCCCGCGCGCGTCTGCCGGGTTGGCGTGGAGAGCGCTTTCCAGCACCAGCATATCTTCGAGCCGGGCAGGGAAGCAGTAGTCCGGCGACGCGTCCGCGGCGCGAGCCCTATAGGCCGCGGCGGATTTCGCGTCGCCGAGGTTTTCGGCGAAGTGCCCCAGCGCATAGAAGATCATGGGATGGGCCCAGGACGGGTCGAGCACATCTTCGTCCCACAGCCCGGCCTCGGCCAAGTCGTAGGCAACATCCAGGCTGGTTTGCGAATCCATGCCATGCGCCTCGCCGAGCTCATACCGGCGCCACGCGTCCAGCGGATCCAATTGCGCCGTGCGCCGAGCCAGCTCCTCACCCTCTTTGCGGCGCCCCAATCTTCGCAGGATGGCGGTCTTCAGATTGCGCGCTTTCAAGTTGCCGGCGCCGTTTTCGAGCGACTGGTCAAGCTGCTCCATCGCGAGATCGAAATCTCCCCGGCAGCACGCGATGGTGGCCAGAGCGTAATACGCCGGGGCCTTCCACGCCTGGTTCCAGGTAGCTTTGTAGAAGGCCGCGTGCGCATCGTCCAGCCTGCCCCGATAGCGCAGCGCGAGGCCGAGGTGATAGAAAGGCTCCCCGTCGCAAGGGTTCGGGTTGCGCTCCGTCAACCGGCCGATGGCCTTGCGGAAATGCTCTTCGGCCGCGGCAAATTGTCCCCTGCGCAGCAGCAGAAGGCCCATGGCGTTGTTGCAGCGGGCGTCTTGCGGATCGCGCCGCAGCGCCTCCAGCCAATAAGTCTCCGGGAGCCGCGTGGCGTGACGATACTGTTCGAGATGCAGTCCGGTGAGGTAGAGCTCTTCCGAGGTGGCCATGTCTTCGGGATCGCCAGGTTCCGTGGCAGGGCTCGGCAATTCCGTAGCGCGGTGTTTCTCCGGCTGGTAGCGAATGAGCTCGCGGCCGTCCGCCGTCAGTACCCGCAGCCGCAGGTTGGAGTCATGGGAGACTGGAACGGTTTGCACGAAGGGTCTGCCCGGACCCACTGCGATTTCGCGATCCAGCACCGGAACGTCCGCAGCAGTGAGCAACACCCGGACCCCCTCCATCGCTTCTGTGGCGCAGACACCCACTTTCCAGCCACCCTCGGTATTCTCCACGTTTACCGCCAGAAGACGGTTCGCGTTTTTGACTGGCCCTATGTCCTGGATGGGGTACCAATATTGGCGGAAGGTCTTCGTCTCGTAAGGCTGGAGCCACGAAAAGTCCGGCTGATTGTCGGTGAACACCCCTGCCATGAGTTCGATGTAGGGACCATCGCTGTCGGTGAGTTCGCGCTCCCAGGCATATCCGAACTCCGCGTTGCCCCACGTCCAGAGCTTCTTGCCGGGCGAGATGTGCGGGTCGGCCACGTGCACCAGCCCCGCCTTTTTGGCATGGTCGTAGCCGCCGAAGAAGCCGTAGTCCGATTTCGTCCCATGTACGAGGTGGGAACCGGAATGTTCTTGTACCAGGCGAGATCGACGCCCGCGCTGTAATCCACGCCGTAATAAGAATCGGTCGCGACCGGGTATCGCGAGACGGCTCTCTTGGCGTGGTCGGCCACGAAAGTCACGTCGGGCGGGAAAAAAGCCTGGTATCGATCGTGCACACGGATGCCGGCGTTGGCCCACCACAGGAAGGTCTGCGCGAGCGGGGTCCGGTTGTACAAACGCACCTTGGCTTCCACGATTGCCTTGCCCGGGTAGAGGCAGATCCCTACCATGCCCTTCATCCGGTTCATCGGCTCGTGTTCGCTGAGCCATACGGTGCGGCTGCCGTCCTCGTGCTCCTCCATGCGGAACTCCACCGGCATGAAGGTCGAGGGCCTATGGTGTTGCGGCCAATTGAACTCCATGCCCCCGGAAATCCAGGGTCCGAGAAGACCCACCAGCGCCGGCTTGATCACGTTCTGCCGGTAGAAGAAATCGTAACCGTTGGTTTTGTCCTGTCCCACATGGATGCGGCCGCCGATTTCCGGCAGGATCATGAGGCGTATGAACTCGTTCTCCAGGAAGACCGCCTGGTAGCTCTTCTCCACCTTGGTATCGGACACGCGATCGGTGAAGGCATTCGGATATACTTTCCCGCTGCTCCCCTGGTACACGCGCTTGTCGAGAAACATGGGGTTCCGGTCCGGTTCCGGCGCCGGATAGGTCGGAATGACCACATCCTCCTGCCACACGCGAACGCCCTGGGCGGTCTCCGCCTTCCTGTTCTTCGTTCCCATCCTATGGCTTCCAAACAACGCTATGCGCCGAAAAACCCGTTGGGCGCAGCACGTCCAGCCTCACCTCTACGGGCCGGGCTTCCGATGGCTTGATGATCGCCGTGGCCTGCCCACCCGGCTCCATGTCCGCCAGCTTGGTCTCAAAGCGCTCCACCGGAATGTCGCCGAAGCCATACACCACCGCTCTCAGGACATAGCCCCGCAGTGCGTAAGCCGGCGCGGTGGCCCTGCTCTTCAATTGCACCTTCAGCTCCGTGGGCGTGCCGCTCACGTCAAAAACTTCCAACGGGCTGGATTCCGCCCGCAGCACCTCGTAGGACGGTTTTCGCTCGCCATACAGGTCTACCACGCCGTGAACGCGCTGCTTCATCGCTCCCACCCCACGGTCGCCCACGTGGGTGCGGTAATCGTTGTAGCAGAAGAAGATCATTCCGGCCACGAAATCCCGCTGCCGGAACACCGTGTCGTGATCGCGCAGCACAGCGATGCGGGCGCCATCGCCTTCGGGGCGCGCCGGCGTACAGGCGCAATATCCGTACTCCGAAATAACCACCGGCTTGCCGGGAAAAGCGCGGTGGATCTCGTCCAGCACGTTCGCCAGCATCTCGACGGTGCCCGGCTGCCACGACCCCACGTATTCGTTGCACATCACGTAGTCCATCACTGCCGTGACGTCTTTCCCGGGAGTCGTGAACAGTGAGTTGGAGGCGTAGGAAACCAGCCGCTTGGGATCCAGTTTCTTGGCTTCCTGGTACATCCGTTTGGCGAAGGCATACGCCGGGGGATTCTGACCGCCGATCTCGTTGCACACTCCCCACGAGAAAATGCAGGCGTGGTTGCGATCTCGAGCAATCATTTCGCGCAGTTGTTCCAGGCCGTTGTCCAGGATCGCCGCGGAAGGCTCGTTGGTCATCCCGCGGAACGTGCCGGAGCCCCACGTCGGAACTTCGGTCTGAATGAAGATGCCGTGACGGTCGCACCAGTCGAGCACGGCCCGGTCCTGCGGCCAGTGCACCCGCGTATAGACGCAGTTCAATGCCTTCATGTCGGCGTGGTCGTGCGCGATCCACTCGACCGGCTCGGCCATTCCATACTCCGGATTGCTGCCGGCCATCCGCTCGACACCCATCGGGCGGATTTTCTCACCGTTGAGGTAGAACGCGGCGCCCCGGATTTCGATTTTGCGGATGCCGAAGGTAGTATCGAGCGAGTGTCCCCCGCCGAGTTCGGTGTGGAGGCTGTAGAGATCGGGGTGATCGAAGTGCCAGAGCCGCGGTTCCTGGAAAGTCGCCGCCGGCAGCGCGATGGTTTTCGTCTCGCCCGCGGCCACTTGCGCCGCCGCGGCATCCGGAACCGCCAGAACCGGATTGCCCGAGGCGTCGCCGGTAACGCGATAGCCTATGGGTCCGTTCCAGGCTTGCTGCGAGGTGTTCCGCACCACCACCGAAATGGCGATAGCGGCGGTTCGGGTGGATAGGTCCGGTTCGGCGTCCACCTCCACGCGCTCGATGAATACCTTCGGCGTCACCAGCAACTGCACCGGCCGATAGATGCCGCCATCGTGCGCCCAGTCGCTGGAACGCCCGCGCGGGAGCATGGATTCGTTGAACGCGTTGTCCACTTTCACCGCGAAGCTGTTGGCCGTTCCATATCGCAGCAGGTGGCCGATGTCGAAGGTGAAAGCCGTGTAGCCTTTGCCGATGTGCCGTCCGGCTTCCGCCCCGTTTACCCAGACTGTCGCCGTGTGAAATACCGCTTCGAATTCCACCCGGACGGCGCGCTCGGACCACGCCTGCGGGGCATCGAACGTGCGGCGATACCACGCCAGTCCCCGATACTCGGTATTCTCCGGCTCCACTTGCCAGGTGTGTGGAACGCGCACCTCCCGCCAGCCGCCGGCCGGCGCGTCCGGGTGGGCCCAACCGTCGGATTCGCCTCTTCCATCCGGATCGAAGCGAAATCGCCACAAGCCGTTCAGCGAGAGGCTGTCGTCTTCCGAATACCCGGCCGCGGCGGGTGCGGGTTCGGCGTCGGAGGCAGAGCCGGCCACTAGCGGAATGGCTGCGCCGGTAGCGAAAAAGCGTCGTCGGGTCAACATGGCCAGTAGTCTCCCTGGTCGGTCGTTAACGTTCACGTCCAGGAAAACACAATCGTGCGGAAGCTGTCAATGGCAGGGGCGTCACCCGGCTAGTACTCAATCCGCTCCGGGAATCAAGCTGTAAGTTCATGTAAACGCAGGAGATGGCTGTCAGGCGAGAACGCCGGCCTGGAAAATACAGGATAAACGGCTCTAATTGTATAGTCGGAGGTATGCTTGATGGTGGCCAGGACGCGGACGCGGTAATCCTGGCCCATGCGATGGAACTCCGGAAGAACAGAAAGGGAGAGGATGTATGACCAGTACATGCGCCCTTCGGGCCGCAACGGCGCTCGCGGCAATTTCGATCTCCTTTAGTCTTGCCGTGCCGCGCGCCTTCGCGGCCTCGGAGGCCGGCCGGAAAGCGCCCGGCCCCCAATCGAAGCTCGTGAGCGTGCCATTGAGTTTCGAGCCCAACCAGGGGCAGTTGGCCTCCACGGTGCAATTCGTTTCGCGCGGGTCGGGCTACGCGCTCTTCCTCGCTCCGGGGAAGGTGGTCCTGGACCTGGAGCGGCAACAGCCGGCATCGGCCGCCTCCGTCGACACCCTGCGCATGAGCCTGATCGGGGCAAGCCCCAAGGCCAACGCAGTAGCGCTGGCCCCGCAGCCCGGCGTGGTGAGCTACTTCATCGGCAACGACCCCAAGAAGTGGCGCTCCGGCATCCCGACCTATGGCAAGGTCAGCTATCCCCAGATCTACCCCGGCGTGGATCTGGTCTTTTACGGGAACCAGCGCCAGTTGGAGTACGACTTTGTGGTCGCCCCCGGCGCAGACCCCAGCCGCATCGCCTGGCGGATCGACGGCGCCCGCGCCAGCGTCGACGCGGAGGGCAATTTGGCTCTGAGCGCGCCCAACGGCCGGGCCAGCTTCAAGAAACCAGTGCTGTACCAACTGGATGGAGACAAGAAGATCCGCGTCGAAGGGTCCTTCGCCGTGGCCGGAAACCAGATCCGTTTCCGCCTTGGCAGCTACGACCATTCCAGGGCGCTGATCATCGACCCGGTGCTCAGCTACGCCAGTTATCTTGCCGGAAGCGCCACCGATCACATAGGGGTTTCGACCGGGCCCGGTAACCTACAAGTTGGCGTCTCGCAAGGTATGGCCCTGGACAGCGCGGGGAGCGCGTATGTGGCGGGCAGCACCTACTCGCTCGACTTCCCGGCGAAGAACCCTTATGAAAGCGCGCCTCCGGCAAAAGGGCCTGCAGGCAGCCCCGTCAGCCCCGGGCAATGGCCTTCGGCGTTTGTAACCAAATTCAGTCCGGATGGCAGCTCGCTGGTTTATTCCACCTATTTGGGCGGCAACGGCTATGACTACATCTACGCCATCGCGCTGGACTCCAGTGGCAATGCTTACGTCACCGGTCAGACAAACTCGGCCAATTTCCCGGTAACCGCCGGAGCGTACCAGACAGTCTGTGACCCAAATCCTACCAATCAACCGCCGCCCTATACCCCAACCTGCTACAGCAGTAACGTTTCCGCATTTGTGACCAAGCTGAATTCCACCGGAACGGGGATTGTCTACTCGACATTCTTGGGCGGCTACGCGTACGACTATGCCACTGCCATTGCCGTGGACAGCGCCGGCCGCGCCTACATAGCCGGCAATGAGGACGAGTTTTGCTCCACAGCCTATACGTTCCAAGGCTGCTTTCCCACCACCAATGGCGCGGTAATCGGGGGAAACAGAACTGTCGGAGGGTCGCCGCAATACGCCTTCGTCGCGGCGTTCGACCCCACCGGCGCTCAGTTGCTCTATTCCACTATCTTCGGCGACCTGAATAATGCCGGCGGCGCTACCTGGGGCACCGGGGTCGCGGTAGATTCGAACGGCTACTTCTATCTGGCCGGCGAGACCCAGGCCGGCAAGCTGCCGACCACCACCGGCGCATTCCAGACCAGCGGCGCTCCTTTGGACAGCACGGGAACTTATGTGCTGTCGTCCCGCGGTTTCGTCGCCAAGTTCAATCCGGTCACTACCGCCGGTGGGGCATCGCTGGCCTACTGCACCTACTTGGGCGGCCACACCTCGAATACAAGCGACTATATTTCCGGCATCGCCATCGATCGCGCCGGCTATGCCTACATCGCCGGATATACCAATTCTCCCGATTTCCCCGTGACGGCCGGCGCTTATTCCACCGTCTGCGGTCCGAATGGGCAGAACTGCGCGGCGGCCCACGTGACCAAGCTGAAACCGGACGGCACCGGCATTGTCTGGTCCACCTTTGTAGGAGACGCCAAGAGCGATGGCAGCGACGCGTTGTTCTTTACCGGTCCCATCCAGTTGGATGGAAACGGAAACGTCTATATCATGGGGCAACCGAACTCGGGCTTCCCATTGGTCAATCCCGTTCAGACGGCCGGAAACGGCGGAGACTTGCAGGTGCTCGTCGCCAAGCTCGACCCCACGGGCGCGAACCTGCTATTCTCCACCTATATCGGTTCTGCCGGGCGCGACACATCGAGTCCGGCCGGGCTGGCAGTGGACTCTGCCGGCAACATCTATCTCGCCGGCAATATAGCCGGTCCGGACCTGATCACCACTCCCGGAGCATTCCAGACGACCGCGTCCAACAACCCCTGCTGCTACCACGGCTTTGTCGCTAAGATCACGCCCGGCGGCCCGGCATTCACGGCCGCCAGCGTGTTCAATGCCGCTACGCTCCAGACGGGCGGGATTGCCCCCAACGAGTTCATTTCCATAAAAGGCGCCGGCCTCGGCCCGGCAACCGGGGTCGTTTCCAATATGACCACGCAACTGGGGGGCGCCAGCGTCTCCATCGGGGGAACGCCAGCTTATCTGACCTATGCCCAGGACGGGCAGATAAACGCATTGGCGCCTTTCGGCGCAGGGGGTGCGCAAACCACGATTCAGGTCGAGGTCAACGGCGTGATGAGCAGC
>Ga0182030_10019288_pt1 | contig 13003 bp, 12 predicted proteins | sample 812S3MmetaG_FD_121299 | JGI IMG/M metagenome (GOLD analysis project Ga0182030, IMG submission 121299) | Permafrost microbial communities from Stordalen Mire, Sweden - 812S3M metaG (Illumina Assembly) | ecosystem: Environmental > Terrestrial > Soil > Wetlands > Permafrost | place: Sweden... | reverse complement strand
CGCAGCCGAATTTGTACGCGCAAGGACCCAGACGGGCGCCGCGAGAAGCCTTTAGGCAATTGCTCTTGTCGTGGCATGCAGGCCCCGCTCTATCGCACCGGAATCCGTCGGAAACGCAGTGGGACCAATCTCAGCCCCGGTCCAGATTGGGACCGAAATGGGACCGAAATTCAAGAGCAATTTATTTGGCCAGCAACCCAGTACGCGGAACCAGTTGATTAGAAATGAGTATTTGGCTCTGCGAATTGGCGTCCCGGAAGGGAATCGAACCCCTGACCCCAGGTTTAGGAAACCTGTGCTCTATCCTGCTGAGCTACCGGGACGTCTCCGCCCGCCGGCTGCGGCGGCCGGCGCGCCTCGTTCGGGCCCGCTTGGGCCTCGGGCGGTGACCGCGCGGAGGGAAGGGGCTAAAAGCCGTCTCGCAACGGCGAAGCGCCTCTAGCATGAAATTTCTCTCAGCGCATCTCCGCCGCGGGCCCGCCTCGGCCGGCGCGGCCGCCCTCTTGGCGCTGACGCTTGGCGCGGCGATCGGCCCTGCCGCGGCCGCCTGCGGCGCGGCGGCGGGACGGGTCGCGGTCGTTTCGGTCGACGAGCATGGCGAAATCGCACTCGACGACGGCCGGACGCTGAGGATCGCCGGCCTCGACCTGCCGCAGCCGGCCCGCGGCGATCCGGCGCTCGCCCGGGCCGCGCGCGATCTGCTGACCGCGCGATTCGCCGGCCGGCCGGCGGACTTGACGCTCGTTTCCGCTGCGTCCGACCGCTGGGACCGCGCGCTCGGGGACCTCGCCTCGGCCGCCGCCGACGGTGCGCCCGCTTCCGCCGCCGACGCGCTGATCGCCGCGGGCCTGGCTCGGGTTCGCCCGGAATTCGAGACGCGCGGCTGCGAGGCCGCCCGTTTGGCCGAGGAATCTGCGGCGCGCGCAAAAGGGCTTGGCGTCTGGCGCGATCCCGATTATGCCGTGCTCGCCGCCGACGACGCCGCCTCACTGGCGCGGCGCGATGGGCGCTTCGTCGTCGTCGAGGGGGTGGTGCGCAGGATTGGCCACGGCCGCGCGCGCCTCTATCTTGATCTGGGCGGGCGCGGCGCGCTGTCGGTCGTCGCCTCGCGCAAGATGCAGGCTGCGTTCCAGGCGGCCGGCGCCCCGCTGACCGCTCTCGCGGGGGAGAAAGTCCGGGTGCGCGGGCCGCTGGACAGCCGTTTCGGCCCGCAATTGGAAATCGTCGATCCGCTCATGCTCGAGCGGCTTGGGCGAGCCGAGATGAAGCAGGGAATCGGACCGGGCGAATGAGAGTCTGGGCGGGCGACTGGGATATGCGGCGCAACCGGCCGGGCGCTCCGCGGCGCGCGGGCGGCTTTGCCCTCATCGCCGCGCTGGCGCTGACCCTCGCCGCCTGCTCCGCCATCGACGCGCCGTCGCGCCCGATCGCCGCCAATCTCGTCCCGACCGCCGCGCCACAGACCACCGGCGGCGCCGAGACGAGCCCCGAGCGCCAGCGCCTGGTCGACGCTTTCGGCGGCGAATACAGCGCGCCGGCGGTCGAGCGCTATCTCAACGACATCCTCGTTCGCCTCGCCCAGGCGAGCGACACGCCGAGCGAGCCCTATCGCGTCACCATCCTCGATTCGCCGGTGGTCAACGCCTTCGCGCTGCCGACCGGCGAAATCTTCGTCACCCGCGGCCTGCTCGAACTGGCCAACGACTCGTCGGAAATCGCGGCGGTGATGGCGCACGAGATCGCTCACATCACCGCTCGCCATGCCGCCCAGCGCGCCGAACTGGAGAAGACCGCGGCGCTGTTCACCCGCGTCTCCGACCAGGTGCTCGACCGGCCGGCGGAGGGCGAGGCGGTGCAGGCGCGCATGCAATTGTCGATCGCGCGGTTCTCGCGCCAGCAGGAATTCGAGGCCGACCAGATCGGCATCGGCGTCACCGCCAAGGCGGGCTACGACCCTTACGCGGCGTCGCGGTTCCTCACCTCGCTCGGCCGCTGGAGCGCCCTGCGCACCGCGATGATCGGCGCCGGCTCGGCCGACAAGCCCGACATGATGGCGACCCATCCGTCGACGCCGGAGCGCATCGCCCAGGCGGTCGTCGAGGCGCGCAAATTCGGCGCGCCGGGGACCGGCGAGGCCAACCGCGACGACTACCTCTCGGTGATCGACGGCGTCGCCTATGGCGACAATCCGGCGCAGGGTCTGGTGCGCGGAACGCGTTTCCTCCATCCCAAGCTCGGCTTCGCCTTCGAGGCGCCCGAAGGCTTCACTCTCGAGAACCAGTCTGCGGCGCTGATCGGCGTCGGCGATGGCGGCGCGCAGGCGCTGCGGCTCGATTCGATCGCGCTGTCGCCCTCGACTTCGCTCGAGGACGAGCTCGCCTCCGGCTGGATCGACGGCGTCAAGACCGCGTCGATCGAGACCTTGCAGGGCGGGGATTATCCGATGGCGATCGCCGTCGCCCAGGGCGACCAGTGGAGCTTCCGGCTCGGCGCCGTTCGGGTCGGCGATCGCGTGTTCCGGTTGATCTTCGCCGCCCATTCGCTGACGCCGGCGATCGACGCGCGCTTCCGCGCGGCGATCCGCTCGTTCCACAAGCTGCGGCCGGAGGAGGCGGCGGAGGCGCAGGCGCTGCGGCTGCGCGTCGTCGCGGCGCAGGACGGCGACACGACGACCACGATGGCGCGGCGCATGTCGCCCGACGAGCGCGCGGTCGGCCAGTTCCTGGTGCTCAACGGCCTCGACCACGAGGGGCCGCTCGTTCCCGGCCAGCGCTATAAGATCATCGCGCCGTGAAGGAGGCGCGCGCCGCGAGGCTGACGGGCCGGATTGTCGCGGCCACCCACAACCGGGGCAAGCTCGCCGAACTCCACGACCTGCTCGCCCCGCGCGGGCTCGAGGTGGTCGGCGCCAGCGCGCTCGGCCTCGCCGAGCCGGAGGAGACCGGCGCGACCTTCGCCGCCAACGCCGCGATCAAGGCCCACGCCGCCGCCCGCGCAGCCGGACTGCCGGCGCTCGCCGACGATTCCGGGCTGTGCGTTTCCGCGCTCGACGACGCGCCGGGCATCTATTCGGCGCGCTGGGCGGGCGGGAGCAAGGATTTCGCCGGCGCCATGGCGCGCATCGAGCGCGAGCTGAAGGCGCTGGGCGCGCCGCTGCCGTGGCGCGCGCATTTCGTCAGCGCGCTGGCGCTCGCCTGGCCGGACGACCGGCTCGAAGCGTTCGAGGGCCGCGTCGACGGCTGTCTCGTCTTTCCGCCGCGGGGGACGAGCGGCTTCGGCTACGATCCGATCTTCGTTCCCGACGGCCATGACCGCAGCTTCGGCGAGATGACGGCTGAAGAGAAGCACGGCCTGCCGCGCGACAACTCGCTCGCGCTTTCGCATCGCGCCCGCGCCTTCCAGAAGCTCGCGCGCGCCCTGATCGATTGACGGTCGCGAAGGCCGCGCGCAATTTGTGATCGGAAAACCGACGGGGTGGCGCGGATGGAAGAGTTCGACCGGCGCAAGAAAGGCTTCGAGAAATTCTTCGCGCTGAGCGAGGAACTGCGCTTCAAGGCCTTGTCGCGCCGCAACCGCGCCGTCGGCGCCTGGGCGGCGGAGAAGCTCGCACTCGTTGGCGACGCGGCGCGCCGCTACGCCGACGCCTTCGCCACCCCGCAGATCGAGGGCGAGACCGACGAGACGCGGATCGAGCGGCTGCACGACGAATTCGTCAAGGCCGGCGTCGACCTCTCCGCCCATCGCATCCGCCGCAAGTTGGAAGCGGCGATGAATGAGGCGATCGCCGAGATCGAAGCGGGGAAGTAAGGCGCGCTGGGGCGGGGCCGATGATGGGAGGCGACGGACGCGTGGCCGCGCGCGTTCGTTCGTCGCGCCGCTCGCCGTCGCGTCCACTGGACCTTCCGTACGGGCAGAAACGCGATTGCCGGCCTTCGCTGGCGTCGACGAATCCGCCGGCATGATGTAAAGACCCTTCACATGAGTTGGGGCAGGGACGAGCCGCGCGGCTATCATCACGGAAACCTGCGCGAGGCGCTGATCCACGCCGCGCTGGAGCTGATCGCCCAGAAGGGCGCGGCTGGCTTCACCTTCGCCGACGCAGCGCGTTTCGCCGGCGTCAGCCCCGCGGCGCCCTACCGGCATTTCCGCGACCGCGACGAATTGATGGCGATTGTCGCGCTGCGCGGGTTCGAGCAGTTCGAGGCGGCGCTGGCCCGGGCGTGGGATGACGGCCGTCCCGACCCTTTCGCCGCGCTCGACCGGCTCGGCAAGGCCTATCTCGAATTCGCCCGCGCGCAGCCGGCGTTCTATTCGGCGATGTTCGAGGCCGGCGTTCCGGTCGGCGCCGATCCGGCCCTGCGCAGCGCGGGCGAGCGGGCCTTCGCGGTGTTGCGCGGCGCTGCCGACAAGATCTGTGCGGCTATGCCGCCTGCCGGCCGCCCCCCGGCCCTGATGGTCGCGCTCCACATCTGGGCGATGGCGCACGGGACGGCGTCGCTGTTCGGGCGCGGCGACGGCGCGCGACGCGCCCTGCCGATGTCGCCGGCCGAGCTTCTGGAAGCGCAAGTGCTGGTCTACCTGCGAGGGCTCGGGGTCAAAACGCCGCAGCGCTAGGGTCGTTCCGGCCAGGCCCCGCCTGCCGCTCCCGATCCGCCAGGAATCTCGACCCGCGGCAGCCGTCTGGCGGTTGGCGGCGATAGAGCCGGAGGCTCCTCGAAAACGGCTTGACAATGTCGTTCCGTGATGTAAATGTTATTTACATTCACAACCGAGGACGCGCCATGCCTCTCGTTCTGATGATTGTGGGATTCCTCTGGTGGTGGCCGCTGGGCCTTCTGATCCTCGGCTACCTGATCGCGCGCCACAAGTTCGGCTTTTGGCGGCGCCCCATCTACGCAGGGAACGGACCGATGAACTGGGACTGCAGCATGACCTGGGACCGCGGCATGGACCGCTGGGAACGCAAGATGGCCCGCGCGCAGGAGAAGATGGAGCGCGCGCGCTCCATGATGGAAGGCTTCAGGAGCCGTGGCGGTTGGTTCGGCTCGTCGACGAGCGGCAACCACGCCTTCGACGATTATCGCACCGAGACGTTGAAGCGGCTCGAGGACGAGCAGCGCGAGTTCAAGGAATTCCTCGAACGGCTGCGCTTCGCCAAGGACCGCGCCGAATTCGATCAGTTCATGGCCGAACGCCGCCAACGCCCATCCGACGAGGGGCCGAAGGAAGAGCCGCAGCACGCCTGAGTTTTGTCACGCCCTTACCCCCACCGCGTGACCACACGGGCCGCCCGTCCCCGCCGGGCGGCCCGATTTATTGCTGACGACTCGGACCGGGCGCGCGATCGCGCTAGGCCGGTTTGGCCAGCGGGCCGAACTGCGCCACGACCTTTTCGTACACGGCGCGCTTGAACGGCACCACCAGTTCGGGCAGCCGCGCGAAGGCTTCCCAGCGCCAGGCGTCGAACTCCGGCTTGTGGGCGCCGCCGCCGGGATGGCGGATGTCGATCTCGGCGTCGTCGCCCTCGAAGCGCAGCAGGAACCATTTCTGCGTCTGGCCGCGATAGCGGCTGCGCCAGCGGTTGCCGGCGTCTTCCGGCAGGTCGTAACTCAGCCAGTCGGGGGCCTCGGCGATCAGCGAGACCGAACGGACGCTGGTTTCCTCGTAAAGCTCGCGCAGCGCGGCGGCGTAGGGCGCCTCGCCCTCGTCGATGCCGCCCTGCGGCATCTGCCATTCGTGGCCGGCGACCAGGGTCGCCTCGCGGCTGCGCGCGCGCCGGCCGATGAAGACCTCGCCGACGCGACTGATGAGCGCCACGCCGGCGCTTGGACGATAGGGCAAACTCCTGCTCACGCGAACGCTCCTCGCAACCTAGCTTCAGCGGCCGGCGTCCGCTGCCGGGCCGGGCGCCCGCGCGGTCATCGCCGAAACCGGAACGAGTTCGACGCCGCGCGCTTCGAGCCCTGCGCACCATAGCGCAATGCGGTCGAGGCTCGAGGGCAGGGCGGTGGCGACGCCGATCGCCGCGCCGCGCGCCCGGGCGAGCGCTTCGAGCCGCGCCAGCGCCGCGTCGATCGCAGCGGGCGCCGGGTCCGCGTCGACGACCGCGTCGGCCGTCGCCGATGCGAGGCCGAGGGTCGGCGCGATCTGGCGGGCGAGGCTGCGCGGCGACGAACCGTCGTCGACATAAAACAGGCCGCGCTGGGCGATCTCGGCGAGCGTCGGCGTCACGGCGCGCGCGTCGGCGGTGTATTCGCCGCCGAGATGGTTGACGATGCCGGCGTAGCCGACGAACCGCCCCATCTGCCAGAGCAATGAGTCGAGATTCTCGGCCTCGCTCGCGCCGGTCAGCAGCGTGTGCGGTCCGGGATTGTCGGCCGGGTAGGTGATCGGCTCCATCGGCGACTGCAGCAGGATTTCATGGCCGGCCTCGCGCGCCGCCGCTGCTTGGGATTCCAGGCTGTCGCCATAGGGCGCGAAGCCGAGCGAAATCATCGCCGGCAGGCGGGCGATCGCGTCGGAGGTGCTGGCCGGGTTGAGGCCGAGGCCGCCGACCAGCATCGCGATGCGCGGCGCGCCGGCCTTGAGCTTTTCCGAGGCGAGGCGCGGCCGCGAATAAACTTCGGCGGCGCGGGCGCCGTCGGCGCCCAAGCGCGGCAGCAGGCCGAAACGCGTCTTCTCGACCAGGCGCTTGTCGGGCGCGGGGGGCAGGCGCAGGCTCAGCGCCTGCGGCACGTCGATGACCACCGCCCCGCCGGCGCCCCCGCCGCCGCTGCGCACGACCTTGACGCCGCTGTCCGCCTCGATCTCGTCGGCGTCCGCCGTCCCCTGGGACATGCTTGTTTTCGCCGCGGCGGCGGCGGCGTTCGGCGCGGTCGGGGCGGGGGAGGCCGGCAGCCGCTCGATCCGCGCGATCGCGTAGGGTTCCCCGCCCTGCCGCCAGTCGACGGCCCTCAGTCCGGCGAAAGCGGCGCCCGCCGCCGCCAGCAGCCCGACCGTAACGGCGATCCGGCGCAGTCGACGCGGCCGCGCCGGCGGGGCCTGGCCGAGGGGTTCGTTGACCGGATCGCGCAAGGCTCGGGGCTCGGTTGTCTTGGCTCGCCCCGGCCGGTTCTCGAGGGCTTCGAATCACCTGGCCGCGGCGGCGCATTGTCGGTTGCGCGCGCGCGCCGGTCGAGGGGGAAAATCACCCTCCGCCGCGGCGCCTCCGCCAGGCCCCCAAGTTCTCGCTCGGCGCGGGAAAAACGTGCATTTCGAGGCCTCTCCAGGCTATAGTGGGCGGCACGCGAATCGCCGCGCCCGGACCTGTCCGCGGCGGCGGCGCCCCAGCCGAAATGAAGGTCTCGAAATTGACGGACGAACCGAAGGCGTCGCTCGACATCGACGAAACGGCGCGCGACCCGAACGGCAGCGATTACGACGCCGACTCGATCAAGGTGCTGCGCGGCCTCGACGCGGTGCGCAAGCGCCCCGGCATGTACATCGGCGACACCGACGACGGCTCGGGCCTGCACCACATGGTCTACGAAGTTGTCGACAACGCGATCGACGAGACGCTCGCCGGCTACGCCAAGCTGGTGACGGTGACGCTCAACCCCGACGGCTCGTGTTCGGTGACCGACGACGGGCGCGGCATCCCGACCGGCATCCACGAGGAGGAAGGGGTGTCGGCGGCCGAGGTCATCATGACTCAGCTCCACGCCGGCGGGAAATTCGATCAGAACTCCTACAAGGTTTCCGGCGGCCTGCACGGCGTCGGCGTGTCGGTGGTCAACGCGCTGTCGACCAAATTGACGCTGCGCATCTGGCGCGACGGGCGCGAGCACGTCATGCATTTCGCCAACGGCGACGCGACCGACAAGCTCGCCGTGGTCGGCCCGGCGCCGATCGTCGACGGCCGGCCGAAGCGCGGCACCGAGGTGATCTTCACCCCGTCGCCGCAGACCTTCACCATGATCGAGTTCGACTACGCCACGATCGAGCACCGGCTGCGCGAGCTCGCCTTCCTCAATTCCGGCGTGCGCATCGAGCTCACCGATCTGCGCGGGCCCGAGCCGAAGCGCGAGGAGCTGCACTACGAAGGCGGCCTCGTGGCGTTCGTGCGCTATCTCGACCGCGCCAAGACGCCGCTGATCGACAAGCCGGTGTTCATCCACGGCGAGCGCGACCGCATCTCGGTCGAGGTCGCGCTGTGGTGGAACGACAGCTATCACGAGAACGTGCTGCCGTTCACCAACAACATCCCGCAGCGCGACGGCGGCACTCATCTCATCGGCCTGCGCAGCGCGCTGACCCGTCAGGTGACGAGCTACGCCGAGAGTTCCGGCCTGACGAAGAGGGAGAAGGTCGACCTCACCGGCGACGATTGCCGCGAGGGGCTGACCTGCGTTCTGTCGGTCAAGGTTCCCGACCCGAAATTCTCGTCGCAGACCAAGGACAAGCTCGTCTCGTCGGAGGTCCGGCCGGTGGTTGAGGGACTGGTCAACGAACTGCTCGGACAATGGTTCGAGGAGCATCCGGCGGAAGCGCGCGTCATCGTGGGCAAGGTGGTCGAGGCGGCGCAGGCGCGCGAGGCGGCGCGCAAGGCTCGCGAGCTGACGCGCCGCAAGGGGGCGCTCGACATCGCCAGCCTGCCCGGCAAGCTCGCCGACTGCCAGGAGCGCGATCCCTCCAAGTCGGAAATCTTCATCGTCGAGGGCGACTCGGCCGGCGGCACCGCCAAGCAGGGCCGCAACCGCGAGTTCCAGGCAGTCCTGCCGCTGCGCGGCAAGATCCTCAACGTCGAGCGCGCGCGCTTCGACAGGATGCTGTCGAGCGAGCAGGTCGGCACGCTGATCACCGCGCTCGGCGCCGGCATCGGCCGCGACGACTTCAACCTCGACAAGCTGCGCTACCACAAGATCATCATCATGACCGACGCCGACGTCGACGGCGCCCATATCCGCACGCTGCTGCTGACCTTCTTCTTCCGTCAGATGCGGCCGATCATCGAAGGCGGCTACCTGTACATCGCGCAACCGCCCCTGTTCAAAGTCAAGCGCGGCGCCTCTGAGCTTTATCTCAAGGACGAGCGGGCGATGGAGGAGTATCTGGTCGCCGGCGGCCTCGAAGGGGCGGCGCTGCGGCTTTCCGACGGCGAGGTGCGCGCCGGCGCCGATCTCGCTGCGCTGGTCGACGAGGCGCGGGCGATGCGTCGGCTGCTCTTGCAGGCGCATTCGCGCTACCACAAGGCGGCGATCGAGCAGGCGGCGCTCGCCGGCGCGCTGAAGCCGCTCGGCGTCGCCGACGATCCCGAAGCGGAGGCGCGCGCGCAGCTTCTCGCCGAGCGGATGAATGCGATCGCCGAGGAGACCGAGCGCGGCTGGAGCGGCCGCACGGAAGCGGGCGGCTACGTGCTGACGCGCGAAGTGCGCGGCGTGCGGCAGGCGGCGACGATCGACGCCGGCTTCATCGCCTCGGTCGAGGCCAGGCGGCTCGACGAGCACGCCAGGCCGCTCGCCGAGGCCTTCCGCGCGCCGGCGACCTTCCTGCGCCGCGGCGACGAGGCGATGGTTTCCGGGCCGTCCGAACTGCTCGAGGCGGTCAACGCCGCTGGCCGCAAGGGCGTGACGATCCAGCGCTACAAGGGCCTCGGCGAGATGAACAAGGACCAGCTGTGGGAGACGACCCTCGACCGCGAGGCGCGCTCGCTCCTGCAGGTGAAGATCCGCGAGGTCGACGAGGCCGACGACATCTTCGTCAAGCTGATGGGCGACGTCGTCGAGCCGCGGCGCGAGTTCATTCAGGAGAACGCGCTCAGCGTGGCGAACCTGGACGTATGAGGAGCTGTGGTAAGTGACCCATAAAGTGCGAATTGGCCCGAAATAGCGCGAATGGGAGGGCCATTTTCGACCCTCGCCGCGAACGACACTATTCGTCAGGAGAGCTTGAGCTTTACGCTCGGGGAATCGCATCGGGGGCGCAGCGCGGTATAGGTGCGAATTACAACTGCATTTCTATTGCGGGCTTTAAAGGCGATATACGCAGCCGTAAGACCGTATAGATTCGTTGGGAATTTGGGTGTCAAGCTGTCGAGGGCGACGCCCTCCGAGGAGATGGCTGCGAGTCGCCGCAGCGCCGGAGCGACATCGCCAAACAGCTTTGTATTTTAGGTAATTAGTCAGCAAGCCATTATGCTATATGTATTATGTTGTCACCTGGGGAAGGAGGTTGACGACGTGACGTGTGCGAACACGGGTTCGTTCTCAAGCGAGGATGGATCGTTGAGGCGGTAGTGGATCGCCAGGGAAAGCCATTGAGGATTGTGGAATGAGCGTCTACTCCAGAGTGGCGACGGGGAGCGCGGAAGTCCTCGCCGAACGGCAGCGTGTCGCCGTGCGCAAGGCGGTGGGAGCCCTGGACGCTGTTGGCAAGCTGGGCTTTCGCGTTTGGGTCGTCGGCTCGCTGGCCAAAGGTCGATTCAACGTGCATTCCGACATCGACTTCGTCGTCGACTGCCCAACCAATCGCGAGTACGACGCATTCCGTGCAATCGAACGGATTATGGGCGACTTTCCGTTTCATATGGTCCCTTTCCAGAGACTGGAGCAGGATGCCATTCCGTTTATGATGGAAGGCGCCCTCGATGCATCCGGAATTCTCGTTCGCCAAGCGAAAGATTGAGGAAGTTAAGACCGAGTTCGCCTTTGCTTGTGAAGCGGAACTCTCGGTCATTCCATCAATGCTGGCGCAGGAAACCGCTGTCGCCATTAAGTCAGTGAGCGCCTTGCGGGCATCGTCGATCGAAGGCGTCTACACGGGGTTGGAAGGCGTCCTCAAGGAAGTTCTGTCTGTGGTCGATGACGGCGTTTCGTCCGCTGGAGACAGTTGGCATGCGAGACTCATCGCTCAAGCGGCTGACGCCAATTCGCAAAGTGGGCGATCTGCAATCATTACGGCGGATGTTTACGCGGCGCTGGATCGGCTGCGGGCGTTTCGACACATTGAACGGAACGTGTATCGGCATCTACTGCGTCACGAGTCGGTGCGGGAGAACTTTGATTTGATGAAAGGGGTGTTTCCAACATTCATTCAACAGGTCGAAGAATTTATCGAGGGATATCGATTTGACGAACGTCAGAACGATATCCCGAACGAAAGTGCGGCAGGAGAAATCGATCGCCCAGTCGCTGTCGAACCGACGACTGAGATCGACCAGAACGCGGATGAAGCGTCTGACGACGTTGCGCCGCGGAAGCCCTAATAATTGACAAATACCTTGTGGACGCTAGGACCGCTGCGGGTGCGCGGCGACCGAGCGTCCACAGACATGAATCCGAGCCCAGCCTCCAGGGCAGGTCGCCGAAAGTTTCCCGGAAGGCGGTCTATGCTGGGTCAGTGCCATCTGAGACTGGTGGCCGCGGTGGGGTGCATGGCTTACCACCCGAAGACCACTGAGAACTATCAAGCCGCCAACCAGGAGCGCGTGGCCGCCACACGCGCTGTTCGCTGGCCCCATCGCAAGTAAGCGCACGACCGGGACGGCCAAGGTCGCCAGCCGGCACCACTGAAAACCTTAGTTCACTTGCAGAGTACTTGTCGGAATGGCTTCAGACACCGAGATGCCGGCAGGCCGTCGCGAGCGTTTCGCGTTATTTCCTGCCAAATGGGGTAGCATTCGCGTTTATTCGTGCCGATTGTCGCACTTATTCCGGCAAGAAATCCGAATCCTGCAATGGAATCAGTGAAGGCGTTCGCGATTTATGGGAAGGTGACCAAGCTGAGGCCGCGACGCCTTGTCGCGCCATCGCTGCGCCCCCCGTAACATTCTGGCAACGTGTGCTTGCACACAGTCGCGCGTTCGCTCGTGCGTCGCCACGCGCGCGAACCGAGCGCGTCGCCCAGGCGCGTCGGCGCCCAAGCCCGGCGCGATCATTGCGGCGACTTCGAGAAAAGGCGCGCGTTATGGCGGACGACGACAAGACTGCCAAAGCTCCGGCTGTTTGCGGTGAGATGGGGCGGCGCGAGTTCCTGGGATATTCGGGCGGCGCGCTCGGCGCCTTGTGGTTCGGCGGGCTGACGTTTCCGCAGACCGCTCTCGCCGCTGCGGCGCCGACCTATCCCATCGACCAGACGGTCGTCACCACGCGCGAGCGGATGATCGCGTTTCCCGCCACATTGCCTGGGTTGTCGAAGACGCAGATCGATCAGGTCGACCAGTATGAGAAGTTCGGCTACGGCGCCTGGACCTACGGCGCGCCGCTTGCCGTAGCGACGCGCGCCGATCTTCTGCCTGCCGGCGCCGCGCCGCGCCCGGCGGAGAAGAAGACGAAGCTGCTGCGCTTCTTCACCTTCACCGACGTTCACATCACCGACAAGGAGGCGCCCAACCAGCTCATCTCCTTCCAGCAGAGCGAGCCGTCCGCCGCCAGCGTCACCTCGATCTATTCGCCGGTGATGCTGTCCACCACGCAGGTGCTGGACGCCGCGATCCAGACCGTCAACGCCCTGCACAAGAGCGATCCGTTCGACTTCGGCGTGATGCTCGGGGACGCGAGCAACAACCCCACCCATATCGAGCTGCGCTGGTACATCGACGTGTTCGACGGCAAGCGGATCACGCCGAGCTCGGGCGCGCACGCCGGCGCGGACACGATCGACTACCAGAAGCCGTTCAAGGCCGCCGGGCTCGACCGCTCCATTCCCTGGTATCAGACCGTCGGCAATCACGATCATTTCTATCTCGGCTCGTTCCCGCTCGACGGCGATGCGAGCCTTCGCGCCTCCTATACTGCAGGAGCGGTGTGGGCGATCGGCGATCCGCTCGCTCCCAGGATTGCGGATTTCCCGGTCCTGTTCGACGTCGCCGCGTTCAAGGCCAAGCCAGCATTCTATCCCGGCGTGATCGACGGCGCGTCGCCGACCGGCGCGATCGTCAAAGCCGGGGCCGCCGCCGACCCTGCGTTCGCCGCCGGGGCGCCGAAGGTGGTCGCCGATCCGGCGCGCCGCGCGCTCAGCAAGCCGG
>Ga0182030_10019286_pt1 | contig 13003 bp, 12 predicted proteins | sample 812S3MmetaG_FD_121299 | JGI IMG/M metagenome (GOLD analysis project Ga0182030, IMG submission 121299) | Permafrost microbial communities from Stordalen Mire, Sweden - 812S3M metaG (Illumina Assembly) | ecosystem: Environmental > Terrestrial > Soil > Wetlands > Permafrost | place: Sweden... | reverse complement strand
GTGAAGTATAATAGTCAGTTTGCTCTTCAGTTCGCAATTTTTTTTATCTACCTTTAGGAACTTTGAGCCAATTTTAGAGATGGAGGATATATTTATCTTAATAGCTGAGGATGACGCAGACGATAGATTTCTGCTCAGGTCCGCATTTGAAGAAAATGGTTATAAAGATAGGCTTGAGTTTGTGGAGAATGGCGTAGAAATGATAGAACATCTGCAGCAGCTTGCAGCAGCCGGGGGTGAGGTGCAATTGCCCCGTTTTATTCTCCTGGATCTGAATATGCCCAAAAAGGACGGGAGGGAAGTTCTAAAGGAAATAAAACAAAATTATAATTTGAGTAAAATACCTGTCATTATTTTTAGCACAACAAATAATGAACAGGAGATGAGACGGTGCTATGAGCTGGGAGCTAACTCCTACATTACCAAGCCTAATAGCTTTGAAAGCCTAATAAAAACCGTTGCTGCACTGCGTAGTTACTGGGTACACACCACGGCTGTAAATACATCAAGGTAGAGGAACGGCATTATTTTTGTGGACTAAAGACAATACGTCTATTTCGTGGGGGGCAGAATATGTAGATGCCTGTGTTTTGAAAAAATAGGACAGTTTTTTATTTTGCGATCTTTAAAAAGGATTTAAGCTAATGATTTATGCATGATACTGGTAAAAAAATCCTGATAATAGACGATGAAACTGACCTTTGCCTTTTACTAAAAGATTACTTCGTTCGGAAAAATTATGAAGTAGTAGTTTCACACATTTTAAGTGAAGGAATAGATAATATAAAGTCTCAGCATCCAGAAATATTATTTTTGGATTACAATTTACCAGACGGAATTGGGTGGGATTATGCACCCTCTATTGCCGCAGATTTTCCTGATACTTATATTGTCTTAGTTAGCGCTTTTCATTCTGTAATTCCCAAAATGCCTGCCGGGGCACAATTTCGGGTGATTGAAAAGCCGATAAGCATGTCTGAGCTTAATACGCAGTTTTCTGATTTATAGTATTCTTTTTGCCTGATAAAGCTGGTTTGTTTTATCATGGCCAGGGAATGATAATAAAGCAAAAGCCACGGCTGGTGCCGTGGCAAAAAATAGAAACTATATGGAGAAAGAAAAGGAATAGTTTAATCTACATTTCCCCTTCTTATAAAGCCCAATAAGAGTGACACAATGGCCAAGACGAGTAAAATATGTATGATAGAGCCTGCACTGTAAACAAAGGCCCCTAATATCCATCCTATTATCAGGATAACTGCGATGATGTACAATAATGATCTCATGAGTTGTTATAATTTATTATTTACTAAAAAAGACTGTGCCACCGATTTTGGACCTACGGGAATCACTGAAGGTGCAATTACTGAAAAATCAGGCTCCGGGCCGAATGTTTCTTCTATCTGAAAATGAGGAAAAAGGGGAATTCAGGCGAGTGGGAATGTGATAGTAAATGTTGTGCCGTTGCCCGTTTGAGACTGCACTTCTATAGATGCTTTGTGCGCCTGCAAAATATTTAGAGTGAACGTTAGGCCGAGGCCCATTCCATTTCTTTTTTGCGTGAAATAAGGTTCAAACAGGCGGGAAATATTTACTTCGCTTATGCCGCTGCCATTGTCTGATATAGTGACCACAGCATTATTATTTATTGGTTGCAGTGTAATAGATAATTGCCCGGTTTGCTCTTCCATAGCTTCCACTGCATTTATGACTATGTTTAGCAATGCCAGTTTTAGCTTTTTGCGGTCAGCCATTATTTCCTGTATCCCGTTAGGGTAGCTTACCTGTAGCTTGATATGTTTAAGCGTAAGCCTGTCAATAGAAGCAGCAATTACGTCATCAAGAATATTCTGGAGTATTTGTTTGGAAAGGGTATTTTCTGATGGTCGCGAGGTATTAAGCAGCTCGCTGATCAGGTCGCTGATGCGTTTGCTGTTTCTCTGGATAATATTCATATAGAGCTGGGGCCCCTCGTCCTTAATATCCTGCTGCAACTGCTCTATAGACAGGGTGATGTTATTAAGCGGGTTGCGAACTTCATGTGCTATGGTCCGCACCAGCCGACCTACAGCTGCCAGTTTTTCCCCTTGTAATGTGGCCTTCTCTACCTTTTTCAGATTGGTGATGTCGTGTATGATGCCCTGTACATAGCCATCTTCTTTGTTACTTTCTTCCAGAGTCACCGTGAGGATACAATATTTTTTTTCTCCGTCTCTTGTGTCTAATGTTACTTCCCAGTTATTCACCTCATTCCTGTGCTGTAGCGCATTTTGGAGAAATTTCCTGTGTTGTGCCTGGTCTATCAGCGTGCAAAGGTTCATTTTCAGCACTTCCTGTTTCTCATATCCCAGCAGGCTTTTTACTGCCTCATTTACGTCTTTAAAATTTAAAGAATAATCAGTAACGAAAACGACATCCTTTGACTTTTCAAAAATACTCCTGTATTTACGTTCATTGGCTTTAAGTGCCTTTAACGAAGCCGAACGTTCCAGTGCATAACGGATGCAACGCTCCATCTTCTCTACCGTCAGCTCCGTTTTTACGAGATAGTCTACAGCACCTAATTGCATTGCTTGTATATCTACTTCATAGTTGCCTTTCCCCGTAAGCAAAACAATAGGGTCTTCAAAATTGAGTTTAAGTGCCTCCTTTAAAAAATCAACTCCTGATTTGGCTCCCAGCCGGTAGTCAACAAAATATAAATCTCTTTGTGCACTATGTAGTTCCTTTAATGCTTCATTATAGTTTTTACACCAGCTGATAGTAAATGAATTTCCGGGAATAGATTGAATGTACTCGCTTGTAATAATAAAGTCATCCTCGTCATCATCTATGATCAGTATTTTTGCATTGGTGTATAGCTGGTTCATAATTTTTCGGCTGTCTTCTTTTGGTGTTTGGGTAATAAGAAAGTAAAGCGTGCACCGGTTTCGGGAATATTTTCCGCAAAAATAACCCCATGGTGGTATTCAAGTATTTTTTTGCAAATGGCAAGGCCAATGCCGGAGCCGGGATATTCTGATCTCCCATGTAACCGCTGGAATACCTGGAATATGCGAACTGCATATTCACTCTCGAAACCTATGCCATTATCAGTAACTTGTATTTTATAGTAGTCCATGTTTTTAGCCAGCTCATACCGCATCTTTTCATCTTCTGTAAGTAATGCTGCTTCGATGTTGATAACAGGTGATACATCGGTTTTGTGAAACTTAATTGCATTAGCTATAAGATTGGTAAATAATTGTTTCATCTGCGATGATACGGCATCCACTTTAGGCAGCAGATTGCTGTTAATCACAGTGCCTGTTTCTTCTATGGTCAGCTCCAAGTCTGTTTTTACCTGCCTGAGAATTAAATCCAGGTTTACAAGCTCAAAAGGCTGCCCTGTTTTAGATATGCGTGAAAATTCAAGCAGGTCATTGATGAGAGCGCGCATATTCTCAGCTGAGGCTATCATTCGCGACAGATACATCAAGCCATCACCTGTAAGTACATCTCTATATTTTTCGGCAAGCCTGTCACTGAATGTCGTTATTTTCCTGAGCGGCTCCTGCATGTCGTGGCTGGCCACATAGGCGAATTCTTCCAATTCCTTATTTGAGTGATTAAGCTCTTCCACTTTGTTTTTCAGATCCTGCTCTATCTGGCGATGGTCGGTTACATCTCTAATACTGCCTGCAAATTTTATGGGCTTGCCTTCTTTGTTCCGGATAGCCCGTAAAATGGTATGTACTACCTTAATATTCTTTTTTGCAGTGATTATTTTAAACTCCACAGTTATATCGGCGCCTGTTGCCAAAGCCTTCTTCATCTCCCCTGCTACCCTTGCTTTGTCATCCGGATGAATAAAAGATGATGCATATTGGTTGTTAATTTGTTCATGGATATTAGTTACCTCATAAATGCGATAAACACCGATAGACCAAAAAACTTTATCTACTTCAATAAGCCACTCAAAGGTGCCAAATGAATCACTGTTAAAATGCTCCAGGAATAGTTCCCTCGAATTAAAGGACGTAAAAGGCATATCCCACTTGGAAAGATCGGGATGGAGCACAAGGTGGTACAAGTTTTTATCGCCGTCATTACCCGCAGGTGCAGCGTAAAGATAAAAAGCTCCGATTTGCCCATTCTTATTTTTTAGCCGGTATATTACATACCGGGATCGGGCATCTGCACTGTCTAAACAATTATTTAGCTGATACAACAGCCTATCGACTAAATATTCGTTCAGCAGATCTGTAAAGTATATTCCCTCTCCCTCTTCCAGATCTCCGTTTGTATAGCCCAGGTGATGTTCAAACTGGTTGTTGACAAAGCATATTTTCAGATCCGGGGAGCGTATTAGCGCAACGAGGGCAGGTCCGCCCATGGCAATATCTTTAAAAAACGATTCCGATGCCGTTTCCTTCTCTTTGGTATTTTGTTGAAGTAAATTTACTTTATTCATGGGTTTTGGACAGTGTTAGTCCATATTAAATTCTTTGAACTGCCTCATTTTGTTATACAGTGTTTTCCTGTCCACATTTAGCAATTTTGCGGCTTTGCTTTTATTGAAATTAGCTTGTTTGAGCGCGTCAAGTATTACATCATATTCAGCGTCAAGGTTTGCGCTTTTTAGCTTATTTTCATATGATACGGGTGTTGAATTGCCGTTTGTCTTTTGGCCATCTGTTTTTTCGGTGTTTGAGGCTGCCGACGGTGCTTCAAACTGCAGCCTGTAAAAATTATTGATCTCAAAAGGAAGGGATTTTGATTCTACAAGTTCCCCTTCAGTAAGCAGGGTGGCTCTTTTGATCACGTTTTTGAGTTCGCGCAGGTTGCCATACCAAATATAATTATTCAGTACGTCTTCTACTTCCTTTGTAAATCCTTTTACATCCTTGCCTAACTCAGCATTGGTAAGATTAAGAAAATGACGGGCAAACAGCATTATATCTTGTCTGCGCTCACGTAAAGAAGGTACTTCAATGCTGAACTCATTGAAACGATGATACAAGTCTTCTCTGAATTTCCCGGTACGAGTGGCATCCCATAGCTTTTCGTTACTGGCTATAATAATACGAACATCCAGATCAATATCTTTAACACCGCCAACACGCCTGATCTTGCGTTCCTGCACCACACGTAGCAGTGATACCTGTATCTCATAAGAAAGGTTCCCCACCTCATCCAGGAATATCGTCCCTTCATTGGCTAATTCCAGGCTGCCGATCTTTTGATTTAGCGCGCCGGTAAATGCACCTTTTTCGTGCCCGAATAATTCACTGCCGGCAAGTTCTTTTGATAGGGCACCACAGTCAATGGCTATGAATGGTTTGTTGGCTCGTTTGCTTTTTGTGTGTATCTGCTGCGCTATTGCTTCCTTGCCACTTCCACTTTCCCCATAGATAATAACGCTAAAATTTGTAGGGGCTACAAGGTCTATCTGTTTGATTATATTAGCGAATTCAGGGCTGTCGCCAAAAATATATTGGCCATTATTTGAACTCTTAGGTTTGGCGGAAGGTATTGGTGTGCCCGTATGGGGAGTCTTTGCAGGTGTGTTTCCCTTTGGCTCTTCGGCAAGCGCTTTTTTTATGGTGAGCAATATCTCATCAGGAAACAATGGTTTTGTAACGTAATCATACGCTCCCAGCTTCATAACCTCAACTGCGTCTTTTACGTCGCTGTATCCCGTAATGATGATAACTGATGCATCAGGATAGGTTTCCTTGATCTTTCCCAGCAACTGAATGCCCGTCGTATCATTAAGCCTGAAATCGCACAATACAAGGTCGGGTTTGTTTTTTTTCATCCACTCGATTGCAGCCTGTCCACTATTGGCACTACCCACTACATAGCCGTTCCTGGTCAGGAAGCGGGTAAGCAGCAGGCACATATCATTATCATCGTCAACCACCAATATTTTATTCATATATAGTTCTATGTGTTTGTCAAATATACCGATTTTGCTTTGTTATTTTTGTCTGCTCATTATACTAAATAGCATATTAGCAGAACATTAATTGATAGGTAAAGGGAAAGGTGACCCTATTTCCTCTTTACCTATCAATTAATGATTTTATTCAGCACTATTATTATGCCCATACTGCTCTTATCTGCGCAATAGGTATCTGCATTTGCTCCCTGTATTTGGCTACTGTACGGCGGGCGATATTGTACCCTTTTCCGGAAAGCAGGTTAACTATCTGTTGGTCGGTGTAAGGATGTTTCTTATCTTCTGCACTGATAGCATCACCAATTACTGACTGTATTACCTTATTACTGATTACCTCTCCTTTTTTATCTGCAATACCTTCACTGAACAGTTTTTTCAGGTATATGAGACCAAAATGCGTTTCGGCATATTTATTACTGGTAATACGTGATATTGTAGATATATCCATGCCAGACATCTCGGCAACGTTTCTCAATACCATTGGCTTAAGTAACCTAATATCTCCTTCGATAAAGTACTCATGTTGCAGTTCTGCGATGCACTTCATAATCCGCAGCATCGTATCTTCTCTCTGTTTCACTGCATTTACAAACCATTGTGCGCTGCTCAATTTGCTTTTTACATATTGGCTGGCGCTTTTGTCCTTATTACTAATCTGGTCAGATAGCTGGCTGTAAAGCGATTGGTTTACAAATACAGAGCCTGCCCTGCTTGAGAACAGATCCACCTGCAGGTTTTCTCCGTAGCAGGTAATGATAAAATCAGGGATAATGCTGTTCTTCGGATCCTGGCGGGAGATTTCGGTTACAGGGTAAAACTTCAGGCTACCGATCAGGTTTAGCACCATTCTCAGTTCTTCATCATCAATTTTCAATGTATGGTGCAGTTTTTCAAACTGCCGGTGCATCAGGTCGTTATAGTGATTTTCAAGTAATGTGATTGCGCACTTTACGTCCGGTCTCTTGATGTTGAGGTTATGCAACTGCAGTAACAAGCAATCCTTTATACAGGTAGCGCCAATGCCAATTGGTTCAAGTGTCTGCACAATAGAAAGCCCCCTCTTGATGGTTTCAATCTCCACTACATTTTGAAAATGAAACGACATATCATCGGCTACCTCATCCAGTGGACGGTCCATTAATCCCTGAGGATTAAGGATATCTATTATGTACTCAGCGGTTGCACGGTCTTCTTCGTTGATGTCTAATAAGGATAATTGCTGTCTTGCATCTTCCTTAAAGGTCGTCACATTGGCGATAGCGGCATTGGGTGCTACTTCTGAATCAAAATAGTTTTGATACTCGGTTTTGTAATCAGGGGTATCATCGTAGCCATGCTCCTCCCAATCCTGAAAATCCTGCTCACTATCCTTAGATAGCTTTGTATCTGCATTGTCGGTTTCCTTTTCCTCTGCTGTTTCTAAGAATGGATTTTCAGCAAGCTCGTTGTTGATCCGCTGCTGCAATTCCAGTGAATTTAGAAAATACAGATTAAGTAGCTGTATTTGCTGAGGTAATATCTTTAATTGCTGCCGCTGTGTTTGTTGTTGCGTTATCATAGTGTGTCTGTTGTCTTGTTTCTATAAATCAAGGTTGGAGCCAAACTCATTTTTTTATTAATCTTTTTTTGCGATATCAGTATATAGCTTACAGGTGTCGTTTTACAATTTTGATACTATATTGATATAATTATACTGTTATATAGGTAAGACGTTTTTTTTCGGCGCCATGAGGAATATGTTCTACAAAACGTAGCTTTGGTAATCAATGAGAAAGAGGCTATTGTTAATTATTATTGCTTTTAGCGTTTCCTTTATTTCAATGGTGGCGCTTTCTCTTTTCTCCATGGAGAGATTCACCACTTTTACAAGCTATTCTGATCTTGTAGACAATACGAATTTGGTTATCTCTCAGCTGTATAAAATGGAGCTGCACATCAGGGACGTGGACCGGGGAGAGCGCGGATATATGATCACCCGCGATACCATGTACCTGAGATTTTTGAATAATGCGGTAGATAGTATTCAAACTTCTATATCTGAACTAGGAAAGATCACTGCCGAAAATCCTAAACAGCAAAATAATATAAGTTTGCTTAAGAGCAGCGCGGCGCTACGAATTGCAGCGGCAAGAGAAAATATAGCCTATGTTGATACTGCAAAAACAACCACTTTATCAAAATATTATTACGATAGCAGGCAGCTTATGCTGGAATGTTCCCATACACTCAAAAAAATTCATGATGAAGAAAATGTGTTGCTGGCAGAGAGATTTAAAGGGGAACGGTTTTATGAGCAGTTGACTACCAGCACGCTTGAATATCTCTTATTTGTGTTCTGTGTGATTACACTTGTCTTATTCTTTATAATGATACGAGAGTTCAAAGGCCGCATACGTTACCAGGAGGAACTCCAGGCTAAAATCATTGATCTGAAAAGATCGCATAGTGAACTCCAGGAAATAGCCTATGCCGCTTCACATGATTTGCAGGAACCGCTGAGAAAAATACAGGTGTTCAGCGATATGTTGCTTTACCAGAAAACAGAGGGCACTGACGCCGAAAGTAAAGTTATTCTCGGCCGCGTCAATAATTCCGCCGGAAGAATGCAGGTACTGATATCAGATCTGATGGCATTGACCAATCTCGCCAACACGGATGAGCCTAAAACCAGCATTGATCTGAACAGGATGCTACAGTATATTATAGTTGATTTTGAAAGTAAAATTGCAGAAAAAGAGGCTTCAGTACAAATACAGGAACTGCCTGAAATAAGAGGATATGATAACCAGTTGAAAATACTTTTTAATGCCTTGCTCGATAATTCATTGAAATTTACCAGAAAAGGTGTACACCCTGTGATCTCTATTTGTTGCGATTTAATGAGCGGGCACGAATTGTCAACTGTAAACCCTAATCTGCTGCACAAAAAATTTTATCGAATCACTTGCTCAGACAACGGTATAGGATTTGACAACCAGTTTATCAATAAAATATTTCGCATATTCCAACGTCTCCATACCCAGGAATCGGCGTATGAGGGCAAAGGTATCGGCCTTGCGATTTGCCAGCGTATCATGGCCAATCATGAGGGATATATAATTGCGCATGGAGAAACCGGCCTGGGAGCGCAATTCAAACTGTTTTTCCCGGTAGAAGAATAACCCGCGACTCCTAAAGTGGGAGTACTTAATTTCAGGTTATCTTCAACGTATCTTATTGTGCGAGTAATTCTTAAATTGTTTCATGACGTTTGTCAGTCAAGTAATCGACTAACGTTGAATGTTAGGCCTCGGTACTCCCTTTTGGAGCGGGGGTTTTCTTATTTATTTCTTCTACTTCCGTCATGAATTTATTTATTTGCTCATCTGCGTATGCGCCATAGGCGTCAACCAGTGTTCCTTTTACTCCGTCCCCTGTTTCAATTACATACATTATTGCGTTATCAGCGGGGTCGGACTGTCCTTCAAAACGGTAGAAGTCTATTATTCTTACCTCGGCTGGCGCATATGTCTTGTCTTTTACAGAGGAGTACAGCCCTTGTTTTGTCACTTTCAGATTGTCGGTATATCCATCCTTCATTGCTCTGTTCAAACGATGGGAAAGGGTGCTCATAAAGGGCACCGGCTGCGTATTTGCGTTGTTAACTGCGGCTTGAGCTATCATAAAATTGGTTTTAACTACTAATACCTAAACAATTCCTCTGCCAAGTCAAAGATTGTTTTTAACAGTTTGTTATCCGGTATCATTCATGTAGTTGTATTGAGTAATTTAGTTATTGTTCGTTTTAGGTTTTCCTTTATTACCACTATATGTAGAATAGCATCCCCATAAACATAAAACTGCTTGTTCATGAGCAGGAACTATTTTTGAAATACTCTGTGTGCATTCCGGGCTGTTTTGATCATGTCGTGTGATTTTTTCAGTGCTGCTTGTTCGTCTTCAACCAATTTACGAGCCGCAGCCTCCGTCAATGCATCGGAGCAAAGTGCTGCTTCATAGGCACGCTGTGCTGCATCTTCACCGAATTCGCATGCAGCTAGTATAGAATGGCGGTCACTATCCGTGAATGTGGATTTAATATCCATCCATGCATGATATATCTTTCCAGAAGAGGTGGTTTCATCTTCGGCAATTCCGCCGTCATTCTGGATATATTTTGTCAGCTCTTCTTTGTATGTGGTGCTTTGACGTATCATTTCTTCAAAGATTGCTTTGAGGTCTATGTCCAGGTCTTTTGATTCTTTTATTGCACGTTCATACCCGGTTATACGGTCATTATTGATCTTGACAAGGTCGTTCAATATCTCGTTCATTGCTTCATGCTTTTCCATAAAATGATGCTTATTTTTAATTGAAACACTTAAAAATTATGCCACATACACGCTAAACGTTTTATTTTTGCGTGACTATGGATAATATAACAATAACGTTGCTTGAAATATTGAAATACACTTTACCCGCGCTGGTAGTGTTAGTTACCAGTTACCTGATCGTTCAGAAATTCCTGGTAGCACAAAATCAACGTAAGCAATTGGCGCTATTCCAGGATGCCCAGGATATTACGCTCCGTCTTCGCCTCCAGGCTTATGAGCGGCTGGTTGTTTTTATTGAGCGTATCAGCCCGCGCCAGCTGATTCCCCGCATCTATGACCCATCAATGACTGTGCGCGACCTGCAGGCCGCTATTGCCATTAATATCCGTGCAGAATTTGAACATAACATGTCGCAGCAGATATATGTATCCCGGAATGTATGGGAGACAGTGAAAAATGTCAAAGAACAGGAGATCAACATGGCTAATCAAATGGGTAAAGCATTAAACCCTGATGCTCCCGCCAAAGAATTGAATACCCGCATCATGGACATGCTGCAAAACGTGGATGAACAATTGCCTACAGATATGGCCCTGCAGATCATCAATAATGAGGCGAGAACCATAATGGCATATGGTGCTATGTAACTGGTTGATTGGTTGAATAATTGATTCGTTGGGACTTGTTTTTTTTGCGCCAAAAGCACATCCTTGATAAAATAGAGGACCGTCTAAAATTTCAAATTCATTTAGTGGAAAAGAAAACTATTAGAACAGATTCGGGCATAGAGATTAAAGAACTGTATTGCGAGCCGGTGAAAATGGATGAGCTGCCTGGCCAATTTCCATTCACTCGTGGAGTGCATGCAGCCATGTATAGGGATCGCTTGTGGACGATGCGCCAATATGCGGGTTTCAGCACAGCCGAGGAATCTAATAAAAGGTACCACTTCCTGCTCAGTCAGGGTGTTAATGGCCTTTCGGTAGCTTTTGATCTGCCTACACAGATCGGCTATGATTCTGACCATGCCATGTCTGAAGGGGAAGTAGGTAAAGTAGGCGTAGCTATAGATTCACTCCAGGATATGGAGCTGCTCTTTAAAGACATAAAGCTCAGCGATATTTCCACCTCCATGACCATTAATGCGACAGCGTTTATCCTGCTTGCATTTTATATAGCCCTTGCAAAAAAGCAGGGTGCAGACATAAAGAAAATATCCGGCACAATACAAAATGACATTCTAAAGGAATATGCCGCACGCGGCACCTACATCTACCCGCCTACACCCTCCATGCGCCTCATTACTGACATATTTGAGTATTGCAGCAATGAAGTGCCTAAATGGAATACCATCTCCATATCCGGCTACCACATACGTGAGGCGGGCGCAAATGCAGTACAGGAGCTTGCTTTTACACTGGCTAATGGCAAGGCATACCTGCAGGCAGCAATAACCAAGGGCCTGGATATAAATGTATTTGCCCAGCGGCTGTCGTTTTTCTTCAATGCACATAATAACCTTTTTGAGGAGGTAGCAAAGTTCAGAGCGGCAAGACGCATGTGGGCAAGCATCACGAAATCACTTGGTGCTACAGACCCCCGTGCACAAATGCTCCGCTTCCATACGCAGACCGGGGGCAGCACACTTACTGCACAGCAACCAAAGAACAATATTGTGCGTGTTGCTTTGCAGGGCCTTTCAGCTGTGCTTGGCGGTACACAATCTCTGCATACTAACGGGTACGACGAAGCCCTGTCTTTGCCTACTGAAGAAGCGGCATCCATCGCTCTGCGTACACAGCAGATACTTGCTTATGAAAGCGGCGCAACTGATACCGTTGATCCCCTTGCGGGTTCCTACTATGTGGAAACCCTGACCAATGAAGTAGAAACTGCGGCGTGGAACCTTATTGCGAAAATAGATGCAATCGGGGGGGCGGTAAAAGCAATAGAGCACCACTTTATGCAGGATGAAATTGCCAGGTCTGCGTATGCATACAATAAAGCCATTGAAGATAATAGTAAAGTTATTGTTGGTGTTAATAAGTTTACTACTGCCGAGGTGGCCCATCCGCCGGTATTTCGTATTGACGATTCCATTCCTACGGAGCAAAGCGAAAAATTAAGAAAGCTGCGGGCCGAACGAAATAATGAAGCCGCCCATGTCTGTCTTGCAGCCATAAAACAAAAAGCAGGAACTTCAGAAAATCTTATGCCTGCAGTCATTGCAGCAGTTGAAAATCTTTGCACACTTGGTGAGATCGCTGATACACTGCGCGATGTATGGGGAGAATATAAGGGATGATTAGCTGATGCGATAGTTAGCTGATTAGCTGATTTGTGTTATTTGTTTATTATCACATTCACTTGCGTAAATCGCACTAATCAACTTATCAACTAAGGTATGTCTATCACTCCTTTGTTTCCTTTTTTTCTTCTTAATTCCACTTGCCAGGCGCTGATGGCTACATCGCCGTAGCTACGGATGCCTTCTTTCTGGTCTTCCATTTTTAAATAGCTGTCATAAAGCTTGCTGCTATAGCGCGCCATTTCGTTGTGGTACTTCTGGCTTAGTTGCTCCATGGTATCCAGGTGGGCAGTTGTAAATTCATTGAGTTTATGTTCCAGTTTGCGGGCCAGCGCTGAATCCCTTGCGTAGACACGGTTATTGGTATACATCCATATATTTAAGTAGGCGGAGTACTTAAATGCGGTATCATCTGTTGTGGTACACAGCGTGTAAGAC
>Ga0182030_10019285_pt1 | contig 13003 bp, 9 predicted proteins | sample 812S3MmetaG_FD_121299 | JGI IMG/M metagenome (GOLD analysis project Ga0182030, IMG submission 121299) | Permafrost microbial communities from Stordalen Mire, Sweden - 812S3M metaG (Illumina Assembly) | ecosystem: Environmental > Terrestrial > Soil > Wetlands > Permafrost | place: Sweden... | reverse complement strand
CTCCCCTTTCCCCCAATACCCCGGCTTTCCTCCCCCCATGTACGCACCCCCGGCTCCATTCGACCCCTACACCCATGGTTACGGCGGCTACGGCCAGCCCCACCCCGCCTTGGCGCAACCCTCCAACGTCTTCCCTAACATCCATCTTCGAAACCACACCGGCGGCGTCGGCCTCCCTCCAGGGTACGACTACGCCTTCCCACAAGAACACTGCAAGATCCACGTTTTCAAAACCGGAGCCAAGGCACCCTGGCAAATGGTGGGCATGCTTGAGCATGTGAAGTTGTTGGTTCCGGTCAATACGGGGATTAAGGAGTTGATGCAGAATTTGGGGTGTGTAAATGAGGATCCGAAGAAGAATCGGTTGCATGAGGTGCAGGAGGCGGGAAACGGGAGGTGGGTTAAGGGGTTGAGTATTAGTGTGAGTGAAAACTGCTTTACTTTTGGGGGTTGGGATGTGCTGACTTTGGATAGGGTGATGACAAGGATCGTGTCAAGAAGACGATTAAGGAAATGGGTTGGGACAAGACTCGGACGGGTATGCCGGGCCAGAGACCGGTGGTGTGGTTGTATTGTACGAAAGATTGACTGGTTGAACTTGCGGTCGATTTGACTCCAGCTATCTTTGATTGTTTGCGTTATTTATAGGTGTGGTTATATGGTACGAGGAATTGAGAGGTTGAGGTTGCGTTGGATCTTAGATGTCTTGATAGTCAGTTGGCGTTGAATCTGCGCAATTAAAACGAAAATTTCCAAATAACTAGATTAATTTCTACAGTCACGGTTGTCTTCCAGGTTTTCTCTCGTTAGCAATTTACCTGCCCCTTTGTGCGCATCCAACCTGGAATACAATGAGGAAACTCTCCTTCTCAAGCCAAAGGTAATGATTTAAAGGCCGTATTAGTCATGGGTAGTACGAAACAGGAGTTCAAAACTCGAACCACAATACGAGGAACGTGGTAAAAGACAGCAGATTGCATTTTATTCGCACCAAGAAAATGATTTGCACTTATCTGATAAATTCTCAATATCATACTCTCTTCCTCATGTTCCTCTGCCTCATCCATACAACCGGGGATGCTCTAATCCCAATCATCAATCTGCGAAAATATCTTTGCGCCCTCTGTCCCTTCATGAATAACAGCTATGATCTTCCCTTGAATTTCCTTCTCTTTCCCCTCAGCTGCATCAAGCTTCATAATACTTTCCCAGACCGGATTCTTTGGCGAGAAAGGCGGTATCTCCTCAGGAGGCCCAGGGTCCACCATATACGACCCTACCGCATCAATGACTTTCCTTTCAACATTTTCTAAAACTGAGCGGGTTGTTGGGTGGCGAAACCAGCTCTCGTGCCAGTTGCGAGGCGCAATAGTAACGTAGATATACTTGTCGTCCAGGCGCTTGATCTTGACGGATGTGAATCGGTTTTCGGGAGTTTGTGAGCGTGGCGGAGCACTAGGAATAGATTCTGCGGCTGGTGATGTTGGGATAGCACATATGAAGTCTAATAATAATAAAATAGTTACTGGGAGAGAAGGAAAGAATCGCATTGTGCCTGTATTTGCTTAAGTGCTCAAGGTTCGACAAATGCAGCCTTCACTTGCACGCAGATCTAAGGTTAAATATATACTACAGAGAAGGATTTTAGATGCAATCCTAAGGGATTTCAGACTTTTGACGAATTCTCGGCTGGCTTCTGCAAGTCATTCCATCGCGCAATACCAAGAACAGTACCAGCCTCCTCCATCGCGCTTCACGTGACTTGGTCCCAGAACAATTTCCAAGATGAGAATAGGAGAAAGATACTGCGGCTCTTGGGCTTCCTTGACCTCTTCAAGCACTAGTGAGATTGATAAGGACTTTAGGAGGTTCAGGTGCTACCACTATGACCGTTTGATATGATATATATCCACTCTCGAGCTCTAAATTGTATATTGCTAGATAATTATGATCGCCGTCTATATCTTCGAATGATGTATATGGCCAGCGCTAAGGATCCAAATATTCTAGTTATAAACGCAATCCAAACTCCCCGTCGAGCCATATCATAATATCCTTCCAACATAACACCAACAGCATATTCCTTCGTCTTGTTGTTTCCTTTACATTTCATCCCATCGCTCAAGCCACCTATGAACCAGGGATTATCTCCAGTTGGAGCAATAGCCTCAGTCTCGGAATCTACAGCTGTCTGATTTCCCTGGTTTCCACCTTGCAGCCGCTTCTCGTTTCTCTTCTTTAATCCTTTGGTAAGAATATGAATGATGAAACGCGTATCCCAAGTTGTGAAAGTGGGATGTGACCAGAGTTTTACCGCATTATGTGGAGGCAATTGATCCAGGAAATCAGCCAGTACACCCAAGGTCAGTCCCCACAGCAATAAAGGCCTCGTTTTGTCAGCTAGGCCAGCACGATCTCCTAAGTACCAGTTGTAGATTTTCTCCACCAACGATGTCGGCGTATCTGAGTTCTCGGGAGAGAAGAATTCAGCTGTAGAGCTGCAGAATGTAGATTCGGAGGGAATAAGGCGGATGGCCGAGAAGCGCATCTTTCCCAGCACCGAGCTTATCAACGCTTTCAAGATAAATCCACCTTGACGTGCAAAACGATCTGTGACATCCACGTATTCGTATGTGCGGACAGCGGGGGAGAGGAGAACGCGTAGAGGCACCCAGTGTGTGGAAGCCACTTCTGTGGGTTGGAGCCGTAGGGGAGGAACTTCGGCATTTGTGTATAGAAATACAAAGGGACATAACACCATGATTCTGCTAGTACCCTCTATTAGCTTCCTTTCCGCCAACCATACAATGGAGATATTAAGGGACATACGGCACTTTTCCCCAACTAGTACTGACAACCCTTTCCGGCAAATGCCCTACACTCAACACATCCTCCCTATTTAGATCCAAGCCCACCTCTTCGAATGTTTCCCTCATAGCTGTTGCCCTATCATCTTCATCTTCCGGGTCCCGTTTACCTCCTGGCAGTGCAACGTGTGATGTCCATCGATCGCCGACTCGTGCGGCTCGTTTGATGAACGCGACTTCGGGATCACCTTGCTGGACCCATGGCTGCGAGAAGAAGGATTCGAGACGTGAGGAATCGGAGGAATCGGATGACGTGTGAGAAGAGGAGGAGGCGGGAGGCGGCTGGCTGTAATGTGGGCGTATACGGATGAGTAGGGCGACGGAAGCGCGTTTCTTGCATGACGGTGGATTGGGTACATTGGGATAGGGTGAGGTGGACAGAAAGGCTAATGTTTGGTGAAGGGAGGATATTAGTTCGGAAGTATCAAGGGGGGGCGTTGTTTCTGCCATTTCTCTCGGTGCTCGTGGTGAAAGCAGAGTGAATGAACTTCGGGGTTGAAATGTTGAGGATGATCTCAGCCTTGTAGCCTCGGTGAAGTCGGAACGACATCACCATCTTCCCCCCCAAAAAAATAAAAAAATTAAATTAATTATATATTTATATATAATCTAGACTCTCACTTCAACAAGAACAATTTATGCAAGGGTCGATAGATGAAGCGTTCTACGTCTAGCCAATATTCATATAAATCTCGCATTCCCTATCTACCTATATTTTATTCCTCAACGACCCTCATCTATATTATCTTAGCCAGTTCCAATGGCTCTCCATCTCTATCTTCATCTTCATCAACATTTGCAGCTGGAATATCCCCACCTACCATTATTCCCCCGTAACATTGCTCTCTTGCAATGTCCAACAAAACTTGAAGTATGTCGGTGAAGGAAATTTGATTGAGTGGGCAGAGCGCGGTGAGAAGCGGTTATTCCTTGCAGGCTGCTGATGCCTGGTCATCACAGGCGGCAACCATGGCCAAGGCTACCTCCCTTTATTTCCAACTTCAAGTTCTGTGTTATTCTCCTTCCCCTCTTCGAACTTTGTTGAAACGATTTAACAATCTGCAATCCACCTCAGAAACCAGGGCCGCTTGCTCTTCTCCATACCCTTTTAGCTTTTAGCTTCAGCCGCGAACCATGTCTTCATCCGAGTCTGACGAGTTTGAGGTCATTGATCAGCTCGAGGCCAGCTTCTCACCAGAAGAGCTCGCAAAAGTCCAAGCATGGCTCCAACCGACCGACTACGGAGCTCAGTCCAGTGAATTCCATCGGCACCTGTTGTCACAAGCTCCTGGAACAGGTCTCTGGATTTGTGAGACTTCAAAGTACCAACAGTGGCAAGAATCGAATGATCATGGAAGCCTATGGATCAAAGGAGTCCCCGGAGCTGGGAAGTCGGTGACCGCAGCCTCGATGATACAGCATTTGCAGAAAACTGATGGTACTCCGGTCTTGTACTTCTTTTTTAGATATATCATTTCGGCGAATAGACGGCCTCGAAGTCTCGTTCGGGATTTCCTGGCACAACTTCTTCCCTACAGCTCTCGCCTTCAAGCAACACTTCAACCGTTGATAAGTAGCCCGCTAGACGACTTCTCTGATGAGAGGTTGTGGGAGTATCTCTTAACTGGTCTCTCTTCCATAAAGAAGGCTTATTGCGTGGTCGATGCGTTGGATGAGATGGAACTGCAGTCTAAAGATGGCTTCCTTGATCGACTTAATAGCTTGGCAACCTTTCGTCCAAATGCTGTCAAGCTTTTAATGACTAGCAGACCAAAGCAGTACCTTCAAAGCAGCTTGCGGGATACTTCCATTTTTCACATCAGCCTTGAAAATGATCTAGTCGGGAGGGACATTAGCATCTTCTTATCATACCAGCTGAAGAGCCTCCTCTCTCATGATGATCAACAACAATTCCGAGAGTCTTTGGTGTCTGCTATATCTGAACGATCTGGTGGGCTCTTTCTTTATGCACGACTTCTTCTTGATCAGATCATCCCCAGCCTAAAAGCAACGAACGTTGATGTCAAAAGGCTAGTCAAGAACCTTCCGGTTGGCTTGGAAGAAATGTACAACAGTATGCTTTCTCAACAAGCTAGGACTCTTAAGATTGATGTTCAAATCCAAGTCTTCCTTCTCGAACTAGCTACACATTCCTCTCGAGCCCTGCGATTGAATGAGATGGCAAGTGTACTGGCTGCTACCTTTCCAGCCTCCATGCTCCCAGATATCCCAAAGGTTGTCGCAAGATCCGCATGTGCACCACTTCTTGAGATTTTAGAAGATGAGACTGTCTCGGTTATCCACCACTCATTCACGGAATTTCTCTTGAACGCCGAGCGAATTGGTGGTGGAAGTAAGGGAAACATTCTGCAATTTCCTGTTCTTAACCCTAACATTGTTCATAAAAAGCTGTCGGTCGTCTGCATGGATTACTTGAGATCTGGTGGGCTCAGAGTGGATAAGGATGATGTTCAATCTAGAGCAGGAGAAGATTCTACCAACGATCGAAAGGGCTTTACATCCTGTGACAAGCCTGAAAAGGAAGACGACGGATACAACTACCAAGAGGCGAAGCTACGCCACCCATTTTTGGAATACGCAGTTGGGAACTGGGCTCTTCACGCCAACAAATACGACTTCGAAGACAATGATTTCTTCAAGTCACTTGCGGGCTTCTTGGATCATGACAGCATCGATTATAAGAAGTGGTTGGAACTAGAGTGGATGAAAGAATTGAAATCCTCTGAGATCCAAGCACCAACTCCCCTTCACGTCGCAGCGTTTGCCGGTCTCACAGAATATGCCCAAAAGTTACTCCAACAGGACGCATCGGTGGATGTTCGGGATGCCGAAGAACGCACACCTTTACACTGGGCCTGCGCACGAGGCCATGCCTCAATGGTATCACTCCTGCTCAAAGGTGGAGCAACGCCTAATCCAGAAGACACCCGAGGCGTAAAGCCAATCCACGAAGCAGCTAGAAAAAATCATGCGGGGATTGTTAAAATGTTACTCGAGGCTGGCGTCGATCCACTCACTCCGAAGACAAAGGAAGATATCAAACGAGTCTTAATGTGTGGTGATGTTTCAACGAAGGGAGAAACAGCCGTAGAATACGTATGGCTTCAAGGACATACGGATACAATAATAACATTGCTACCATTTCTCACGCCAGAGACCTTGGAGGAGTTGTTCTGCCAGTGTTGTCGGTATGGAAAGTTTGAAGCCGTGCGAGCTATCCTCAAAGCCACCGGCTTGTCACCCAATTCAAAGTCTAGCGACGCCACCGCTCTTTACCTTGCTTGTCGGGCTCAAAGCGTTGCTATAGTGGAACTACTAGTGGAAAAAGGAGCCGATGTGAATCAGCCCTCGGAGTGGAAGGTGAAGAATAGAAACTCTTGTGGACGCCGCGTCTATGAGGAACCGTTAAGGCTGCCTATACATGGTGTGGTGATGGGTTGGAGGAGTGCAAACGACCTTGCGTGTCAACAAATATTGCGTCTCCTGCTCAATGCTGGCGCAAACATTGACTCAAAAGACGCCAATGGGGATACCCCTTTGCTTAGTCTTTTTAGTGGTCGCAACTCTCCCCACACTGAATATGTGGTTGTCAGTGGCCTTTTACACGCGGGGGCCGACATTCTAGTAGTCGATGAGAATGGTGATTCTGTACTTCATCGATGCCTTCATAGATCAAAAGATATTAAGCTCTTGAAGCTTCTCTTCGAGTTTGAAGCCCATGCCGACGTCATTGGCAAAGATGGGAACACTGTTTTGCATACAGCAATGCGTTGTTCTCGTCAAAAAAAGGAATCTCAATACCTGGTGGATGCGGTGAACTTGCTTCTGGAGAAGGGTGCTCGCTGTGATATGAAAAACAATGACGGCTGCACTGCAATCGAAGAAGCTGCTCGCTTCTGGGGCTGCAGCTTGGAAATATTCACTGTTCTGCTTCAATCCTGTTCTGATAAAGATACCCTCCAACGCTGTATGTGGAAATTGACACGAGAGAAGATGGAAGAAATCGTTGAATTTATTCGCGTGCTTCAGAGCTTTGGTGTATCTTTGGAACACCTTGACAGCAATGGAGCGACTATTCTGCTCACAAGTACGAGGACTAAAGAGTTATTTGCGGCTTTGCTTGAATGTGGCGCAGATCTACATGCTGTTGATTCTGAAGGGCGAGGAGTTTTACACCACTTTGTCTCTGGCTCTCAACCCCGTGATTGCATTCAGAGGTTGGTAGATATGGTTGACATGGGATTGGACCCAATGCAGGTAAATCTCTCAAACCCACTATACCTCTGCAGCATTCTGCGGTTCAGTGCTAACAAATCACAGGTCGATCACTACGGGAATAATTTACTCCACATAGTCGCCGAAAGCTACACTGGAAAAGAACTCGACGACTTGTTTGTTCAGCAGTTCCTTGAGTACGGCCTCTCAGTCAACTCAAAAAACAAGCAGGGCATGACTCCACTTCACATGCATCTTGAGAATTGGGACGTTCATTCTTGGAGGAACTCAGTCCGTGAGAGTCTTGATGAGCGCTTTCATGAGCGTCATCAAATCCCTTTGCTTAGCCTGTTTCGAAGGTATATTTTCACTCTTGCTTCCCAAATACTGCCTCTCTAAGCCAATTATTTCCCACCAGATTAACTGCATCTAACTTTTAATCCAGAAGAAGCCCTGTGACTGTCGATATCAATGCCCAAGATTCCGATGGGGTGACGATATTTCATCTAGCCGCGCTCCGTTCAGAAACACGAATGTTTTACTTGCTCGGAGAAGGTGCAGATCCTACTATACTGACCGAAAAGAAGCGGAACGCTCTCCACCTGGCTTGTAGAGCTCGCGAAACCAACGTCGTTGGGTATCTCTGTCAAGTAAGTCTTGGTTTCTATTATTTCTTACTGTCTGCAAAGATCTAGGGTCTAGGAACCTTTTCGGTCTTGGGGCCTTCATTCAAACCAGCCTCTAAGCACTTTCAATTAACATTACTTGCAGACATACAACAAAATGGTTAACCAGCGTGATTCAAATGGGAGAACCCCACTTCACGACGCTTGTACCTCCGGCTGTCCAGAATCAGTTCGTCTCCTTCTCAAAGCTGGCGCAGATATCACCATCCTTGATAATAATAAGAGAACCCCTCTTCATGCCTGTGCCGAATTCGCTGATGAGGAGAAGATATGGTCCCTCCTGTCTCGACCAAACCAAATAGCTGGTCACTTTCTTCAAGACCGATTCAGGCCCGTTTTCAAAAGGTCTCCTTCCGATCAGCCATGGTATACGGAGCAACAATCATGGGAGGATCCTACATTGAAAGAGCCAGACCGCCCTAATATCAGCCTCGTTATCAAAACAATACTTTCTATTGGAAGTGATCCCATGGCCACTGATACAAATCGTCGAACACCTCTTGATCTGGCAATTGAGTATGATTGTCGAGAAATGATTAAAGCTCTGCAATTCTCGACCGTGCTTCTCAGGAAGAAATGGGATCTAAAACCCAAGGATCGAAGACTTTTAACTGTTCTAGCTTTAAAGGAAACGAAGATCCCATCTTTGCTGACAATGAATTCCGAGGATCCATTACGCCAAGAAATTTTGGAGAACGCGTGGAAATACCTTTCTTTTCTTACCTTGGACGATATTGAGTGGATATCGCAACATGGCGGGAATATTACAGGAGTGGACGGCTCCAAGCCTCTTTCGTCAGGTAGATCTTTATTGCAAATCTCTGCATCGAAAGGTTTTACGTGGTTGGTAGAGGGCTTCGGTCCCCTTGCTCGTGTCAACGATGACTCAAAGATTGTGCTCCAACGTATCCACGAGCAGCTATCTATTGATCCAAAGTACAACCCAGGGATAGAGAACTTAGCACCGACGCTTCATGTGGCCTGTGCCAGACAGCTGCCAAATATGGACATGGTTAAGGTTCTTGCCGAAACATGCCGCGTTCATGTCAATGCGCGTGCCGTGGCTAAACCCCAGCAATGGGCGAGGATAAATGACGCTGTTGAGGGAGGTACTGCTCTTCATGTTCTCGCAAACACCAAATATTGGTGGCAACTCGAGGCTCTCAAATATCTTCTCCAAATGGGAGCCAACATCGATGCAATCAACGAGACAGGAGAGACGCCTCTTCACATAGCCTGCTCTAACACAACTTATGGAAGTATTAGTTGCCAGAGTGGTTACTGGAGGATTGAGTGCGTCAAAGTGCTCCTCGAATCAGGAGCCAACATCAACATTCTTGACAACGAAGGTCTATCTTGTCTGCACAAAGCCAGCTCCTCTCCAAAAATAATGAGAATCTTGTTGGAACATGGTGCAGATATCAATTCTGGGAAGCTCTCACCCCTTTTCTCAGCGATTCAGATACAATGTCTCGAAACACTTACTATCCTGCTCGATGCTGGCGTTAGTCCCAACATTGTGGATCCTAACACCGGCCATGACGGATTTCAACTCCATTACAAGGTCAAAGATGTGGCTCGCTTAGCACTTTTCTGTGCGGCCTTTGCAAGACTAAACGCCCAACATCGCAAGCACTCAGCGCCGATAGTAAAACTACTGATTAAGCGAGGTGCAGACGTCTATGCTGCTCTGAACGATGAAGAGACTCTCGTGCACTATGTTTTTGAAAACGCTGAGTCCGAAATAGTGTCTGCTTTCCTCGACTGCGCGGACAAGATTGACTTCAACACTCGAGACTCCTGGGGACGCACCGTCTTCCTAGCTGCATGCGAATGGAACGAATGTCTCTCCCTCTACCGGCACCAACACTGGGATCCCAAGGCAACAGCGCCGTTCATCCAAACTCTCGAATTTGGTGCCGATCCCCTGGTCGTTGATAACGAAGGCCAAAATTCCCTACATCTCCTGCTCGATAACCCCGCAATGGAAGAAGAGGCAATCATTCAATTCCTCGCCCATGATGCCAACAAAACCTTGCTCTTTCAGAAAAATAGAAACAATTTTACGCCAATCAACTGTGCGCTACGTTTGCTTCGTCCCGCGGTAGTTGAGGTCCTCATCAGTATGGGCGTAGACTTACTCAGTTCTGACCCAACAGGTGCAACAGCCCTGCATCAAATAGCAGCACAGTGTCTATGTGTAAGACCTCGGTCAAGAGGAAATGCATATATTAGCGAACATAAGCCTGAATTTTATACCAGTGCGCTCGCCCTATGGAAAAAATTCCTTGTGCTCGGAGGCTCTATCAACGTCCGTGACAAAAAAGGGGCGCCACCACTATTTTATTACCTCTCTTCCGCCGAAAGAGACGACTACAAAGCCCCCAAAGACTACTGCTGCCATTTCGAAAACTTTTCTACTTACTTCTCAGAAGATGTGGCAAAGGGTCTTGATTTCCAGGCGAAGAATGGGAATGGAGAGAATGCATTGCATGTTATCGCGAGGAGAGAGAAAAAGGGGAGAAACATTAGAGGTAGGGAACAGGAGCATGATCATGAGCCGACGCATGATAAGGAGTTGTATCAGTTCTTCATGCAGAAGGGGTTGAATCCGTTGGAGGAGGATGGGAATGGGAGGAGCAGTTTGGATGTTGCGGCTGCTTGTGAGCAGAAGGGTATTTTGGAGTTGTTTCAATACTAAAAGTCGCCTGGATTTTTCTTTCTTTCAGGGGGTTTTGTTTCTAACTGGGGTTAAAATTATTTGCTTGGGTGATTATCACGTATAACGATGAAACGGCAGTATAGTTCTGGGAGGTAAAGTTGGGATTTTCATATTTTTTAACAGCTATTACCTATTTTAGTCGATCTCATAGCTGAATTATTACTTTGATACAACCTACTTACATATTATATAATTAGTGAATAAAAATCTTAACTTGATTAAGCCCAAGTTTCGTTTCAGATAATAAGGTTTAAATCTCGAGAGTAAATTTTTGAAATGCGAGAATTGACTTTATATTAAAGGAATATACTAAAATACTCGCTGTGAACTTGTATTAATGAAGATGATAGTTGCAGAGATGTGAGTATTTAATATTGTAATTCAGAGGGGAATGTGTAAAGGGAAGAGCAGTACTTTCTCGTTGTTGTCTATGTTAAAGTATTTTGAATTTTGGCAAGGTACTGATAAACCTTCTGTATCTCCTTATAATAGGACACTAGAGGTCGTCAGTATTCTAGGCCTTGGAACCTAGTACACCATCGTAGTAGCTCACGCACTGTTCTTTGTATGTCGACACTAGAAATTAAGGCGTGGAACCTTCACTATCGCTGTCACTATCATCTTACGAGGCTTCACCGCTGCTCTCTCGCTGATTCAGTCCCCGAAATTCCGCTGAGTCAAGCTCGGTCTTCTCCAACTTGGTCGTCTGTTGTGGTTCAAAATCGTCGCATTGCGACCGCAAGTCATCAGCTAGTATTGTAACACTCTCCGAGGTTACTATGAGTGCCTACTTCCAGATTAAATTTCATTACTTATTTGGGCTTGATCTCGTGCCTCGTCTGAAATGGCAAGGGTTGCTAAGGCCTCTGTGATAGCCTCAAGTTCTTGGTTTCGATCTCTGCTCCCTCGGTTTTATTTCCCCCAGCAGCTTTTCCCATCCTTTAACAATTACAAGGCAATATCTATGTTGTCTTTGATGAAATCGAGCGTGTTCTCGAACCAATTTTTTTTTTCCTTTCCCTATTTCCTTCGGACATCGCGAGCTTTACGGGTCCAGCTTCACCACTGTGGGGAAGAAGCTCGTTTTTCTTTGCTCTGTAATAGAAATAGCCCAGGCCGGGTACAGTGGTTGATGAGATAACTACCAGGATATTTAACTTTTTCTTGAGAGACAACGCTGAAGACACATCTCATCAGCTAGTTTGCGGTCTCGACGAGAAAGAAAAATTCTTGATTGAAATATGACCAAAATAAAAACCCCAAGAACCTTGAAACGGTCTTAATACATCTTAATTCATGAAGCATAGAGCCTACCGTTTTTGACTAGTCCATGGTTGGGTCTTCCATTTGGATTCGAACTGGGACTCAGAATCGTCATCCACGGATAGGTGGGAAGGTGCATGCTTTCCGCAAAGGTAAATTAAAACAAATATTTTGAAATTTCGAAAGGGTCGCAGTTCATCTACAAATCGCTCGCTTCTCTTTCTATAAATCTTATTTTCTTGTCCTCAGAATGAACTATCGTTCTTCTTTCGTGCACTACAAGAAAACACATCCACCAAATCCCCCAAAGAAAACTAAATCGACATCTCCAACACCTCTCCACAATGGATCCACAACATCCGGCTCCAGCGCAAATTATCACAGAACAACAGCTCAATTACAGAGTCGAAGCACTCACCCTGCACCGAGAGCTCCATGTTGGAGGCCGAAATGATCCCGACTATTGGCTTATTGACACCATGATTCTCGAATCAAAGTTGAACTATGTAACTGGTCTGATGCAGCTCATACCAATGGCAGATGAGACTCACCGCGAGCTTCGGGAAGCCCTTGAGGCTCAGGTTACTGCGACGAGGCAATCAATAGAACATGCATATCGCATGTGGCACATACGTACACAATTTGCTGAGTTGTGGGAGGAAGTACGTCTGAACCATATTCAAAATGCCATGATCGGATGGGAAGCTATGCGCGTTCACATGGATGAGTTCACCGACAGAATTGCCGCACAAGGAGTTGCAGAATTGGAAGACGAGATGAATGTGCTGCTAATGGAAATCGACGTGCAAGAATTGCACATCTTGGAAATGGAGTTGCAGAGATTACACATCTAAGTGAAGGGCACCACAGGGCGACAAGTCTGCTATAGAAGCTTGAGGTATTATCATGCTGGAAAATGGCAACAAATGACAGGGCGAGAAGGAAAGCCTTAGGATGGAAGGCGCTGTTAGCACTTCTCGTAGCTCGCTCTCCTTCCGTAGACAGACAATCAGACTCTTTAAAACTACTCGTCATACTTCTAGATTCCCCACTCTGAGTGTGCAGCTGTGACAGCAAGAGTCGAAGAATCAAATGAGGATTGAGAATCACCCAAGTAGAATTTATCAGGCTCTAAGAGCAGGGTAGACTTGCCATCCTGTCAGACCCTCGAGCCATCCTCGTCCTTGACGTACGCTTTACAAGCGCATATCTCCGAGAACTACGAAAGT
>Ga0182030_10019284_pt1 | contig 13004 bp, 11 predicted proteins | sample 812S3MmetaG_FD_121299 | JGI IMG/M metagenome (GOLD analysis project Ga0182030, IMG submission 121299) | Permafrost microbial communities from Stordalen Mire, Sweden - 812S3M metaG (Illumina Assembly) | ecosystem: Environmental > Terrestrial > Soil > Wetlands > Permafrost | place: Sweden... | reverse complement strand
TGGCACGGCCTTCGACTTCGCGTTGAGGCCTTCGACTACAGGGAGCGGTTTCGTTTCGAACGCTTTAGCCGAGCCCTGATAGAAGGTGACGAATGCAACCAGCGGTTGCGTCGTCTCCGCTGAGCGCTCGTAAGCCTGCAGATAGACGTACATGTCGCGGGTCCGGCTGAAAACTCGGGTGACGCTGGGGATCAGCTTCTGTCCGTCTTCGACCAGAGGATTGACGCTGTCGGCCTTCCCCTTATCCTTCGCCGCGCTATAGAGAGCTTCTCGCATTTCCACTCGCTGACTGCTCAACACGACCGAACTGATAGGAATGCGTTTTTCCTCTTTATTGAGATTCGGGATGACGAACACGCTTTGATACGTACCGATGCGTCCCGTTTCGTTATCACGCGCGAGGAATTTGATCACATACTTGCCCGGCAACAGCGTGAAGCCAGTGTCATACTCGATGGGACGTTTCGCAAGTTCGGCTGCCGTCTCTCCGGTCAGCTTGATGTCGACTTTATCGCGAACATTTGTGATAGTGGTGCCAAAGTCGTCTTTGATTTCGCCGACGAAATCGATGAGCGTGTGCTCGGCGCCGCCTCTGCGCGCAAGGGCAAGTTCCCGGCCGGGAATCTTCACGGCGAGCGGCACAAAATATTCAGCGCGATTTAACTGGAAGAAGTTGACTTCCACGGAGATGGTGAGTTCGGTGACGGGATCGCCCAGCATCAGCGCGTCCTCAAGCTGTCGTTCCTTATCCGCAGTGGTGAACTTGCTGAACTGCTTGTTGCTGAAATATCCTTGACGGAAATCCAGGTTGGCGGCGATTCCCCCGTTGAGAGAAACTTTGATGCGGCGAAACTTTCCGTCGAGCGCGGCGTTGGTTGTGTAATAGCCGAGGATGTAATAGCTCGCGACCGATTTCTGCGCCTGAACGATGCCGGTGGCGAGATCGTTGTTATCGAAAAGAGCCTTGCCGCCAGTATCGCCAGCCAGCGCGAACAGCGTGTCTTGCGACTGCTGGAAGTTGCTTGAAACGGCGAGCGCGGACGCACCCGTATACATTCCAGCACCACCCGGCGAACCTTTCGTTGCGTCGCCGAGTGGTGCTTGCGCGACGAGGCCTCGTGCGTCAATCGGCCAGAATGAAACACCCGCGCGAATCGCCGCGTTGACGGTCGCATGGAGTTGCGCCTGGTTGTCCACGCCGTTCAGGCGCAGACCGCTGGCGAAATATAGTAACGCCTTTTTCTCGCTGAGCTGACCCAGCATCGTGGCTGCCGTTTGAAGCGCCGAAAGCTGACGATCCGTATTAAAGATGTTGAACTCGCTGTCGTCCTGCCCAAAGGCCGTGCCCGTATCGGCTGCGCTGGCGTCATCATCCGTCTGATCGAAGCCCTGGTCCTCGCCCACGATCAGCGTTTCCAGAATGCGCATGAGGCGATCGCGGTCGTCCGTGAAATCGGTCATCACCTGAACGGCTCCGCCTGTGAACGTCATGATGGCCATCAGGTCCGAGGAAGTGAACTGCGTGCGGATGAATTTCTTCGCGGCGTCCAAGGCGCGGAGCTGGTCAGCGGGTGGCATCGCGGACATATCGAAATACAGGGCCAGAAGACGGTGATCGCGAAAACGTGGGTTGCCCGGCGTCTCGGGAGCGATCTGCGTTCGCGTGAGCCGCTTAAAAGGGATAAGACGCTGGGCGGGTGCTGGCTCAATTGCGCTGGTGCTGGGGATATCCGGGAGCCGCTGAAACTCGAAGAAGCGAATCATTTGCGGAACGCCGTCTTCGGTAATCGAGAAGTCGGCCGCGGTGAGATTGTCGATAGGTTTGCCGGACTTGTCCTTGACACTGACCGTTTCGACGACCAATTGGGTTGTGCTCGTGAACGTAGCCTGTCCGCTGCCGTTGGCTGGTCTCGATTGCTGGGCCGTGGCGACTAGTGCCGACAAACAAGTAAGCAATATGAGCCGCATATTTTCAAAACCTCAGGCGCAAAGTTGTTTGCAGATCGCGCATAGCATTGGCGCCGGCCGGAAAGCCGAACTGCGGGCTGCCAATGGTAGTATTCCACGTTGTCCAAGTGACGTGGTTGAGCGTGTTGGTGGAGTCAACGCGCAACTCCAGGTTGAGGCGATCCTTCAAGCGGAAGATGCGGTCAATCGATGCGTTGAACGTGAATTGAGATGGCCCGGTAATGGAATCGCGTCCTGCTGTGCCCCATTGACCAGGGAGCGGCACGGCGTAGGAAGCCGCACTAAGATGGGGACCGCCGTTATAATCCGGACGAATCGAGCCTGTGACTCCCGTTCCGTTCACCGCCGCGAGATAGACGGGCGTGAGCGGCAGACCGGTGCCGGCCGTAACGTTGCTCAGGAAGGTCCACTCCTTGAAGAGCGCTCCTTTCCATCCGGTGAGGAACGTTCCTCCACTCAGCCCCATGCCGGTGGTGTACTGCAATTGCAGATTCAAGAGATGGCGTTGATCGAAGGTGGAGAGTGCACGCTCGGCGCTCAGATCAAGCCAGTCTTGCGCGATGACGTATGTGGCTTGACCGCGGCCGCCGAGCGCAGAGTCGTCGATGGATTTCGAGTACGTGTACTGCAGCGATGCAGTAAACCCGTTGTGCAGACGGCGCCGCAGCTGTAGCGATCCGGATTCGCGAGTCGAGCTTCCATTGGAAGTCAGGTAGATGAATCCGGATGGGCAGGTGGGGCATGGATTCGTTGCTCCCGCGGGATAAGTATTCGGCAGGGATTCCTGCATGCCGCGCGTTCCTTTGATCCCGAGATAGGTCGCGGTCATCACCAACGATCCGGGCAGGTCTCTCTGAATCGACGCCTGCCAGTTCTGCGTGTATCCGATGCGAAAGTCGGGATCGACCGCAAAGGTTTGCGGAGTGATCGCCGCAGATGCGTTAAATCCATTGGCAAGCGTCAGCGGATCAGCGGCGCTATTGGCGACGCTGAGACTGCGCGATAGCGGCGCCTGTTGGGCCATTTGCGTGGCGATCTGCTGATAGACAGAGGTGTTGTAGTAAACACCATACCCGGCGCGAATCACGGTGGAAGAAGCCGGGAACGGGCGCCAGGCGAGACCGAGGCGGGGTTCAACGTCGTGCTTATCGGGCTGCAGAGGCGAATTACCGATCACGGGAGTCGCCGACGAAAATCCAGGTGCGATGTCGAGATTGACCAGCCGCCCATACAGCTCCGTGATTGGCGCGCTATATTCCCAGCGAATGCCAGCGTTGATGGTGAGAGCGGGGGCGATCCGCCAATCGTCGTTTACGAATGCGTCCCAAACGTTTTCGCGAAAATATTTGTCGGCGTTGCCGAAGGCGAGCAGACTGGTATCGGGAACTCCCGCGAGAAAATCTCCGAAAGCGGAGCCGGTATCTGCGCCCGTGAAGGTGAACGTGCCGCGCGGATTCTGCTGCCCGAGATAATTGAATTGTTGACGGTGGTAATCGGCGCCGAAAGTGACGTTGTGGGCGCCGCGGGTCCACAACGTATCGTACGACCACGCGGTAGTTTGATTGCGATTGAAGGAATCGACAGCGTCGGAGAGCGAAGCGATACCGTTCGAAAACACCAGCGTAGGCGGTCCCCAATTGATAGGATTCTGATCGTTGCCCGCAATTCCAGATTCGCCGGACACGTTTTCGCGATTGGCGAAGTAAGGCGTTGTGCGCACGGATTGATAGCTGTACTGAAACTGGAAGTGCGCAAAGAGGCGCGAAGCAATGCGCCGGCGAAGATTGATTGTCGCATTCATTCCGAAAGTGTTGCCTGTGTCGAGGAATCCAAACAGATTGGTATTCGAAGTGGCGATGCGTTGGAAGTTGAAGCTGCCGTCGATTTGCGTACGCTGGCCGATGCCCTTGGCAAGCCGGGATTGCAACGTGTCCTGGTGAGTGATGGAGACAAGCGGGACCTGATAGTTATAAACCGTGCTGCCCGCGAAGTTAGGCAACGGATAATATTTAAGCAATGAGAGCGCCTGCGGGCTAATCAGATTCTGCGGAATAGCGACGCCATTTCCAACGTCCCCGTCGCGTTGTGAGAGCGTCGGCACCAGCGCCGATTGCGTCGCGTCATTACGATTCCTGGTCCACTGGTAGCCAATAAAAAAGACCGGCGCGTTTTGGAACAAACGCGAAATTCTTAGCGGGCCTCCGAGCGTGAAGACCCCGGTTGCATGGTCGTAAGCGGGTTTGGCGGTATCCTGGCCGGTCAGCGAAAAGGAGCGGGCGTCGAGCGCGGAGTTGTCGAAGATAAATCCTAAGCTGCCGTTGTAAAGACTGCCAGTTCCGCGGCGGTTATTGCCAAAAGCGTTAGCCAGCGCGAACGGCGAAGCGGCACCGTTGTTCGCGCTGCCATTAATAAGTAAACCGTCCGATGCTCGCTGTGCAAGATCCGTATCGCCGGGGCTGTTGCTATTGGCGTTGGTCGGGACGGCTTCGGCGGCCGCAGACAGAGATGCAGTTGGCGTCGCGGAAGCGCTTGCGTTCACGTCGGCGCGCTGAAATCCAGCCGATTTTTGGGGTACTGGTTTTTGTGATGACGACGCGCGGGTTGTTCCGCCGGGAGTTGGGGTCGCACTCGGCGGCGACGTCGGCCTATCTTGCGAGGGTTGCTGAGCCGGTGGAGTGGAGTCCTTCACGATCTCGGCGAAGGGCAAGAGCTTTAGCATCCATTCTGATGCTTGCCCTGCAGCCGCGATATTTAGGTCTTCATGAATCGGCGCGAAGCCCGGCATCGCAATGTCGATGATCCACGTACCGTCGCGCAGCTCGGTGAACGAGTAGGCGCCCTGCTGATCGGTGATGGCCGCTAATCTCTGATCGCCTTGCGTGACGGTCACCGCTGCGCCGGGGACGGGTAAGCCGCTAAACTTCACCACGCCATGATGCTCCGATGCAGCAAGCGGCGACGCTGCCAGCAGAATCGCGAGCACAGCAAGTTGGAGTTTCGCAGGCACTTAGTTTTCCGATACGTTTGGCCAGATGATATCCTTGACCTCTATTCTTCTGCAACTTTAGGAAGTGAACCGTTTTTCGGAAGGCTTTTCACGGATCCGGAATTAATTCTCAGACGGCTTCTCGACATGATCGATTACGATCACGTCGACCTGCGCTTTAGTCGATTCCAGCTTCAGCCCCAGTTGCTGCTGAATCGCCACGAAAATATCCGGTGGCGCGTCGGGGTTGTCGGCGGCTGGCGGAGCGCCTGCCGCTCCGTTCATCGCAGGCGCGTCGGGAGTCCACTTTAGAATAAAGTCGTACCTCTTTGAGCCCAGACCTGTCTGATCCACTACAGGCCGATCCGCTAATGTTCCTTGCAAATCGCTCGCGAATTCCGCCATGGTTGAGTTTTGAACATTCCTTCCCTGCGGTCCCCTCCCGAAAAACTTAGGTAGTCCATTCGGATTGTCGGTGTCTTCGGTGAGCTTCGCTCCGCCTTTCGCCACGGTCAACGCGTACACGGAGAGTTCCTTCATTTCGTGATGGAGGGAGAGCTGGAGTCGGTCCGCCAGGAGCTTCAGCAGCATCACCCTCAGTTGACTCATGCTGGGCGTGCCTTCCATATCGGGTTTTCCAACTATGTCGAACCTTTCGCTTTCGAGCCACGGTGGCCCGCCGGAGACCTGGCGGCGAGGGACGTTGTGAGAGAACTGGATCACCATCATGACCGGAAAATTGGTCAGATTGACCAGACCGCTCGGGCTCACCCTCAATGTTCCACCCGCTTCGCGAGACTGGCTCGGCTTGATCGTGGCGACCTCAAACTGTGGCCTCGCGTCGGCAGCCATCATCTTCGGCGTAGCGCTCGTATCCTGAGCTAATAACGCGCTTCCCGGCGTCGCTACGATCACGGCGATCCACGACATCAGTTTCTTCATGCCGACCTCCTGAAACACCTGCCAGCCTCGGTTGCGCGGTGGCGTTTGGCCCGGCAAGTTCTTGAGCTCGCGCAAACCAAAAAACCGGCGCACAAAAGCCCGACCCGGCGGGCGACTGAAAAATCCTGTCAGGACATCTTTACGTCCTCATGAAATGAGAATCGCTGACGGACTCCGACTGGGCGAACGAACCAGCCCCGTTTCCATCTACCGGAGTTGAAAGTTCACCTGAATGTTCGCCGCCACTCGCACCGGCTTACCGTCCTTGACACCCGGTGAGAAGTGCCATTTCTGAATGGCGACGATCGCTTGCTTATCTAAGCCTTTATCCAAAGATCTAGCGACCCGAACATTCTTGGGAGATCCCTTTGGATCAATGACGAGTGCCAGTAATACGAGACCCTGGATATGGGCCTTACGAGCATCATTCGTATAGGCGGGCTCCACCTTGGAAACCACTCCCGGCGGCGTTTGCAACTCCGCAACTTTATAGATCCGCTCCTCTTGGCAGGCGACCAGCAAGAGCAGTAGTCCCGCTGCCGTGAGCATGACAACGATCCGCGCTCGGAAGCCGGCTCCGCTTCGGCCGCGTGACGTATCGAGGATGGCCGCGACGCGGGATTCGAGTGCCGTAGGACGGCGAATCATGGCGACGGCGCCGGTCGGAGGAGGTTGGCTCACACGCCGCGCGACTTCCAAAAGCTGCCTAGCGTAGCCGCCCGCATCCGTCCCCTGCGCCAGGACGCGATCGTCGGCGGCTTGCTCCGCTTCCCACCGGATTCGTGCGGCAGCCAGCCATATCAGCGGATGGAACCAGAACACCGCGGTTAAAAAGTCGGCAAAGGTCTGCCACAGCCAATCCTGCCGCTCAATGTGCGCCGTTTCATGTAGGATCATCGCGGCGTGTTTATCGGCCGGCCAGTCCCGGACATAGGCTGGCAACAGAATCACCGGGCGAAACACGCCCCAAGTAATTGGCGTCATGATTGAGTCGCTCATCCGAACATCAGGACCGTCGAAAGCGGATGCCAAACGAGTGAGATGGACCAGAGCGGCAAGGCGGATAACTAGCCGACCGAGCAGTAGTGCGAACCCGGTAATCCAAATTGCCGGAAGAACCGACACAGAGCCGGCCATGCCAGTCGAGACAGCCACTGCACCCGCCAAGGTGGTGACAGAAATGCGAACCGGCTCGGGTACTGGGAGGGGAATGAGAAAAAGCACGGATGCCGTCAATGCAGTCCGCCATATCCAGGCCCGCACGTCCGCAGAAGCCCGAGACAGTAGCGCCGCGGCGGTCCACGCAAGCGCGAGCACAGGAATGGAGCGGAGAGTGGCTTCGATTAGCGTATTCACTCTTTTCCTCCCTTTCGTGCGCGCTCAATCAGCGCTTCCAGTCGGTCTAGTTCTTCGGCCGACAGCTTCGACGCGGAACCGTCCACCAGCGCAGTGGCGGCGGCTGCCGCAGACCCATCGAAAAACGTACGGAGTACATGCCGCAAAGCTGTGACACTCGCCTTTTGGCGAGACACGCAGGGGATGAACACGTAACGTGGGCCATCTTCTTCGTGTCGCACATGGCCCTTTTGTTCGAGGATGCGCAGCAACGCGCGCGTGGCGGAATAACTGGGCGGATCGGGTAGCGCTTCCAATATCTCAGCCGACGTTGCTCGTCCACGAGCGTAAAGAATGTCCAAGATCTGGCGTTCCCGGCGGCTGAGGGTAGTCATGCTAGTTATTTAGCATCCTTATGCTAGATATTTAGCACTTCCTGGCGAACCTGTCAATTGAAAACTTGCACGGTCCACAAATTAGTCAATCAAATTTACGTCGACCCGGTCGACTTATAATTTACGACAGCTTGCTAGTTCTCGGAATCCTCTTACTGGCGCCGGGATGGATAAAGCAATGACGTAGGTAAGCATGTATCGGTTCAATCTATTTCGCACGTTGACTCGGCGGCAGTCTCTGATGACGCTCGGAACGGCCATTTGCGCGGCCGGAAGGCCGACCGTGCTCGACGAATGGCGGAGAACCGCGGTCGGGACAGACGGCGTGGTGGGGGCGGCCACTTTGAATCTTCGTTCAGGCGAGCAATTCTCACTGAATGGCGACATCCGTTTCCCCTTGGCCAGCGTTTGTAAACTCCCAATCGCTATGCACCTCCTTGCGCTCGTGGACGAGGGGAAATTCGATCTGAATCAAGAGATAGAGGTTCTGCCGAGAGACGTCGTATCTAGCGTTAGCCCGATTGCGACGCGCTGGCCCCAGGAACGACGTTTTCCCCTGAGCGAGATGATCGAGCTGATGGTCGCGCGCAGCGATAACACGGCGGCTGAGACACTCTTCCGCCTTGGCGGAGAAGGTCCCGCGATGGCAGCTCGCCTCCGGGAATGGAAGGTCGAGGGTATTCGAGTCGATCGAGGAGAACGCCAATGTGGTCTTGATCGCAATGGCATTGAACACTACCCTCCGTCAGCGGAATGGACCGACGAAATGATTAACGCACTGCTCGCCAAAACTACGTCCGCCACCCAGTACCGGGCTACGAAACGCTATTTGGACGACCCGCGCGACACCGGAACGCCAAACGGAACGATTCAGTTACTCGCTCGGGCATTCCGAGGTCAAGCCCTCTCACAATCGTCAACCGCTCGCCTAATCGAGGCCCTAAAGGCCACTACGACTTTCCCATCGCGGCTGAAAGGATTGTTGCCGGCTGGGACAGTCGTCGCGCACAAGACGGGATCGACCGGCAGCGTACGCGGATTGACGGCGGCGACGAACGACAGCGGGGTCATCTTTTTGCCAGATGGAGGGCTGCTCGCGGTGTCCGTGTACATCAAAGCGAGCACGCGAAGTGACGCTGTACGCGACTCGATCATCGCTCAAATTGCCCGTGCCGCTTTCGACTAAGCTCGATGAGCGGCACCCCACTTAGCCGGTTCACCAACCCATTCTCTTGCGCAATTCCGTGATGTGCGCGGTGTGATGACGGGTGTGCCAGGCCATCGCCCTAAGCGTATCCTCGACAGAGAGCGTACCCCATTCCGGATTTGTGAATTTCCGGGACCATTCTGTAGGAGTCAGCGACTCAAGAAATCGATACCACCGCGCGGTGACACCCTCAAACATTTGGAGCGAGGGCTCAACGGGACTGGTACGCGCGTCCGCAAGCTCGGCCCAAAGCTGTTCCGCGTAAGGCTTGGTGATCGGCAGGTCCTCCGTGATTGCGAGCTTGGGACGAATGTACCAATTTATGTGCGCGTCGGCCAGATGATGGACCACCTGACGCACGGTCCAGCCGCCAGGACGATAGGGCGTATCCAGCTGGCTATCGGAAAGTCCAGCGACCGCGTCCCTTAATTTCGCAGGCGCTTCGGCGAGCTGCCGAAGAAATACCGGGCGGTCCTCGGAACTAAACGGATCCTTGAAGTCGAAGCGGCCGATAGGGTAACGAACATCGGGACTGGGCGTCATTGCTCGAATTTATCAAAGCCGGAACACGTAAGCGGGGCGGGGTCGTTTTGCGGGATCACTCCACACTGCGCCGTTGATCGTGAGTGAGGCCCCCCTATCGAGCCGGTCAAGCCGTTACACTCAGAGTGTTTATGTTTGCACGGTTTCTTGAAGCTACAGAAATCATTGATTGGAATAACCCGAAAGTCCGCGCCAAGGCAAATGACCTCTCGGCTGGTGTTTGCAATTCCGTCCAGACCACGCAGCGCTGTTTTGAGTGGGTGCGCGACAACATTCAGCATAGTTCCGACTTTCGGCGGAATCCTGTGACCTGCACAGCGTCTGAAGTACTGGCCCATGGAACCGGGTACTGCTACGCCAAGAGCCATCTTCTCGCAGCTCTTCTCCGCGCCAATGCCGTTCCGGTCGGCTTCTGTTATCAGCGCCTGAGCATCAATGACCAGGGGGCGCCATTTTCACTGCATGGATTTAACGCAGTCCACCTGTCAGCGTACGGATGGTATAAGGTTGACGCTCGCGGCAACAGGAACGGCATTGATGCTCAGTTCTGCCCGCCTGTCGAGCGGCTCGCGTTTCGACTGAAACTTCCGGAGGAGCGTACGTATCCAGAGATCCTTCCCGCTCCACATCCTACCGTGATCGAAGCATTGCGGCGCTTTGATCGATGGGACGAATTGCTAAGGAACCTGCCGGATTGGGAACTGCCGATCTTAACCGAGGGTTACCAGGCATGAATCACCGGCCCGTCATGATCATTACCGGAGGTTCCCGGGGCATCGGCGCTGCCACGGCGAAGCTCGCAGCGTCGCGTGGATATGCGGTCTGCGTCAACTTTCAGCATGGTCATGACGCGGCCGAGCAAGTGGTTCACGATATTACAAGCACCGGGGGCCGCGCCATCGCAGTTCAGGCAGATATCAGTTCGGAGGCGGACGTCTTGGCACTGTATCAGCAGGTCGATTCGGCTTTAGGCAAAGTGTCGGCTCTGATCAACAATGCAGCAGCGCTTGAGCCGCAAATGCGCCTTGACGCTATGGACGCGGAGCGGATTGAACGGATCTTTTCCGTCAATGTTCTCGGTTCGATGATCTGCGCGCGTGAGGCTGTGAGACGGATGTCCACGCGACACGGGGGCCGCGGCGGGGCAATCGTCAACGTATCATCCGGCGCCGCGAAGTACGGTTCACCAAGTGAATACGTTGACTACGCAGCCAGTAAGGGAGCTATCGAGACGTTCACCGTCGGCCTAGCGACGGAAGTTGCCCAAGAGGGCATTCGCGTTAACGGTGTGCGACCGGGCTGTATCTATACGGAATTACACGCCAGAGGAGGAGAACCTCAACGCGTGGATCGGGTTAAGACATTGGTTCCCATGCAGAGGGGCGGTCAACCGGAAGAAGTCGCCAACGCCATCCTCTGGCTCGCTTCTGAAGAGGCGTCCTACATTACAGGAACGATTGTCGACGTGTCCGGCGGCCGGTAGGAGTTCGGCGTCCCGATCCGATAGGTAACGAGCAGTCGCGAAGTGTAGAGGTTCGTGGTACTGGCCCTCGCCGGACAGCACACTTAGCGCTATGTTCACGATTGAGCAGCGCGCGTTAATTCGCTCGAAGATCCTCAAAAGGGCAGCCAACGATGAACGCATTTCGGGCGCAGCCATTACCGGATCCGGGGCCGCGGGAACCGAGGATCAGTGGTCCGACATCGATCTGGCGTTTGCTCTCGCTGACGGTGTTGAGCTAACGCCGACCCTATCGGATTGGACGACGTATATGTATACGGAGCACTCGGCGATACATCACCTGGATGTACCCAGCGGGGCGTGGCTCTACCGCGTGTTTCTTCTTCCCGGAACGCTTCAAGTGGACCTCGCGTTCGTACCCGCCTCTGAGTTCCGGCCGCTCGCTCCGACCTTCAAGGTCGTTTTCGGTTCGGCTAATGAGGCCCGGCTCGTTCCCCCGCCTTCGGCAGGGAACCTAATCGGCCTCGGATGGTTATACGCGCTGCACGCGCGGAGTTGCATCGCGCGCGGGCGGCTGTGGCAGGCGGAATACATGGTGACGGGCGTACGCAATCACGCATTGGCGCTCGCGTGCATTCGTCATGGCCTGCCCGCCGTCCACGGTCGCGGTACGGATCGGTTGCCCTGTGAGGTCACGGCCACGTTTGATCGAGGCTTGGTCGAGCGTCTCGACGCTCAAGAGATAGCAAGGGCCTTTCAGGTTGTCATTGATGGGTTCATCGGCGAAGTTCGCCACGCCGACGAAGCCCTTGCCGATCGGCTTCAGCACACCACGTCTCAACTGAAACAGAGCACGGGCTAACGCCGCAAAGATGGAGCCTTTGTGCAACGCACTCCATGTGCGGCAGAGTGAAAAGCCTAAAACTGGGCCGTTTAGCTGGGGCTATCATAAAAAAACCATGGCGGACCAAACAATCAAATCGGAAAATGATGCCGCTCGCCAGGCACTTACTCAACTCGTGAGCGCACTCGATCAGAACTCGGGCAGTTATTCCGTTAGTCCAACCTGGACGATAGCGACGACGCTATGTCACCTCGCCTTCTGGGACCAGCGAGCCCTCTTTTTGTTGAAGAAGTGGCAAGCTGACGGGCGAATTGAAACGCCTCGTCTTGATCCCGCATCCGTCGATTCTATAAATCAGGCGGTGAACTTGATCGCGCTTCAAGTGTCAGGGCCGGCGGCTGGGCGACTGGTACTGGAATGCGCTGCGGCCGTGGACGCTTTGGTGGCAGAAATCGACGACGGCGTTGCAGGTCGCATGGAGGCTGCTGGCTTTGGCCGATACCTCCGGCGGTCGCTTCACCGTAATGAACATGTCCGAAGAGTTCATCACGTTCTAAGCGCTAAGACCTCAACGACGGTTTGATTTGCGGATAGTACTCGTTCCGCGACGTGGTACTCACACCGTCATGGCCCCCGCGTCAATAACTGGAGGTCGGGAATGCTTTTTCGCAACTACTAGGTAGCGCTTCGTCCTGGTCGACGGCAGCGCATTGACCGACTCCATCCATTGAACCCTTTCAATTCGGAAGCCGGCTATTTCCAATAAGTAGGGAATTAAGGCCGTGCTTTGCGCGGCAGATATCGGAAGAACGTCGATGTCCTCTTCCCAAATGCCGGCCCAGGAGGACCGGCCGTAGACGCCATCAATTACCGCGACGGCGCCACCCGGGGACTTCAGTGGTGCCAGCTCCTAAATGCTGCGAGTGGGTCGAACAACCCATTGACGAGTTGCCGGGACACGATCGCATCAAACTGGCCCGCCTGGAAGTAGTGACGATCGCCGATGTTGTCGCAAAAGTCTTCGACGGCGACGACGCCCTGGAGTTCGAGATTTTTTTCGAGTCTTGTCAACATCTCACGGGCAGCGTCCATTGCAGTGATCTTCAGACCCGGTAGGCGCGAAAGTATTCCACTAAGAGTTCCTGTGCCCGCACCGACATCCAGGACGGAAGTTCCTTCGCGAAACTGCAGTACGCCAATTACTGACAGTTGCATAATACAGCGTGACTAAAGGGGCAGTTCGGACTGGAGCCAGAAAGCGCGGATGAGGCGTGGTCGGCGGCGCATGCGGCGGAGGGTTCGACGAGCGTTGGCATTGAGCT
>Ga0182030_10019282_pt1 | contig 13005 bp, 10 predicted proteins | sample 812S3MmetaG_FD_121299 | JGI IMG/M metagenome (GOLD analysis project Ga0182030, IMG submission 121299) | Permafrost microbial communities from Stordalen Mire, Sweden - 812S3M metaG (Illumina Assembly) | ecosystem: Environmental > Terrestrial > Soil > Wetlands > Permafrost | place: Sweden... | reverse complement strand
GGGCTTGACCCGGCCATCCAGGGTGTGTCGAAGGGTACGGCGCTACGCGCGCGACCGTCTGCGGTCGGCGCCTGGATGGCTGGGTCAAGCCCGGCCATGACGCGCTAGTTTGTGGAGCGTTCGTCGGTGTCCGGTTCTTACGATGTCATCGTCATCGGCGGCGGCCACGCCGGCTGCGAGGCGGCGGCGGCGGCGGCGCGCTTCGGCGCGCATACGGCGCTGGTCACCCAGCGCTTCGACACGATCGGCGTGATGAGCTGCAACCCGGCGATCGGCGGGCTCGGCAAGGGCCATCTGGTGCGCGAGATCGACGCCCTCGACGGGCTGATGGGCCGCGCCGCCGATTCCGCCGGCATCCAGTTCCGCGTCCTCAACCGCCGCAAGGGCCCGGCGGTGCAGGGGCCGCGCGCCCAGGCCGACCGCAAGCTCTATCGCCTGGCGATGCAGCGGCTGATCGGCGAGACCGACAACCTGACCGTGATCGAGGCTGAGGCAAGCCGCTTCGTCATCGCCGAGGACGCGATTCGCGGCCTCGAACTCGCCGACGGCCGGGAACTCGCCTGCGCGGCGCTGGTCGTCGCCACCGGCACTTTCCTCAGGGGCGTGATCCATCTCGGCGAACAGCGCACGCCGGCCGGCCGGGTCGGCGACAAGCCGTCGGTCGAGCTGGCGCATGCGCTCGATCGGGCCGGATTTACGCTCGGGCGGCTCAAGACCGGCACGCCGCCGCGGCTCGACGGGACGACGATCGATTGGGCGCGTCTGGAGGTCCAGCCCGGCGACGACCCGCCGGAGCCGTTCTCGGCGCTGACCGAGGCGATCACGACGCCCCAGGTTCCCTGCCACATCACCCGCACCAACCTCGCCGGCCACGCGATCGTGCGCGCCAACGCCCATCGCACCGGCGTCTATTCCGGCGCGATCTCCGGCCGCGGCCCGCGCTATTGCCCGTCGATCGAGGACAAGGTCGTCCGCTTCGCCGACCGCGACAGCCACCAAATCTTCCTCGAGCCGGAGGGGCTCGACGATGCGACCGTCTATCCCAACGGCATTTCGACCTCGCTGCCGGCCGAGGCGCAGGCGGCGCTGGTCGCGACCATTCCCGGACTGGAGAAGGCGCGCATCGTCCGGCCGGGCTATGCGATCGAATACGACTACGTCGACCCGCGCGAGCTCGACGCCAGCCTGGAGACCCGGCGCGTCAGCGGCCTGTTCTTCGCCGGCCAGATCAACGGCACCACCGGCTACGAGGAGGCCGCCGCGCAGGGCCTGGTCGCCGGCCTGAACGCCGCGCGTAAGGCCGGCGGGCTGGAGGCGGCGCGCTTCGACCGCGCCGAATCCTATCTCGGCGTGATGATCGACGATCTCGTGACGCGGGGCGTCAGCGAGCCCTACCGCATCTTCACCTCGCGCGCCGAATATCGGCTGTCGCTGCGCGCCGACAACGCCGGCGAGCGGCTGACCGACAAAGGCGTCGCGCTCGGCTGCGTTGGAAACGCGCGCGCCGCCTTCCACCGCGCCGAGGCGGCCAGCCTGAAAGCGGGTCGGGCGATGATGGAGGCGGCCAAGGCGGCGCCGACCGCGCTCGCCGCCGTCGGCGTCGCGATCAACCAGGACGGCGTGCGCCGTTCCGCCTTCGAGCTCGCCGCCCAGCCGCATCTGACCCTCGAGGCGCTGGCGCGCGTCTGGCCCGAGCTCGCCGCCATCCCGCCGAAGCTCGCCCGGCGGCTCGAGGCCGACGCCAAATACGCCGTCTATCTCGACCGCCAAGAGGCCGACATCGAGCGCCACCGCCGCAGCGAGGCGCTGGCGATTCCCGCCGACCTCGACTACGCCAGCCTGTCGGGCCTCTCCAACGAGCTGAAGGCGAAGTTCCTCGCCGCGCGCCCGGCGAGCCTCGGCCAGGCCGGCCGGATCGAGGGCGCGACCCCCGCCGCGCTGGCGCTGATCGCCGTGCATGCGCGTCGCCGCGGACGCCAGACTGCCGATGCGTGACCGGCCCTCACCCCCTGCCCCTCTCCCGCAAGCGGGAGAGGGGAGACGCCCTTCGCCCGCTTGCGGGAGAGGGCGGCGCGAAGCGCCGGATGAGGGCAAGCCTTCCCTGTTTCACGTGAAACACCCCTCCCCGGACGCCGACCGCGCCCGCGCGCTGGCGCTGGTTCCGGTTTCGCCCGAAGCTCAGGCGCGGCTCGCGATCTACGTCGACCTGCTCGCCCGCTGGCGCAACGTCACCAATCTCATTTCCGCGGCGAGCTTCGCCGCAGTGTGGACGCGCCACGTCGCCGATTCGGCCCAGCTCCCGCCGCTCGCACCCGACGCGCGGCGCTGGGTCGATCTCGGCTCGGGCGCCGGCTTTCCCGGCATGGTCATCGCCATCCTGCTCGCCGACGTCGCCGGCGCGCGCGTCCATTGCATCGATAGCGACCGGCGCAAATGCGCGTTTTTGCGCGAAGTCGCACGCGCCACCGGCGCGCCGGCCGAGGTTCACGCCGAGCGGGTCGAGGCAATCGCCCCCGAAAGCCTGCTGCCTGTGGACGCGGTCGTCGCCCGCGCCTTCGCCCCCTTGCCGCGACTGGTCGAATTGGCCAATGTGTGGATCATGCACGGCGCGGTTGGGGTTTTTCCGCGCGGACGCTCGGCCGAGACGCAGCTCGAGGCCCTTCCCGCCGCGGCTGATCTGACGATCGACATTCTCGCCAGCAAACTCGACCCCGAAGCGGCGATTCTTCGGGTGCGCAGCCGTTTGAAGGCCTGTTCATGAGCGACGCCTTGCCGACCGTCAACGAAGCCGCCGAGGCCAAGCCGGCTGTCCTGCCGCGCATTCTCGTGCTCGCCAACCAGAAGGGCGGCGTCGGCAAGACCACGACGGCGATCAATCTCGGCACCGCGCTGGCGGCGATCGGCGAACGCGCGCTGATCATCGACCTCGATCCGCAGGGCAACGCTTCGACCGGGCTCGGCATCGACCGCAAGTCGCGCATCGCCTCGACCTACGACGTGCTGATGAGCGAACGCACGCTCGCCGAAGTCGTCACGCCGACCGCGGTGCCGCGACTGATGATCGCGCCCTCGACCATGGACCTGCTCGGCGTCGAACTCGAGATCGCCGGCGATTCCGACCGCTCCTACAAGCTCAAGAACGCGCTGAAGACCTTCTTCGCCCGCGACAATGACGACGAGCCGATCACTTACGTCCTCATCGATTGTCCGCCGTCGCTGAACCTGCTGACGATCAACGCGCTCGCCGCGAGCGACGCGGTGCTGGTGCCGCTGCAGTGCGAATTCTTCGCCCTCGAAGGCCTGTCGCAATTGCTCAAGACCGTCGACCAGGTGCGCCGCTCGCTCAATCCGGGGCTCACCATCCACGGAATCGTGCTGACGATGTTCGACCCGCGCAATTCGTTCGCCAGCCAGGTCGTCGCCGACGTGCGCGCCTTCATGGGCGAGAAAGTTTACGACACCGTCATTCCGCGCAACGTGCGCGTCTCGGAGGCGCCCTCGCACGGCAAGCCGGTGCTGCTCTATGACCTCAAATGCGCCGGCAGCCAAGCTTACCTCAAGCTCGCTTCCGAAGTCATTCAACGCGAAGGCCGCTGGCGCGCCGCCTGAGGCGCGCGCCGCGCACTGGAGAATGAGATGGCCGATGAAGCCGCCCGTCACGCCGACCACCGCCCGCGCCTCGGCCGCGGCCTCGCGGCGCTGATCGGCGACGCCGGCGAAGAGCCGGCGGCCGGGCGCGGCGCGCCGCGCAAGGCGCCGATCGAATTCCTGCGGCCCAATCCGCGCAACCCGCGCAAGGCGTTCCGCGAAGACGAGCTCGACGAGCTCGCCGCCTCGATCCGCGAGCGCGGCGTCATCCAGCCGGTGATCGTGCGTCCCGTTCCGCGCGTCGCCGACGCCTACGAGATCATCGCCGGCGAGCGGCGCTGGCGCGCCGCGCAACGCGCCGGCCTGCACGACATCCCGATCGTCGTCATCGACGTCAGCGATCGCGAGGCGCTCGAACTGGCGATCGTCGAGAACGTCCAGCGCGCCGACCTCAACGCGCTGGAAGAAGCGAACGGCTACGCCCAGCTCGGCGCCGACTACAAATATTCGCACGCCGACATCGCCCGCATCGTCGGCAAGAGCCGCAGCCATGTCGCCAACACGCTGCGGCTGATCGGCCTGCCCGAGCACAGCCGCGCCTTGCTGGCGGCGGGCAAGATCACCGCCGGCCACGCGCGCGCCTTGCTGGCGCTCGCCGATCCCGACGCCGTCGCCGACCGCATCGTCGCGCGCGGCCTGAGCGTGCGCGACGTCGAGCGGCTGGCCGAGCGCGCCGAGCATACGCCGCGGCCTCGCGGCGCCAAGTCCGCGGCGCCGATCGACGCCGACACGCGCGCGCTCGAAGCGAAGCTCGGCCTGGCGCTCGGAACCCAGGTGACGATCCGCCATTCCGGCCAGGCGGGCGAGCTCAAGATCGCCTTCCGCGATTTCGACCAGCTCGACGACTTCTGCCGGCGGCTGAGCCAAGCCCCGCGCTGAGGCGCGGCGCCGCGAACGCTATTCTACGTCTTCCGTCCGTCTTATTTCGCGCTGGGACCTCAGACCCGTCGCCAGCGCCCACAGCGCCCTGAGCGCGACCGCCTCGGCCAGCCGCGGATAGCGCCGCACCCGTCCGGCGAGCGCGGCGACCGCCGGCAGGCGCCGCGCCGCCGACGCCGCCGACCACCGCTCCGCCTGTTTCGCCAGCGCGACGCGCCCCGCCGGCGACATGCGCAGGCTCTGCGCCTGCGCCGCGGTCTCGAAGCTCTTGCCGGCCTCCATCTCCAGCCGCAGCCGATGCAGCAGCGTCAGCCGTTGCGCCAGGCGGGTGACCAGAAAGCCGGGGTCGCCGCCGTCGGCGAAATAGCGCCCGGCACCCGCCTCGAGCCCCGCCCGGTCGCCGATGAGCGCAGCGTCGATCGTCGCATCGAGGCTCGAGGGCGCGGCGTCGGCGACGATCGCTTCGACGTCCTCGATCTCGATCCGCGGCTTGCCGCGCGCGTAGAGAATGAGCTTGGCGATCTCGCCGCGCGTCGCGCCGCGGTCCGAACCCAAAAGCCCGACCAGATAGTCGCGCGCTTCGGCGGCGATGGTCATGCCGGCGGCGCGCGCCTCGGCGTCGATCAGCGGTCCGAGCGTGCGCCGGTCGTCGGGATAGCATTCGATCGACGCGGCGTTGTCCGCCTTCTCGAACGCCCCGCGCAGCGCCGTTCCGCGCTTCAGCGATCCGGCCTCGACGACGATCGTGCAATCGACCGGCGGCCGCGCCAACAGCGGCGTCAGCGCCGGCAGCAGGTCGCGCGCCTGCGCCTCGATCCACACCGCGCGCGCGCCGCCGAACATCGACACCGCGTAGACTTCGTCGGCGAGCGCGCCGGGCTCGCGCGCCACCGCGTCGCCGTCGAGACGGGTCAGCAGCAGCGGATCGGCCGCGCCCTGCAGCGCCGCGGAGACCAGCGCCTTGACGCGCTCGTGGACGAGCCCTTCGTCGGAGCCGTGAACGAGGAAGAAGCGCGTCTCGCGCGGCGGCCGCTTGACGAACGCGTCGGCCGTCATGTTGCTGATCGTCGTCACCGTCTGCCCTTGTGCGTCTGGCGCCGCCAACCGTCTAGCACGTTCCGTCGCCGCCGCCTCCCCGGCGCCCTCGCCGTTCGAGACGCCCGCTGACGCGGGCTCCTCAGGGTGAGGGCTCAGTGGGCGCCGCGAGAGCCGCCATGCCTCCTCATCCTGAGGAGCCCGCGCAAGCGGGCGTCTCGAAGGACGAGGAGGGCCGGCCGCCGTCATTTTTTCTCGCGCCGCTTTTCCCCGGCGCCGAAATCGTCTAGCAAGCGTCGCATCCCCAACACAGCGACGGCGCGTCATGGCGACTTACAAGCTCTTCCTTCTCCCCGGCGACGGCATCGGCCCCGAAGTGATGGCCGAAGTCGAGAAGGTCGCGAGCGCCTGCGCGCGGCTCGGCCTGGCGCGGTTCGAAACCGAGAAGGGCCTGGTCGGCGGCTGCGCCTACGACGCGCACGGCGCGGCGATCTCGGAAGCCGACATGGCGCGCGCCCAGGCGGCCGACGCGGTGCTGCTCGCCGCCGTCGGCGGACCGAAATGGGCGGACGTCCCCTATGAGGCGCGGCCGGAAGCGGGCCTGCTGCGCCTGCGCAAGGACCTCGCGCTCTACGCCAATCTGCGTCCGGCGATCTGCTATCCGGCGCTCGCCGACGCGTCGTCGCTGAAGCGCGACGTGGTCGAGGGGCTTGACATCATGATCGTGCGCGAGCTGACCGGCGGCGTCTATTTCGGCGAGCCGAAGCAGATCATCGATCTCGGCAACGGCCAGAAGCGCGCGATCGACACCCAGGTCTACGACACGTTCGAGATCGAGCGCATCGCCCGCGTCGCCTTCGATCTCGCGCGCAAGCGCCGCAACAAGGTGACCTCGTCGGAGAAGCACAACGTGATGAAGTCGGGCGTGCTGTGGAAGGAGGTCGTCGTCGCCCTGCACAAGCGCGAATTCGCCGACGTCGAGCTCGAGCACCAGCTCGCCGATGCGCTCGGCATGCAGCTGGTGCGCTGGCCGAAGCAGTTCGACGTCATCGTCACCGACAATCTGTTCGGCGACATGCTGTCCGACGTCGCCGCGATGCTGACCGGCTCGCTCGGCATGCTGCCGTCGGCCTCGCTCGGCGATCTCGACCCGCAGACCGGCAAGCGCAAGGCGCTCTACGAGCCGGTGCACGGCTCGGCGCCCGACATCGCCGGCAAGGGCCTCGCCAATCCGATCGCGATGATCGGTTCGCTCGGCATGGCGTTGCGCTATTCCTTCGGCCTCAGCGCAGTCGCCGACCGGCTCGACGCCGCGATCGCCAGCGTTCTGGCGGACGGCTTGCGCACGCAAGACATCCGCTCCGAAGGCGGGCGCGTCGTTTCAACAAGCGAGATGGGCGACGCGATCGTCGCCGCTTTCGAGCGCGGCGCGTAACGGCTCAGTCGAGCGGCGTGCGGCAGGCCGCGCGGCGCGCCGCTCCCGGCTTCAGCACTTCGGCGAAACCGGCCTCGCGTCCCGCCTTGGTCAGGCTCAATCGCTCGATCACGCAGGCGAGCGTCGCTTCATCGAGCGTCGCGCCCGACGCGCCGCAGACGACGCCCCTGAGCCCGCCGACGCGCGGGGCGAGCTGGAACACCGCGCAGCCGCGGTCGCCGCCGCCCGCCAGCGTCAGCGCCGCCCATTCGATCGGCCCCGAGGCGCTGGCGAGCGTCTCCGTTCCGCCGAGCCGTTCGACAACAGCGCCGCCAGCCGCCGCCGTCTCAGCCGCGGCGACGAACAGACTGACCGCCGCCCGTCGCCCGCCGTCGCGCCACGCCTCGACTCGCAGCGCCGGCCCCGCGCCTTCGAGCCGCCCGACGCTCAGCGCGTCGCTGCGGCCGGGACCGGCGCGATCGAGACGGGTTTCGTGGCTGATTTGATCCGCGTTGACGCCTTCGAGCGCGAGCGCCGGCGCGGCCGACAAATCGACGACCTCGCTTGGCGGCGACGCCGCGACCACGCTGGTCCCCGCGCTTTCGCCCGGCGGCCGCAACGGCGCCAACGCCGCGACGCCGACCATCGCCAGCGCCGCCCCGAGGCCGAAGACGAGACGGCGCGGCCAGCCGGAACCGCGCCGCGGCGGCTTGACCTCATGCGTCCAATAGGGGTCGAACGGCCCGAGGCCGTGCGCCGTTCCGCCGCTCATGTCGAATTCGCGCCCTGTTCGGGCTCTCCCGTTCTCGACTTTAGCGTCGAGCGAGTCGGCAAACGGTTACGGCGCGCGGCAATCCTTTCGGCAGCGTCAATGCGTTGTTAACGCGCGCTTTCGCCGGAGGCGCTGGCGCTGAATTGCGCGCCGGACCGCGCAGCGTCGTTGACAGCGCTGCAGCGACACGCCCATTTTGACCAATCCCGTTTCGGAGTGCGTCAATCATGACCGTAAACCCCGCTATCGCCAAGCTCGTTCCCGACGCCCAGCGCTGGCGCCGCCATCTCCACGCCTGCCCCGAGCTGCTCTACGACCTCGATCAGACCTCGGCCTTCGTCGCCGAGCGACTGCGCGAATTCGGCTGCGACGAAGTTCGCACCGGCGTCGGAAGGAGCGGCGTCGTTGGCGTCATCAAGGGGCGCAAGGGCGCAAGCGGGCGCGTGATCGGCCTGCGCGCCGACATGGACGCCCTGCCGATCGTGGAGACGACCAACCTGCCCTATCGCTCCACCGTTCCCGGCCGCATGCATGCCTGCGGCCACGACGGGCATACCGCGATCCTGCTCGGCGCGGCGCGCTATCTCGCCGCCACCCGCGACTTCGCCGGCTCGGCGGTCGTCATCTTCCAGCCGGCCGAAGAAGGCGGCGGCGGCGCCAAGGCGATGCTCGACGACGGGCTGATGGACAATTTCGCCATCGAGGAAGTCTACGCCCTGCACAACGCGCCCAAACTCCCGGTCGGCGAAATCTCGATCCGCAAGGGCGCGGCGATGGCCTCGGCCGATTTCTTCGTCGTCAAGCTCGAAGGCAAGGGCGGCCACGCCGCCTTTCCTCACAATTGCGTCGACGTCATCGTCGCCGGCGCACAGATCGTGACCGCGCTGCAGACGATCGTATCGCGCAACGTCGACCCGCTCGAATCCGGCGTCGTCTCGGTGGCGCGCTTTACCGCCGGCAACACCGACAACATCCTGCCGCAGTCCGCCGAGCTCGAAGGCACGGTGCGCACGCTGTCGCCGGCGGTCCGCGATCTCGTCGAACGGCGCTTTCGCGAGATCGTCGCCGGGATCGCCGCCGCCTCCGGCGTCCGATTCACGATCGATTATCGCCGTAACTATCCGGTGACGATCAATCCGCCGAAGCAGACCGAGTTCGCCGCCGGCGTCGCGCGCGACGCGGTCGGCGCGGACAAAGTGCGCACCGACGAGCCGCCGGTGATGGGCGCCGAGGATTTCTCGTTCATGCTCGAGGCGCGGCCGGGCGCCTTCGTCTGGCTCGGCAACGGCGACACCGCCGGCCTGCATCATCCCGAATACGATTTCAACGACGCTGCGCTGCCCTACGGCATGGCCTATTTCGCCCGGATCGTCGAAACCGCGCTCGCGGCCTAAGCCTTAAGCTCCTCGCGCAAGATCTCGAGCGCCAGCCATTCGTCCTCGGCGCGCTCGAGCTCGGCGCGCTTCTCGGCGTAGGCGTGCGTCGCGCGATCGAAGCCGGCCGGATCGCGGCCGTGCAGGTCGACGTCGCCGAGCTTCCCCTCCAGCGCGGCGATCTCGTCGCGCAGCGACGCGATCCGCCCCGGCAGCCGTTCGAGCGTGCGCTTCTGGTTGAACGACAGCTTGCGTTTCGCCGCCGGCCGATCCGTCGCCTCGCGCGCCGGCGCCTTGTCCGGCTTCGGCGCCTCGGCGACGCGCGCCCCGGACAGGCCATAGCCGCGCTGCGCGACCAGGTCGGAATAGCCGCCGGCGTATTCACGCCAGCGTCCGTCACCCTCGGCCGCGACCACCGAAGTCGCGATGCGGTCGAGGAAATCGCGGTCGTGGCTGACGATCAGGATCGTGCCGGAATAGTCGCCGAGCAGCTCCTGCAACAGGTCGAGCGTCTCCAGATCGAGATCGTTGGTCGGCTCGTCGAGCACCATCAGGTTCGACGGCTGCGCCAGCGCGCGCGCCAGCGTCAGCCGGCCGCGCTCGCCGCCCGACAGCTTGCCGATCGGCGTGCGCGCCTGATCCGGCGAAAACAGGAAGTCCTTCATGTAGCCGACGACGTGCTTGCTCTCGCCGTTGACCAGCACATAGTCCGAGCCGCCGCCCGTCAGCGCGTCGGACAGAGTCGTGGTCGGCAGCAGCGACGCGCGTCGCTGGTCGAGCTTGGCCATCGCGACGTTGGTCCCGAGCCGGACGACGCCGGAATCGGGAGCGAGCGCGCCGGACAACAGCTCGATCAGCGTCGTCTTGCCCGCGCCGTTGGCGCCGACGACGCCGACCCGGTCGCCGCGCATCACCCGGGTCGAAAAATCCTTGACCACCGGCCGGTCGCCGTAGCTCTTGCCGATCTTCTCCGCTTCGATCACCAAGGCGCCCGACGATCGCGCCTCCTGCGCGGCCATGCTGGCGACGCCATCGACCTGGCGCGCGTCGCGCCGTTCGCGCCGCATCGTCGCCAGCTCGCCGACCCGGCGCATGTTGCGCTTGCGCCGCGCCGTCACGCCGTAGCGCATCCAGTGCTCTTCCTCGACGATGCGACGGTCGAGCTTGTGACGCGCGAGCTCCTCCTCTTCGAGCAATGCGTCGCGCCAAGCCTCGAAGGCGGCGAAGCCCTGGTCGAGGCGGCGGGTGCGGCCGCGGTCGAGCCAAGCCGTCGACCGGGTCAGGTCGGCGAGCAGGCGGCGATCATGGCTGACGACGGCGAACGCGGCGCGTGATTCGCCAAGCGTCTTTTCCAGCCACTCGATCGCGATCAGGTCGAGATGGTTGGTCGGCTCGTCGAGCAGCATGATGTCGGGGTCGGCGGCGAGCACGCGAACGATCGCGGCGCGGCGCGCTTCGCCGCCCGAGAGCTTGGCCGGGTCGGCTTTCGGATCGATTCCGAGCTCGTCCATCAGCGCGCGGGCGCGATAGGCGTCGTCGCTCTCGCCAAGGCCGGAAAGGACGAAATCGAGCGTCGTGGCGTGGCCGGAAAGATCGGGCTCCTGCGGCAGGTAGCAGAGGCGCGCGTTGGGTTGGACGAAGCGCGCGCCCGCGTCGGCGGTCGTTTCGCCCGCGGCGATGCGCAGCAGCGTCGACTTGCCCGAGCCGTTGCGACCGACCAGCGCGATGCGCTCGCCCGGCGCGATCGACAATTCCGCTCCATCGAGCAGCGGCGCGCCGCCGAGCGTCAGGCGGATGTCTCGCAATTGCAATTGGGGCGGCATAGAAGCATGCTCGGCGTGGCGGGGGCGGGCGCAACGCATAGTGCGCCGCGCCGGAAAGGGAAAGTCCATGAGCGATTCGACGCCCTCGATCGTCTTCGCCGAACTCGCCGCCCGGCGCGCCTCGCTGCTCGCCCGCTCGGTTGCCGATCTCTTTGCCGCCAGTCCGGCCCGCTTCGACCGCTTTCACGCGGTCCTCGGCGACCTTCTTTACGATTTCTCCAAGCAGCGGATCGACACCGAGACCCTGCGGCTGCTGCTCACGCTCGCCGAGTCGGCCGACGTCGCCGCCAAGCGCGACGCGATGTTCCGCGGCGAGCTGGTTAATTCGACCGAGCGGCGCGCGGCGCTGCATAGCGCGTTGCGCGATCTTTCCGGCGCCCCGGTCCTGGTTGACGGCGTCGACGTCGCCCCTGCGGTCAAGGCCGAACGCGACAAGATGCTCGCCTTCGCCGCCGACGTGCGCGAAGGACGCGTGCGCGGCGCGCTTGGCCAGCCGATGACTCACGTCATCAACATCGGCATCGGCGGCTCCGACCTCGGCCCGGCGATGACGTCGCGCGCGCTGTCGCCTTACGCCCAGCCGGGTCTGCACAGCCATTTCGTCTCCAACGTCGACGGCGCCGACATCGCCGACACGCTGCACGGGATCGAACCGGCGCGCACGCTATTCATCGTGTCGTCGAAGACCTTCACCACCCAGGAGACGATGACCAACGCGAGAACCGCGCGCGCCTGGATCGTCGCCGCGCTCGGCGAAGGCGCGGTCGCCGACCATTTCGCCGCCGTGTCGACGCGGCTCGACAAGGTCGCCGAATTCGGCGTCGAGCCGACCCGGGTGTTCGGCTTCTGGGATTGGGTCGGCGGGCGCTATTCGATCTGGTCGAGCATCGGCTTGCCGCTGGCGATCGCCGTCGGACCGGATCACTATCTCGAATTCCTCAGCGGCGGCGGCGAGGTCGACGCCCACTTCCGCGAGGCGCCGCCGGAACGCAACATTCCGCTGTTGATGGGGCTGGTCAGCGTGTGGAATCGCGACGTGCTCGGCTACGCGTCGCAGGCGGTCATTCCCTACGACCAGCGTCTGGGCCGCTTCCCCGCATATCTCCAGCAGTTGCAGATGGAGAGCAACGGCAAGAGCGTGCGCCGCGACGGAACGCCGGTCGAGCGCGCGACCGGGCCGATCGTCTGGGGCGAGCCCGGCACCAACGGCCAGCATGCGTTCTTCCAGCTCCTGCATCAGGGCACCGAGATCGCGCCGCTCGACTTCCTCGTCGCCGCCAACCCGACCGGCGCCGACGCGCATCACCACGACCTGCTCGTCGCCAATTGCTTCGCCCAGGGCGAAGCGCTGATGCGCGGCCGCACGCGCGCCGAAGCCGAGGCGATCACCGCCAGACAGGGCGCGAACGCGGCCGAGGCGGCGCGGCTCGCGCCGCACAAGACCTTCTCCGGCAGCCGGCCGTCGTCGACCTTTGTCTATGCGCGGCTCGACCCGCGCACGCTCGGGCGGCTGATCGCGCTCTACGAGCACAAGGTGTTCGTCGAGGCGGCGATCTGGGACATCAACCCGTTCGACCAATGGGGCGTCGAACTCGGCAAGGAGCTCGCCTCGCGCCTCGCCCCGATCGTCGCCGACGCCAACGCCGAGCTCGGCGCGCTCGATCCGTCGACTGCCGGGCTGATCGCCCATATGCGGGCGCTCAAAGGCTAACCGCTCGCTTTCGCCCGCCGACGGCGCGTTCGCATCGCCGCACGCACGTTGCTTGACTTTCCGGCCAGTCGTGAAACGGATAGTCTCGTCTAGTCGTCCGACTGGGGCGACCTTGCGAGACTTGTCCGATGACGGTCGATCGTCGCCATCAATTCGCGACCTTAGATGGACTTCGCGGTCTGGCGGCGATTGCGGTCGCAATTCTTCACATGCCGAGAGTCTTTGCTGGTTTTACTGTTCCAAACGCTCATCTCGCGGTTGATTTCTTCCTTCAGCTCAGCGGATTCGTCATCGCCTATGCCTACTCCGCCCGCATCCTCAACGGCATGCCGTTCAGGCAGTTTCTCTGG
>Ga0182030_10019280_pt1 | contig 13005 bp, 8 predicted proteins | sample 812S3MmetaG_FD_121299 | JGI IMG/M metagenome (GOLD analysis project Ga0182030, IMG submission 121299) | Permafrost microbial communities from Stordalen Mire, Sweden - 812S3M metaG (Illumina Assembly) | ecosystem: Environmental > Terrestrial > Soil > Wetlands > Permafrost | place: Sweden... | reverse complement strand
GGACGCGGGTCCTGTTCCTCAGAGAACAAAAGAGTCAGTGAATGAACCTGGTGAGGCTGATAGGGCATTGACTGTGGTCAACAAGAAATTATCCAAGACTTTGAGTGTTACTGCCACGGTCAACGATCTCATAAATCAAGCTAGTGATGAGAGGAATCTCGCTGTATTATATTCTGGTAAATTTTTCAACACCGCGTGGTTAGTCAAAGTACTGATAACTATATAGGTTGGGCCGCATATGCATGAGCGAGAGAAAATGAGCCAATAATACATATATATATTTGGTACTGTAAGTTGACGGAGTCTGGAGGATTTGGGATCTTTTGTCCGGCGCATTAAAAACGGTTGACCTCTTACTCATCCTGTGGTTTCCTGGCACAAAAGCGTAATTCAAACATAATGTAAAGACAACATAAATATATTCTTGGGAAGTCGAGCACTTCAATGCCAACATTCTTTACTCAACCCAGTGCTCAGAAAGGGGGTCATTATGTCTGCTGAATATTTGTTATAATCGTGCTGAGAACGTCTTTAGATCAATTTACAGGAGTTGGAAATTTTCATGGAATGTCTATGTACAGGAAGTGCCAGTGGTAGAAACTTTTGTCTCGCTCCAGACAAGAGTCGCGATTGACGAAGAGGTCTATTATACTATTGACAACGAATAAAGAAAGTTATGAGTTGTAAGAGCACAATCAAAGAGGAGGCAGCAACTCCAAGTCAGAAAGTGCCACCACAAAGTAGAAAAATCAGAATGTTGTACGAAGCTCCCAATCTATTGCACAAATAAAGAAAATTGTGATCCATGATAGCACAATTTAAAAGCAGGCGACGATTTCAACTCAAAATATGCCACCGTGAGGTAGAACTATCAGGATGCTTTACAAAGCTCGCGATCCATGGGTGCTAACGGGACAAGTGAAGAAGCCGTGAACCATGGTGAGGTCGCTATCCGTACAGAAATCGTCATCGTCGACAATCGGAACAAAGCGGGGGAATAGCAGGTCTATGTTGAAGACAATGGAGGTCGTGTAGAGCGTTGAGATCATATCGAAGGAAGGGCAGTAAGCTCGAGGACTCGAAGTCAGATATACCAACGGAAAGCCACTTGTGTACCTCAGACTTAGCCATCGGTGTTGAAGGGCTTGTCATCTAGAACAGATCGTTAGCTCATTGTCATTATTATTCAAGACCGATACTTACCAATTTGCAATTGCGGCTTGACACCTAAGAAGATTGCCATTAGCATGCTGACATTTGGGCTTGAGCAAGGAGAAACGTACGAATCGACAACTCCTCCAAAAGCTTTGGCTTTGAAACGCCTTGTTGATGCAACACTCTCTCCATCTCCTCCTCAAGAACATGGCCTGGAATACCATTCGCCATAGCATAATACCTCAATAGCCTCTCACCCTCCTGGCAATTATGCTTGACCAACTTAAGGAAAACCAGAAGCAATTTTGCTTCCTTGACCTCAACATCAGCTTCGAAGGTTGTGGAATCGTCGGGCATGGAGTGTACTTCATAGCCGTTAGCGATAGTAATGCGGTGCTCGAGAGCGGTGGGGTCGGTGCTAGGGGTGAAGCTTTTGAGGTAGATTGCTTTGTTTCCGGTATTCTCGTCGACGACTTGTTGATCCTCTTCATCGATCTCTAGGCTATCATATTCGCCCTCAACAGCTTCACTCCTGCTAGACTCCACTTCATCGTGGTAATCACCATCCTCCATATCGTCGTAATCATCCTCGTCCTCATCCTCTTCCTCGTCGAAGTCCTCATCGCCATAAGGATCATATACACTAAGTTCTCGACGACCCTCTTCGCCAATAAAATCCTCCTCCACCTCGTCACGTTGCCAGTGGGGAATGAGAGCTCTATGTCTGTCAATCTGATCATGCATGGCCTCCATAGCTTCCCAAATGAGGTCTTCGTATGGTTGGGCACCGCGACTCTGTGTGGCGAGTCCTTCTCTATCCATGATCTTCCGGCAAATATCAATGCACTCCTGGGCATAGACTATGAGTTGACCCCGGTCCCATCCTTCTCCATCCTTGCATTCGTCACAGTATTTGGCAAGGATGCAGTCGACTTGAGCGCGGTGATAGGGTTTGATTACACCGTCATCACGGAGTTTGAGCATCTGTCCGGCAATATCTAGTCTCCTGTGTAACAACATATGGGGCGATCGGAGTTCATAGCGGGCCTGTGAGCACATAATTTAGTTCTGGTGGGCTTAAAATTGGTAGGTGAAAACTTGCATTTTCAATAGCGTTTCTATATGCGCGTTCGTCATGACTGTTCTCATACTTGAAATCTCGTTTCGGCGGCATGATTGCAGCTCAAAGTCCCCAGACTTAGACACCCGGTAAACTCAGGGGCCCGTCGTTTGAAAAGGGGTAGGGTCCGTGCGAGAAAGGTGAGCAGTATTGTTGATCGCTGACTGGCTAGAAATCTCGTTTGGAGAACCACTAGTTACTTAGCCAGGATTGAGAAGAAGCCTCGCTACGAGCAGCAAGAAAATAATCTGTTTGCAAGTTGTAAGACACGTCGAGATCACGAAATCGAAGTATCTTAATCTTTGGTTGTTTGTTGTAAGGAAGAAAACGTTCGGAAGAACGCGAGATCGAAGTGCCTCTTTAAAAGCACCTCGCCAATTCACTTAGCGTGCTGGCAAAAATTGTGATATCGAATTTCGATATTTGGATAAGAACCTCTCATCCAAGGTGCTTCAAGCCTCGCTATTGTAATATGGAGAAGACAGCGGCAACGGGTCTCATAGTCAATGGCTCTTGGCGCGGGGTTGCTCAACAAGCTAAAGAGAATAGCATGACGGACAAGGGAAAGCAGCGCCTGGGGAGATGGATGTCCGAATCTTTGCATTGGTACTACTTGATCTTTTTATCGCAGAGTACGTTCTTGACCATTATTTCCAGATAGGTCGTGCAGCTTCACGGGCTGAGCTGTTTCGTTCTTCGCCTCCTTGAGCATAGGCTTCTCCCATCACAACCTCCCCGAGCATCATCTTGCCAAAGCCTCCTGGGCTACGTACTATTTGACTATATCAAGCCTCCCTCTTCAAACCTCCTCATTCAGACTAGCCACGTGACGCCGTCTGGAAATTATGTGTTTAATTTCCATTTCAACATAGGGCGCAGCTTTCATCTGAGTGGTGACTCTTGTTCTCGCAGATCACACTCGCCTGTATCTAAAACAATGAGGTCTGCTTGCAACTAGAGAACAAGACATAGCACTGGGACTCCCTGAGCAGATGTAATTCAAGGAATCAAAAGAGCTATATTTAAAGTGCCCTGCAACAAATTCAATATTCTATATGCTCGCTGAAAACATCTATGAGCCACTGGGCAGGTTGACTATTGCACGATATATTATTATACCCACATCATATCGTCCAACCTCTTTTTATCTTCTTCACTTCCAAAGATTGTAGAAATGCAACTTCTCGCAAGCCTGCAAATCTCCTGCCTATTTAGACCAAAATGCTCTGCAATGAGCGCATACTCATTTGAAAGACTACTTCCAAACACACCAACATCATCGGTCTAGTAGAATTAGTCTTTCTCCGTGGATGGAAGCATGTTGCCAACGTTTTCCCCTTCTTTCTCATTCTCTCCGTAGGGTTAGGTAAGGATCACTTACACTGAGAGCAATCGGACACTCTGTCTCTCTCCACCATCCGAAATGATGATCTCCATAGGTGCCTGTAATCATCTTTGCATGTACGTTGCAGCTCAAACAAAGTTCCAGGCCCAGCTTCCGCTTCACAATCTCGGCCTTCACATTGTTTGGTACGTTGATCACGTGCCCAAGCCGACTGGGCCCATATGACAAGAGGGTCCAGAGCTCCTTATCCGTAGAAGACTGAGGTGCTTCTGCAAAATGAATCGTGACCTTCAGGTCCTGCGCTTTCGCAGCCTCGAACGCAGGCTCGAATATTGAGACATCTCCGACAGCTGGGTCTCCACAAAGATCGATGCCCACTACGCCCATAGACCGATACTTGACCGCAAGGTCCACGACAGAAACAGCTGTCTGGAGATCGTTTCGTCGGTCGATGGATAGGATCAGATTGGTCTTCATCGTTCCAGACGCATTGAACGCCTCTGTGCAGCCGAGGATCGTCTGAATATAGTCATCCCTCGAAACATTTGCTGAAGGAATAGCACGAGGCGTCGTACGAAGTTCGAGGTAAACAACGCCATCGTTTTGAAATTCCTGGAGGACAGAAGTTGTGGAGTACACAATGGACGCTAGATCGTTGCAGAGAGCGTAGATGTATTTGGAGAAAAGTGGGAAGAAGCTGATAACCCGTGAGAAGATTGCTTCCAACAAAACCCTGGTCTCCAAAAAAAAAAGGGAGAGAGAAGGGAATTATGCGGACTATGCTATTCCCAAAAAAACCAAACAAAAATCCCCCCAAAAAAAAACCTGCGCGTAAGGAAGAAACTCACGTCTCTAAGTTGTAATCGAACTTACCCACTGGCATCTCAATCAATGGATCCTGCAACTCTGTCTCGCCCCGTTCCTTCTTCAGCACCCATATCTCATGAAGACACTCCCGGCTAATACTTCCAGAAAGATGTGCGTGTAACTAAGGCGTCTACTCAGTATTGGTATATGGTAACAGCGTCAACACAAGGAGACTGTTCTTTCCGAAGAACCCGTGTGAGCCCCTATAGCCACCCATTCAGGGAAAGGGTAGGCTTGAGATCAATTCCTCCAGCCTTGTGTCAAGTCAAATACCAGGTAGACCAACGGTCCTTGTAGTTGGCTTGGACGGCAGCAGGTCGCCTCAATTACTAGTACTAGGACCACGAAAAGAGAGGCTTACCTCTATTTTGGGTAAGGATATAAAGTCTATTGTCGAATCCATTAGACGGTGGGGTATATGACACTATCGAGGAACTTGTTGACAATAACCTCGAGTTAATTTCTTCGATGTGAACTATGAACCTTCCTGTTTCGATCGCTGGCAATTAAAAATTTGAGATTAGCTGACTCATGCACTCCACTGCTCTACAATTTCCCACATCAAGACATTTTGCGACACAAAGGCGCACTTCTAGGCCCAACCCAGAAAACCGGACAGCTCGTTTGAAACAGGCCGGTAATGATTGTCTCTTGGGTTGAGATGGCGCAAGCCGGCGGGTCGTCAGAGAGAGAAACCCTTGAACCGTTGCACGAGTTCGTCTGATCATTCATTACTAGGTAGTACGCGCTACTAGTACAAGTATAGCATTTTGAGGTAGGCATTGGGCGGCAGATGTGCAGTTTAGGCTTCCTCCAATTGAAGCCAATTCCAGGACTAATGAGGTGGCCTACCTTAAATCTTGACGATCTTGATACCTGACTGGTACTTGTGGCTGATTTGATTTTCAGGGACGGCTTGGTGGGGGAAGCCGTCGAAAATGTCTTTGGGCCACCTACACATTTCGTATCTACAAGTAATGAGCTGTCGGGTATGATACATCTTGTAACTGTAGAGTCAAAGAAGAGTGAGCCACGTCCCTCTCCGTAGCAAAATGGCCTTTGCCCAGGTCTGCTACTAGTACTAGTATTTCCCAAATCCCTTCTCTTCGCGTGGCAACTGCGCCCAGAGACGGGACATGATGCATTTGATATCGGCGTTTTTAATACCTGTTCCTGTCCACTTGCCATGCTATGGACAAATTGAGAAATTGTAGACCTGAGTCGTACGTTCTCTCCTACTACACCTATAGTCCCTATAGTCCCTGCAAGATATCCGATTAGATGAATGTCTAATACCAAGTTGCCCAAAATTGTTCTAGCGCTAGTCGCTTAATTCGCCTCGCCGTTTCCCCAATTGGTGTTGATTGTGCTTGGGGAAGAACTGAGCACCGCTTTCATTCATTGCGAGCCTTCCCACTCAACTCCAACTCCAAACGCCCCAGACCTCATCCAATTGAGAACCATCGAACTTCGACCTCACCGATTAAGGTGTCTAGTGCGACTGATCCTAGAAGAGTCTTGGGTGACAGCTGGGCTATCAACAGCCTCGGGGAGCTATCTTCCGTTTGGCGCAACCCCCTAGCCATCCATCACTTCAACTCCATTTTACAACCTCCGCCAGCTGAGCCGTTAATCCATTGCTTCGTCACAACAACACAATGTCTAATGATGTATCGCCCGAGGCGATGCAAACGCGCATTCAGCAGGCTCGACGAGAAGCTGAGAACTTGAAGGATAGAATAAAGCGCAAGAAGGATGATTTGGCAGATGGCACGCGTAAGTAGCCGGTCCATTAGAAGCTCAATTTGCATTCGCAGCTCTATTCAGGTTGGAAACATAGAATCATGCTAACACTCGCCAGTTGCTAGTATTGCGAAAGGCCAACAAGAAGCCCTCCCTAGGAACCAGATGATGAAAACCCGAAAGACGTTAAAGGGACATCTTGCGAAAATTTATGCCATGCACTGGTCCACAGATCGGAGACATCTTGTATCTGCCTCACAAGACGGCAAATTAATTATCTGGGATGCTTATACAACGAACAAAGTCCATGCTATTCCCCTCCGATCATCGTGGGTCATGACCTGCGCCTATGCTCCCAGTGGTAATTACGTAGCGTGCGGTGGTCTCGATAACATTTGCTCGATCTATAACCTCAATTCAAACCGAGATGGCCCTACTCGCGTTGCTCGAGAACTTTCTGGCCACTCAGGATACCTTTCCTGCTGTCGATTTATCAATGATCGAAATATCCTCACATCCTCTGGTGATATGACCTGTATGAAATGGGATGTGGAGACAGGATCAAAGGTTACGGAGTTCGCAGATCACCTGGGAGATGTTATGAGTATCAGCATCAACCCGACCAACCAAAATACCTTCGTCTCCGGTGCCTGCGATGCGTTCGCCAAGTTGTGGGATATTCGGGCTGGCAAGGCTGTTCAGACTTTCGCTGGCCATGAATCAGACATTAACGCCATCCAATTCTTCCCTGATGGTCATTCGTTTGTCACTGGATCTGATGATGCTACTTGCAGACTCTTTGATATCCGCGCAGATAGGGAGCTCAACCAATACGGCGTATGTAATCCATAAATCCACAACGGCTATTTGCTAACTATACCCAGAATGATTCTATCCTCTGCGGCATTACATCTGTCGCTACATCCGTTTCTGGACGACTACTTTTTGCAGGTTATGATGATTTTGAGTGCAAGGTATGCCATACTTCCGACTTCCGGCTCGGGCAAGGACAAAATTGACTCTTGAATCTAGGTTTGGGACGTCACTCGGGGAGAGAAAGTGGGATCTTTGGTCGGTCACGACAACCGCGTCAGCTGCTTGGGTGTCAGTAACGATGGAATGAGTCTGTGTACTGGATCATGGGATTCATTGGTGAGTTTCGCTTCTACATCTCGAATTGCAAACGCAGATCGCTAATACCTGTGCCACCTCCAGCTCAAGATTTGGGCCATGTAAGAACGATTCCTAACATACTGCGAATTCTAGACGGCATATCTATTCATCAGCCTGTGCAGTGCAGCCACCACCCTCATCTCCTATCGGAATTGCTACACCACGAACTATAATCACCCACCCATTACGCCTTTATAATCTTTGCGACTCGGTGTAGACGGGACGAAGTCACGAAAGCCTCCACGTTTAGCGAAGCAAGTTTTTGTCATTGGACCACTGGCTCAAGCAAGACGGTCTCCGACAAGTTTCTGCGTATCTGCTTCTGCACAATAATTCTCATTTCTCATATTCTTGTTCGTAAGGGCGGTCATCTTGCATTGCTCTCTTCTGAACGTCCTTTAGCCTGGGCCGTCGATTGCGATGATATCCTGCCGAGACCGAGACATATGATTTTCTCCGATTCCTCTTACACAACACCTTACTGTTTCCTTTTCAACACGTGTCTCTCTTTTCCGCTATCAAAAGCTGTCTCGGTGGGTTCGTCAATCGCGAATTATGAGAAAGAGGGTTCTCAAAATGTTAGTGTTACCTGTTATATCGAGAGAGGCTGCACGGTACCTCGGGTATGTGTAGATATTATCAGCGTGGTGGGAATGGTGCAGAAGGACTGTCTTGCTCAAGCTTTGCTGCTACCACGGCCCCTCGCACCTGAAATTGGCGTCGGTCGTAACATTGCTTGTACTATAGTCTAAGGCTGCATTTTGATAGATGCTGTGTTCTGAATATTGCTTTTTTGTGACCACCATTGACAAGGGTGAAGGAAGAAGAAACTATGAGACGCCAACAATTTCCCCACTGTGACATTCCACGGCCTCATATGCAGGCACAGTCATACATTGCTAAAGTGAGTATGATCTATTATACCTCGTAGTATAAACCGAATGTGGTATCGGAGGGGGTCCCAACATTTGAGTTTTGGACTTGCTCGTGCGGCCCAAGTCACACTGCATCCCCGTTGTTCCTAATACTAATACTCCACAATGCTGTGCAATATGCATTCTTGACATCTTTATACATCTCCAATCTGGCAAAATGAATTAAAAAATGGCCGAGTGAATCCCAGCTTTCCGAATCTCTGATAGAATTCTTCTTGTTAGTAAAATAAGTTATCGATATAAAAACTTGTGACAAACCCCTTTTATTGAATCCCTGTGTCCCCTAAAATAGCTTATTGGTTCCAGAAATATTCTGAAACAGTGTTAGTGACAATGGTAGCTCGAGTTACTTAGATTGGATCATCCTACGCGTCTTTGACACAATTAAAGCTGTATGTTAATGTATGATTAATTTCGAAGCACAGGGAAAAGGTAGTTGATCTCCTATTCAGGATGCGTCGTGAAGCCTTGAGAAAACAAGAGGAACCATATTTACATGCGCAGCAAATAAAACCATTAAGCCGCACTGTTTGCTGTAAATGCAATTTTATGCAGACCCTTGACATCACCGTTACCTCTGCGCGAGGAACAACAGCAGCGATTACCCTTCAAGCACCTGCTCGCAAGCGCCTCCAAAAAGGTTCCTCTCGGTCATCCCATTCATTTGTGGGCAGATCCTAATCTGCAATATAGCCTGCACGTTGAGGCACATTGCGGCACCTCGAGGAAACCCTGGTCGTAGGATTCCAAGCAAAGCCAGCGTCAGCGCTCATAAGAATCTCTTGAAACACCTCCTTACATCACTTTGCCTCCACTCTGCGCTTCACTACGCAACACAGAACCAAGGAGACCCGGCAGAACTCTTTAACAGGAGCATCTGTTCAGGCTAAGTGCTGTTTTCTTTCGAAACGGATCAGCAGCTTCCAGAAGACTACCCCCACACCTTCCATTGTTTATATTTAAGATACCTTCCCTGCCCTTCGCAATGGCCGCCAAAACGGACGCCCAGGAGGAATTTGATAATATATTAGCCAAGGCTTCGGCGAACCTCAAGCTCGGTCATCATCCCGACGACACAGAGGATTACAGAAACGATAGAGAGAATAGTGATCGGGACGAAGAAGACGAATACATCCAACAGCGGATAGACGAAAACATGCGGATGCCATCATTCAGTAGCAGTGCCGGTCCCATCTTAAATCTACCTCCTAGCGACTTTGATCATGGACGGACGACTGGCGTCAAAGGAGTCATTGCTGATGCAAGGAGTTATGAGGAGGCAAGACGCAGTGACAGTTGGAGAAATAAATTCTCGAGGAGCAGCAGCAATTCCAGGGCAAGCAAGAGACTGAGCAGTGCTACTTTCTTGAAGGATGAAGGCGAGGGAAGTGCTAGTGAGGACGAGGAGTTCTTGGAGAGATGGAGACAACAAAGACGAATGGAGATACAAAGGGAGGGAAGTGATATTCGAAATAGGAGAACCAGTCCTAGTGTTCGGCGATACGGACGATTTGACGAGGTTGATGCTATGGGATACTTAGATGCCATTGAGAAGGTTGGGAGAGACACTGTCGTCGTCGTGTTTGTTTATGATCATGAGGTACGTGTTATGCTTGATGATCACTCATTGCCAGATACTAATTCTATTATGTAGTGTCCAGTCTCCCAGGTCATCTCAGACGCCCTCTCACCACTCGTTCCTACACACCCTGCCATCCACTTTGTCCGAGTTCACTACGAAGATATCGAGTTCGATAATGCTGGGGTCCCCGCGATACTTGCTTACAAGAACCAAGGGGATCTCTTTGCAAATCTGACCTACATCATCGATCAGATTCCAGACGATACCTTATTTGATACTCGAGCATTGGAAACGATCTTGAGAAAACATCAAGTACTATGAGAGGACTACGGAAGACTCGACATGTTTGTAGGATAGGTTGATTGGCTTTGTGTTGGCTTCACGTCTTACTTTATACCTGCTTTATGCATAGATTTTGTATGCTTTTCGTGCTTGCGAGGCGTCTGAAAAGCATGAGCAACACGTTATTGAGGGATGTATTGCGATACTAATTTGCGGAGTTCTTGTTATCGTTGAAGGCTGGCATCTGTACTATTAGAAGGGAATATCCACGCTCTGAGCGACGGCGTTGGCAGAGTGGTTGGGTTTTGCAAATGGAATTAACCATGGCTTTCATACCCATCAATGTTACATTTTCAATGATTCCTTTCTCCTTATAATATGGACGACGAGACTGCAAACAACAAATATATGACTATAGTGCTAGGCTTCAGCTCAGCGTTAGGCGTCAAAAACATAAGGCACTGAATCAGACTCATCAAGCTATCTAGAAGAAATCCAGGCCTGCGGGGTCCATAAAGGAACGCCCTCAAAAGTGATTTCTCCATCTGCTTGAACATGAGAAAACTTGACTGACCCCCACATTGCCATCTTTTTTCTCTTGGTGGGAGTATCCGCACCTTGCAGCAAGCAGCTTTACCGAAATGGAAGCTCGATACCAAATTCAAGACACTGAAAACTTCCAGCCTTCATCAAAACAATGAGGATCACACATCATCATCATCACAAGCAAGTCTGGTGAGCTGGGACGAAGCAACGAGGCCTGAATCAAAGTCACATCCGAGGCCATAAGACTCGGTTTAAGGCTGAGCACGTCTTGTTTCGGAGCACAAAAAGCCGCAACAAACCGCTGGATCAACTACTCCCCCACCACAGAGCACTGCGATAGCTCTTTTTTTCACTATGTCGACTTCGCAATATACTGCGCAAGCACCGACTTCTAATGATGGATCTAATGAGTCGTCTGCTGTACAACAACAAACCCAGCCGCAGCACAAACGTGTGTACCAAGCATGTATACCATGCCGGCGCCGAAAGGTCAAATGCGACCTAGGCAGCGTGGACAGCCCTGGCGACCCACCATGTGTACGATGTCGAAGAGAGAGTAAGGAATGTTTTTTCTCTGCTACCAGAAGGAAAAGGAAGCATGAGGAGGGAGGGGAAGATAGCTTGGATGGCTACGAATTTGGAGACGATTACATCGTTCGCAATGGAAGGAAGATGGTCCATGGTTCACCTCCTGGCTCCGTCCGTCAGTCGTCCATGGGAGCCCCGACCTCTGCAAGGTCTGCCGCTCAGTATAATGATAATGTGCCGGCTATGCCGGGTCCGCCGTTGACTCCTGGGGGTTCGATTGGGAGAACTCAGCCGCTGAGAAGACCTCAGCACAGCCAAGATGGGCCTCAGCGATATGACCGGAATGATGATACAAATACACAACTTGAGAATCTGGAGGCACAGGAGGTTATGCGGAGGGAAGTTTACGGTCCTCATGACGCTCTCGACCTCTTTACAAAGCTGCAACGGACAGCCCAGGACACAACAGAACAGGCAGGAGTAGTAATGGTCAAATGTCACCAATGATAGGAAATAATATGTCTCGAGAACAGCCTTCACCCATTCGACCCCAAAGTCAACACTTTCAAAACAATCACATGCGTCCCCCAGATGTCCCTCGGGACCCGGCTATCGATCCTGCATTGTCTGCAGCGCTGCCGCAATCTGAAGATAGAACACAAGAACAAGGATATAAAGATGCAGTGAAAGCTTGGGCTCGGTTTAGATTTGTACGGGCTGGGTGGTTCACACCAGCGGAGGCTATTGCTTACATTGATTAGTAGGTCCAAGTGTCTCCCTCAACTTATATTGCTAACCAGATCAGCTACTATGAATATCTTTCTCCCCTGACTCCTATCTCACCACCTACGTTTCGTAATCCCGGGACACACCCAACCCTTCTGACGGAAGAGCCGATCCTTACTGTCACACTCTTGACAATAGCCACAAGATATAGAAAAATGCCAGGTGCTGGTGGCCATTGTAGATCCCATGCAATTCACGAGCAATTATGGACTTATCTCAGAGGAATGATTGAAAGATGCCTTTGGGGCCAAGAAGCGTTTGGCGGTGGATTTTGTGGTTCTGGAAGAGAAGAGGAAACATCAAGTACAGCTCCTTGGCGAGGCTTGCGTAAAGGCAGTCTACGGACCCTTGGGACTATCGAAAGTCTCATGATCCTGACTGAATGGCATCCACGCGCTCTCCACTTTCCTCCCGCCGAAGCGACGGACGAACTTATGCTTCCCTCGTACGACGCTCCTGATTCCTACAGTACCGATGACGAGAATCATCGATCAATACCGGGAGGTGTTGGTGGAAAGAGAATCGAGAGCTGGCTGGAGCCTGCTTGGAGAAGTGATCGCATGTGCTGGATGTTGTTAAGTACTGCGATGGGACTTTCGTATGAGCTAGGCGTTTTTGATAACATCGAAGAGTTAGTAGCGGAAGGAGGTGAAATGACTCGACCCGAATATAATGACGAAGCATATCAGCTAAGGGCAGCAAGAATCAAGAGACTGCTGCTGATATATGTCACCCAACTGGCTGGTCGACTTGGGTGGACAAATATGGTACCAGAGAATTTACGCGTCACAGATCCTGCTTTCGCACCAAGAAAGAGACGAGCTTCAGTTGAAGGCAAGACTCCTGAGACCAATAATAGTATTTCGAACACCTTCAACTACATTCCGGATTTGGAGCTTGACGATCAGATCATTCATTGCTGGGCTGGAATCAGCAATGCAAT
>Ga0182030_10019279_pt1 | contig 13006 bp, 11 predicted proteins | sample 812S3MmetaG_FD_121299 | JGI IMG/M metagenome (GOLD analysis project Ga0182030, IMG submission 121299) | Permafrost microbial communities from Stordalen Mire, Sweden - 812S3M metaG (Illumina Assembly) | ecosystem: Environmental > Terrestrial > Soil > Wetlands > Permafrost | place: Sweden... | reverse complement strand
TCATGTCGTTACTCTCTACTCGCTATTGATCCGGGTCAGTGTTGGAAGCGACGGAACTACTGGCGTGCGCCGGTGAACCGTCCCCGAAGTCGACCAGCGCTGGTGCGCCGACTTCGCTGTAGTGATACGGGTCGGTCATGATGACCGGAATCCGCTCGAAGTTGTAGGACGGGATCGGCGTGGCGGTCTGCCATTCGAGGCCCAGGGAGTCCCACGGATTGGCCGGGGCCTTTTGCGGGGCAATGAACTGCGACCACATGAGGTTGGCCACGAAGATCAGGAATGACGCGCCGAGGCAGAACGCCGCGATCGAGGAGAAGTCGTTCAAGGTCTGCAGGTCGCGCGCGTACGTGAAGACTCGACGCGGCTGGCCCAACAGCCCGATGATGAACATCGGGAAGAACGTCAGGTTGAAGAAGACGAACATTGTCCAGAAGTGCCACAGTCCGAGTTTCTTGTTCATCGTGCGACCCGTCATCTTCGGCAGCCAGAAGTACAGACCGGCGAAGAACGCGAAGATGAGACCACCCATGATCGTGTAGTGGAAGTGCGAGAGCACGAAGAAGCCACCGTGCACTGTCACGTTCACCGGTACGTCCGAGAGGAACACGCCCGAGATGCCCCCGATGAGGAAGTTGAAGTACACAGCCATACAGAAGAGCATCGGTACTTCGTATCTGATCTTGGCTTTATACAACGTCCCCATTCCCACCAAGAAGATGAACCCAGTGGGGATTGAGATGAGTTCGGTCGTCAGCATGAACAGCGGCCGCATGTCCGGGTTGATACCGCTCTGGAAAAGGTGGTGCTGCCACACGAAGAAGGACAGCAGGGCCACGCCAATCATTCCCGCCGCCGCGATTCGGTACGCGAAGAGCGGCTTGCGGGTGAACACCGGGATTATCTCGCCCACGATGCCAAAGCCCGGGAGCGCCATGATGTAGACCTCGGGGTGCCCGAAGAACCAGAACAGGTTCTCCCATAGGTACGAACTCCCGCCGTGCTCGGTGACGTAGAACGCGGTCTGCGCCGTCTTGTCGAGCAGCCCGAAGAGACCGGCGGCGAGCAACACCGGCGAGGCGAGCGTCAACAGAGCTGCGGTGGCGATGATCGACCAGACGAAGACCGGAACTCGACTCCAGGTCATGCCCGGCGCGCGGTAGTTGATGATCGTCGCGGCCAAGTTGAATCCTGCCGCCATCATTCCGATGCTGATCACTGCGAAACCGAACAGGTAGGAGATCATGCCCGGACCGGCCTGGGTCTGGAGCGGTGCGTAGCCCGTCCAGCCAGTCGGGAATCCTCCGAAGAACAACGCCGAGAAGATCACGAAGTAGCCCGCGACGAAAGTCCACAAGCTGAAGGCCTCGATGCGTGGGTACGCCATGCGACGAGCACCGATCATCAGTGGCACGAAGTAGTTACCCAACGGGCCAACGACGACGGACGACGCCATCATCATCATGATCGTGCCGTGTTCACTGACGATCTTGATATAGGTGTCGGCACTGAAGACGTGGACCGTCGGGCTCAGCAACTCGGTGCGGATGGCCATCGCCAACAGCCCGCCCGTGAAGAAGAACACGAGCACGCCGACGACGTACTGGATGCCCACGACTTTGTGATCCAGGTTGTAGCGGAAGTACTTCGACCATCCGACGTGCTCAACTTCCGGCTGAGCCTCTCGACCAGCCATCTTGAGGATTGGATAGTTCAACGCACCGATGCCGAGCAGCCATCCCGCGACCATGAACATCAGCGCTAACAGAACAGCCAGTGAGTTCTGTCCGCTGTTGGCGATGTAGGGGTAGGCACTGCCGATGTAATTGCCGAGCCAGTGTCCCAGGATGTAGCCCAAGAAGCCCCCGATGATCGCGGTGCCGACGTGCTGACTCAGCCACCCATGACCCGTCGTTCTTGGTGCGTCCTCCGTGCCTGGCGTTGCTTCCTTGACGTCCGACGCTGCGGCAGCGCTAATGGTCATCGCGCGATCTCCGTTTCTTCGCTCACGAACTTCAGATTTGAGTTACGACTTTGATTTCTCACGAGGGCTGCTTTGATCCGTAGACCTCAACGGCGCTGTACGGCGTCACTCCACCGTCGGGGTAGTAGCCCCCCGCGGCGCCGTTGGCGTCTGGTACGTAGGTCCACGCGAACGGCGGGAGGTCCTTCGTGTTCGCTGCGTTCTTGGCTTCGGTATTCGTCGCCCACGTCATGAACGCCGATTCCGAGACCACGTTGCCCGAATTGAACATCGCGCCGTGCCAGATACCACAGAGTTCACTGCAACGAACTTCGAAGCTCCCGAGTTGCTCGGTCTTGGTGAACGCGACGTTGTTCTCCATGGGGTTGGCGTCGGCCTTCACTTCGAGTTGGTAGGCCCAGAAACTGTGGATGACGTCCAGCGAGGTGACGTTGAACGAGATCTCCGTGTTGTCGGGCAAAATCAAGTCCGGTGACTCAAAACCACCAAATGTGGGGTATCGATAGGTGAATTTCCACTGCTGAGCGATCACCTGCACCGGGAGGACTTCGTTGCTGTTCGGCGACCAGGTTCCCGTGCCCGCGATGGCGTCCGTCTCGGCCTTCACGGCGCCAGCCGGCTGCAGGATCGGATTCGGTCCTTCGCCTCCGCCGGATCCGTTGCCCACGTAGAGCTCGATCGTTCCGTACACGGCGAGGAAGAGGACGACGACCGACGTGATCACGATCCACGACGTTTCGGCTCGCTTGTTGCCGGCGGCGCTTGGTCCTCCCACCGATTCCGGCATGTCCTTACGCTTTACGTTCCACCTAATCGCGGCGTAACCCAGCCACTCCCACACGCCGACCAACACAGGTAAGGCGATGATGAACAGGACGTTGAAGTCGAGCTGGTTGTCCTTTGCGGTCGACGTCATACGGCCTGGAGGGACGTGCGGTCCCACGAGGAACCAGTAAAGGATGTCGAGTACTACCGAAAGTACGATCCAGATCGTGACAATGCGGCGAAAGTCGTTATCTTCGTTGCTTTGTGGACTCTCTGATGTCATGACTAATTCACCACTTCCAGTTCGCCGCCCATGTAGTTCTGCGTCGACATCGCGCCCCCGTTTCCAAATAAGTACCCCAACGCACACGGCACGAAGCACTGCCAGTTATAACTGCCGGCGCCGGGCGTCTTGAAGCTGAACGTCTCGATGTTGTGGGGCGAATTGAAGTGACACGGCGCCACGGCGCACGGGTTGCCACTCACGCCCACCAACGGAACACTGATGTTGAGCGTAGGAATCGCGAAGGTGTGGCCCACACCGTTACCGGTGTTCGAGTTATAGCTGGTAAAGCTCTTCCCGTTGAGTGTCGCGGAGTGTCCAATCGTGCCCAATACCTGGCCCCACTCTTGGTTACGGAGCGGGCTGCCACTGTCGTACTGGTACACCGTCATATCGATCACGGTGTGCGCGGGCAGTTCCCAGGACGTATCGTGGATCCACTTACCGGTCTTCGGGTCCTTGACCAGGTACGACACCCACGTGGGGTGGGCGCCAAAGCCTATCGAACCGACCGTTTGTACCGTCAAATGCACTGGTTGACCCGAGGCTTGGGTATCCGTAAAGTTGACCACGCCACCTGGAACGCCCGGAGTCAAAAGACCGGCAACGGCCCACACAACGAGACCCACGACAACCAGGAAGAGTCCAAATACCGTTGCAAGTCTCCCCCCCTTTGACATAACTCAACTCCTTGTGACAGGGCGCCCCGAGCGAGGCTCCGCCCCTAGATTATCCACAACAATCCCTTTTTGAAAGACTTGCGAGCCCGAAAGATATGTGAATTCTTGGGAATCACGCCGGTGCGTCGTTTGACCGAAATATTAAGGAATACTTGCGGTCGTGCGTTCGTTCACCCCATGGCGAAGTGCCACTTCGACCGCGGATCAATGTTCGAAGAACCGATTAGTCCAAATTTTTCGTTTGCCACCATATATAAGGTGTCGTTATATAAGGTGTCGTTCGTCGAGCGGAATATCGTTGGGGCGCCGAAACTCTCCGCGGTCACCCCGCTTGACGTCACCTGACTCTCAGTGGACGCCCTCGTCGGCGAGCAGGTCACGGAGTTCGGAGACCGCCGACGCCTGGCCCGAGGAACTTGAGAGTGGATCGTCGGGAATAACCCACTTCACCAGGTGTTTCGAATTGATGATGAACATATAGTCCGAGTGGATGCTCATGACGTCGGATTTCGTCATGGTCACGCCGATGCCGTAGGACGCCCAGACCTTCTGCACGCTTGGGAGCTTCCCGGTAACGAAGTAGAAGTTCTTCACGTGCGTGAGTCCCCGAATGGCGATGAAGTGGCGAAGGTCACTCAGTTGCTCGTGGTAGGGATCGGCCGCGACCGCGACGAGATCCAGTTTCGTGTTCGGCGGTAGGTCCGCGCGAAGAATTTTGAGTTGCTGGGCGAGCAGCGGGCAGTCGGTCCAACAGCGCGGGTCAATGAACGTCAAGAGCGTCACGTAGCCCGCGTGCTCACCGAGTGAGTAGGTCTTGCCAAACTGGTCAGTGAGAGTGAAGTCCGACGCCTTTGTCGACGTCGCCGATGCCACGCCATTTTGTGCCTGATAAAGAGTCGTTTCGGCGCTCGCGAACGACGACGTTGCCATAAGGGCAGCGGAGTAGACGATCATCGCGGTGGCGAAGGTGGCGACGACCGCGCCGGTACTGGAGGTCAGCTCTCGAGGAAGTCGGCGCACGCGCGTCGGAGCGTCGCGCAACGAAGGTGAGGCGCACCACGTAAGCACCGCCAAGGGCAAGAGGGAGTTGAAGTCGGTCGAGAGTCCGCCGAAGAGGGACGTATCTTCCGAGGTCAGCCAGAAGAAAAGGCATCCGGCGACCAGCGTCCAGACGGGCCAACGCCACCCTTTCTTCGTCGCGAACCAGAGTCCGCCGGCACAGACGACGAGCCAGAGGACGACGATGACGTTGAATCCTCCCCCAATCGATCCGGCGACGTGACCGACGCCGCGCGAGAGCCACGCCAACCAATGCGGCTGGGCGATCTTGGTCATATACGTCGTCATCGCGGTCATCGCGTTGGAATTGCCCCCGTGCCAGAACTCCGTCGACGGCAAGACCTGGAGCAGAGCCCCAAGCGCGACGATCACCGCGATGACGCGCAGGGTTACGAGCGAGAACCATCGATGGAAGACCTCGGGCTTCAAGAACAGCCACACGCCCGCGATCGCGTAGAACACCGTGGCGCCGGGCCAGCCGAAAAGAAATGACGCCCCGGAGACGAAGATCCCGCCGGCGCCGTTACCGATGAGCCAGACCAACGCCGCCCAGAAAGCGGACACGAGTCCGGCGATTCGCCCGGTCATCCCGTTCGAGACGAGTAAAACCAGGCCGATGCCGATCTGCAACCACGCAACTCCCACGGCCAAGTTGATGGGATGACTGTTCCAAAGGAGGACGCCGTGGTTCATCAGCGCGTGGAGCCACGAGGGGGTGTTCGTCGCGAGTGGTTTCACCACGTTGTTCGCGAGGCCGAGCGGCATCGAGACCTGAAACTGCAGGACTCCGTCGACCAGCCAGATCACTCCGAAACTCCAGCGAAGGTAGGTGCGCGCCCGAGGCTCTGTCATCCCTTCGGGTGACAGATTGAACTGAAGGATCCGCCTCGTGAGGACCAACGCAACCATGAAAGCCATTGCGATCACCGTGAGACGCAACAGACCCGTGACGAACAACGCGTGACGAAAGAGCGCCACGATCAGCGCGTTGCTCAAGTCGTAGGTGTTGGGATTCATGCCCGGCATGAAGCACTCCTGGTGTTGTTGGTTGACGCCACGTTAGGTCGGTGCACGGTCATAGATGAGGCGGCCGACGACCATGCGCACGACGTTGCGATGCTCACCGGTCCGCCCTCAAAGGTGGAACGGCGTAATCATCGATCGTGCCGTCGTCGCTTGCCCGAGAAGTCCGACGTGCAAGAGTGACTCGGTCGTTTTCAGAAGTGAGTAATGAGTGAACCGAACGGCGACTCGCGCCCCGCGCGGGGTGGACGGTGCGATGACGATGGTCGGGATTTGATTGGACGCCATCGAGTCATTCTCATCGAACGTGATGAAAAGGACCAGAGAACGTGATTGGTACTGCGCGCTCGCGAGTATCAGGGGCACCATCCGGCGCAGCCACGCGTCACCGGTGGTCACGGGACAGCTATGCATGTCGTCACAAATATTGGGCACGATCAGGGTAAATCTCGCGCTGAGGTTCATCGGCAGTGTCAACGGAACATCGTCTTGTCGACACGCCGCGGCACTCCTCGTGTAATAAACGGCGGGATTGTGTCGCGCGGCATACTGACCACTCGTGACGTGGTCGCACGCACTCGGCATCGATTCTGCCAGGACTTTCCAATTCGATCCGAGCTCGGAGAAGATGCTGGGTGAACTGAGAGGATGTGAACTCGGCTCGCCGTCGTCCGTGATCCCCTGCGTGGAACCTGACGTCAACGCGATGTAATTGGGCAAGCTTGGATGCGACACCGCGTCGTCGTTGGTTGCCAGTCCGCACCTCGACGCGAGCTGGTTGAAGTACGGAGCGCTGGGCGATCCGACGATTGGGTAGCCGACGTTCTCCAACATGATCCACACGACGTGGCTGTACTGCGCCGAGGTCGCTACGCCACAGGGAGACGTCACCGGTATCGATTTCGGAGTCGCGCCGCCTGCGGGTGAGATGAACAAGGCGAGAAGCAGGGAGACCCCGGCCATCCCGCTCATCAACCTACGTAGCGTCACCGAACCATTCTTGCTCGGAACGATCGAGTATTGGACTCGCGAGTGTGCAATGAACCGACGGGTCCGCTGCGGATCTTGCGGGATCTCGACTCAGGCGCAGGCGTTTCCCTATTCGGCGTGGCTCCTGGTCAACGGACCCGTTCCACGGTCAATCAAGACAACTCCGACGTGGAATGACGTGTTAGTAACCCAAAGAAACATATTCAGATGCACGTCCGGTTATCCAAATCGAACGATTGCGGAGCAAGCTACGGCGGAAACCGCGTGTGACAAAAAACTCGATGTCGAGAACGCGTCGGTCTTTATCGCCGACGATCAATTCTGGAGTGTGCAATTACGAGAGGGCCTTCTCTACCTCGTGGCCGGCGCGGCGTTGGTCGGCGGTGCGCTCGTCCTCGTTCGGCGGATCGAGCCGTAGCAATCCATTCGCGTTGACGAGCCATCACCGTGAAGCCACTACCATCGAGAGCGACCAAGACGACGCAACTCACTTCTCCGGAGAGCGAGTCGCCTGGACCAATCGTCTTCAGGAGTTCATTGATTTGTGTATCGTGCTCACGATGCGTTCGACCGAGGGAATCGCGAGGTCCTCGAGCGCGTCAGCCGCCGGTAAGGGAATGTGCGGCGTCGTGATGCGAACGATCGGTCCGTCGAGGTCATAGAAGATCTCTTCGGCGATGATCGAGGCCAACTCGCCGCCCCAACCGCACAGTCGCGGATTCTCTTCGACGGTGAAGACTCGTCCAGTTGCCGAGGCTTCGCGGAGGATCGTGGTCGTGTCGAGCGGAACCAGTGAGCGAACGTCGATCACGGTGCACTCGATTCCACTGTCGGCGAGTTCTTCGGCGGCTTGCAACGCGCGAGGAACCATCGATCCGAGCGCGACGACTGTCGCGTTCGAGCCTTGGCGAAGGACCTTGGCCGAACCGAGGGTGTCGACGATCTCCCCGTCGGGAACGTCCATCTTCGACGAGTAGAGCGCCTTGGCTTCCAGGAAGATCACGGGATCGGGGTCACGAATCGCCGCGGCCATGAGTCCGATGACGTCGAGCGCGTTCGACGGGACGACGACCTTGAGACCGGGGATCATCATCGCCCAGTTCTCGACGCTCTGGGAGTGTTGGGCGCCAAAGCGCAGGCCCCCGCCATTACCCGAACGGATGACGAGTGGAAAGGTCAACTGACCGTTCGTCATGTAGCGACTCTTGGCGATCTCGTTGGCGACGATGTCCCAACACACCGCAAAGAAGTCCGAGAACATGATCTCGGCAATCGGACGTAGGCCGGTCATCGCGGCGCCCATCGCGGCACCGAGGATCGCTTGCTCACTGATTGGCGTGTCGCGAACTCGGACTCCGCCGAACTCTTCGAATAGTCCAACGGTGCCCTTGAAGACACCTCCGGCCGCCCCGACGTCCTCGCCGAGGAAGACCACGGTCTCGTCGCGACGCATCTCTTGGGCGATACCCCGTGCGATTGCTTCTCGAAACGTTAATTGCGCCATGAGGCACCTCCGTCGGCCCAAACATCCTTCAACAAGAATTCTTCGCCCGGCACGTCGCCGGCTTTCGCTTCGTTCGTCGCCGCTTCGACTTCGGCGTCGACGTCGGCTTCCAAGAAGAGAAGATCGTCTTCACTCACGCCCATCTCGACGAGACGGGATCGATACAGAGGGATCGGATCTTTCAAGAGCCATTCGGCAAGCTCCTCGTCGGGACGGTACTTTCCGGGATCGGCCCGAGAGTGGCCCCCGTGGCGATAGGTCTTGGCCTCGATCATGCTCGGACCCTCACCCGCACGAGCGCGAGCGATCGCGAGCGACGTCACTTCATAAACCGCGTCGGCGTCATTGCCGTCAACGATGATGCTCTCAAGTCCGTAGGCCGCGGCGCGGTCAGCCGCTGGGTTCGCCACCGCGGTGACGTCGGAGGTTCGCGTGTACTCCATCCAGAGGTTGTTCTCGCAAAAGAAGATCACCGGCAGTTTCCAGATCGCCGCGAAGTTGAGCGCCTCGTGAAACGCGCCGATGTTCACGGAACCGTCGCCGAAGAAGGCGACCGCGACTTGGTCGGTTCCTCGGTACTGCGCACTCCACGCGGCGCCGCACGCGATGGGCAGGTGCGCGCCAATGATCGCGTACGAACCCATCATCCCGTGCTCCACGCTGGTCAGGTGCATCGAGCCGCCCTTGCCCGCCATGAGACCATTCGTACGGCCCATCAGTTCGGCGAAGACCGGTGTCATCGGCACTCCTCGCGCGAGCGTGTGCGCGTGACCTCGGTACGTCGCGAACGTCCAGTCGGTCGGGCGCATCGCGGCCGCCACGCCGGCGGCGATCGCTTCTTGGCCGATCGAGAGGTGGCTCGTCCCCTTCACGTAGTTCTCGAGAAAGAGGTCGTAGGCGCGTTGTTCGAAGCGACGCAGCGCCACCTGGGAGCGATACATCGCCATCCGGTGTTCAAGGTAACTGAGCTCGGGTGTGGCTTGTGTACTGGTCATTTGATCCTCCTAATACCTGTTCGCGACCATGAGTTCTTGGGCGGGGAAGTGCGTGAGTATCGACGGACCCTGTTCGGTGACGACGATCTCCTCTTCGATTCGCGCCGCCGACACGCCATCACTCGCCGGGCAGTACGTCTCGAGTGCGAACACCATTCCCGCTTGCAGTTCGATCGGTTCACGCAGGCTGTTCAGTCGACTGATGACCGGCCGTTCGTGCAAACCGAGTCCGAGTCCGTGGCCAAACTGCAACCCGAAGGCGTCCATCTCGGTGGCGAAACCAAAATCAGTCGCCGCGGGCCACGCGAGCGCAATCTCGTCCGTGCCGACGCCCGGCTTGACGAGGTCGATCGCGGTATCCATCCACGCACGAGCCTTGGCGTAGGCCTCGCGCTGTGGGGCCGTCGAACTCCCGACCGACATTGTTCGGTAGTAACACGTTCGGTAGCCGTTGTAGGAGTGAATGATGTCAAAGAATGCCTGGTCACCGGGGCGAATGATCCGATCGGTGAAGTTGTGGGGGTGTGGGTTACATCGCTCGCCGGAGACCGCGTTGATGGCCTCCACTTGGTCTGAGCCCATCTCGTAGAGCCGCTTGTTCGCGAGCGCCACGACTTCGTTCTCCCGTATCCCGGGCTTCAGTGCCTCGAAGATGTCCTGGTAGACGCCGTCGACCATGGCCGCGGCCTGGGAGAGCAGCATCAATTCGTCTTGGTTCTTGATCTGGCGTGCGTCGAGCATCAACTGCTGCGCGTCACGGATCTCGATCCCGGCCTTTTGGATCTCGAAGAGGAATGGCAGTTCGACGATGTCGATGCCGACCGGTTGACCCAGCAGTCCATGATCGCTCAAGACACCCTTGATCTCCTGGACGGCCGATTCGAAGAGACCGGCCGTCGGCGCGATCGCGCCGCGAAGCCCGAGCATTCCGGCTCGACAGTTATCTGGTTCCAGCCACGGTGCGAAGAGTTTGTGGTGGCGCGCCGCAGAACCAAAGTCCCACACCATCGGTTCACCGTCGCGCGTCAACAAGCAGTACCGCGACATCTTGTCCCCGAGGGCGCCACCGATCCAGGTCTGAGAGACGTAGCGAATGTTGTAGAAGTCAAAGAGGAGGATCGCACCCAGGTCGCTCTTCGCGAGTGCCTCGCGCGCTCGTGAGAGGCGGTACGCGCGCAAGCGCTCGAAGTCGACGCGGGTCTCGAAGTCGACACCGTTGTGGCCCGGTGTGTTGACGATTGGTCCGAAGTCCGTGCTCACATCTTCACCCCGAGACCATCATCGATGACCTTATTCTCAGACTCCAGTGTGAGTCCCGCGCTGCGCGCCACTTCCAGCAAGAGCACCGCGAAGTCATCGTCCACGTAGCCGGCGCCGATCGCACTCGCGACGATCTCGCTGCACAACGCCGAGACGGGCATCGGTACGCCCAAATGTTTGGCCTCGGCCATACCGAGATCGAAGTCCTTTCGCAACAGCACCGGCGTGAAGCTCGCCTTGAATTCGAGGTTCACGAAGGCGGGCGTCTTGTAGCGCGTGAAGGCCGAGCCCATGACCGAGTCGTTGAGGAACTCAAGGAACGCGCTGCGTTCGATTCCGCCGCGTTCGGCGAGCACCGTGATCTCGGCCATGGCCTGGGTCACCACGCCGAGGAACATGTTGTGACAGATCTTCACCAGCCGGGCCACTTCGCCCTCGCCGACGTACGTGACGCCGTGGCCCAATTGGTCGAGGAGCGGGCGAACGTCCTCAAAGGCAGCTCGAGAACCGGAGACCGCAAGTGTCAATTGGCCCGATGCGACGACCTTCGGGTTTCCGCTCACCGGAGCCGCGAGGAAGTCAGCGCCACGCAACGAACACGCCTCGCGCGCGGTCGCCGAGGCGCCGGTTGACACGGTGGAACAGTCGATGACAATTCGCGGCGCGACTTTCTCATTCGCCAACACACCCGAAGGTCCGTTCAGAACATCGAGCAGTTGTGCATCCGCCGACACCATCACGAAGATGACATCGCAATCCGCGAGATCGATCGGATTGTCGACGACGTCAGCGCCGAGTTCGCCGAGGGCCTCGGCCTTGGACCTGGTGCGATTCGTGACGGACAGTTTGTTGTCGCCGGCGATGAGTCGCTTCGCCATGGCACTGCCCATGCGTCCACAGCCAATCCATCCGACGCGCTGTTCATCGGCCATCAGTCGGTCTCCTTCATTGGGGCGTCATTGGTCGCCGCCGGTGTCGCGTGGAACGTGCCACCCAGGTACAGCGCGCCAATCTCCGGGTTATCCAAGACTTCTCTCCCAGTGCCGGTAAGTCGAACCTGCCCATTCTCCAGAACCACGCCGTGATGGCTCAACTTAAGGGCTTGGCGTGCGTTCTGTTCCACCAACAGCACCGTGCGACCCATTTCGTTCATCATTTTGATGGTGTCGAACATTGTTCGAAGGGTCTTCGGATCAAGTCCCATCGATGGCTCGTCCAAGACCACCAACTTCGGCTCGAGCATCAGGCATCGGGCGAACTCCACGAGGCGCTGCTGACCACCCGAGAGGCTGCCGGCCTTGTCCTTGGCGCGAGTCGCGACGATGGGGAACATCTCGCGAACCGACGTGAGACGACGCGACACTTCTCCGCGATCGCGTACGAGAAATGCGCCGAGAACGACGTTCTCTTCTACGGTCATCTCCTTGAACAGACTGTGCTGTTGGGGGACCTGGACGACGCCCAGTTTCAAGATCTCGCGCGGCGTCTTTCCGATGAGCGGCGTTCCGTTGAATAGGATCTGGCCGAGTCGGGGTCGTAGCAACCCGCTCACGGTCTTCAGGAGTGTCGACTTGCCTGAGCCGTTGGGGCCGACGATGCAGGTCACACCGTGTTCTTGCACCGCAAAATCCACGCCCTTGAGGACGTCACCGCCGCCGTATCCCGCGACGATGCCTTCGAATTGCAGGAACGGGGTCGAAGTGGTCACGACACTTCCTCGTCGTCGTACTCGTCGCTGCCACCCAAGTACGCGTCGAGAACCAGCGGATTGCTTCGAATCTCACTGGGTGTGCCGCTCACCAGATCCGCACCCTGGTGCATGACGGTCACTCGATCACAGAGGTTCATAACGAATTCCATGTTGTGTTCCACGATGAGGAAGGACTTTCCACTCTTATTGAGCGATCGAATCTTCTCGGCGATCTCGTTGATGAGCGTGAGGTTCACGCCACCGGCCGGTTCGTCCAACAAGATGACGTCGGGATCAGCGACCAACACGTAGGCGAGTTCGAGGAGCTTGCGCTGCCCGAAGGAGAGTGATCCCGCGGGTTGGTCGGCCAATCGGACGATGCCCACGAAGTCGAGCCACTCCATCGCCGAAGCGAGTTCGGACTTCGAGGACTTCGATCTCGTGAGGCCGCGAAGCCATCCTTCGTCGCGCTGGGTCGCCACGAGCATGTTCTCGAGGACAGAGATGCGAGCGAAGATTCGTGTTATCTGAAACGTACGACCGACACCAAGGGCGAACACTCGGCTGGGGCTGGCCCTCGTTATCTCGGTTCCTTCAAAGGTCACCGCACCGGAATCCGGTTTCTCATAGCCGGTGATCACGTTGAAGAGCGTCGTCTTGCCGGAGCCGTTGGGTCCGATGAGACCGGTGATGCTCCCTTTCTCAACACTTAAGGAGCACTCGGAGAGAGCGTGCAAACCACCGAAGGACTTGGAGACCCGGTCCACGCTGAG
>Ga0182030_10019277_pt1 | contig 13008 bp, 6 predicted proteins | sample 812S3MmetaG_FD_121299 | JGI IMG/M metagenome (GOLD analysis project Ga0182030, IMG submission 121299) | Permafrost microbial communities from Stordalen Mire, Sweden - 812S3M metaG (Illumina Assembly) | ecosystem: Environmental > Terrestrial > Soil > Wetlands > Permafrost | place: Sweden... | reverse complement strand
TCACGCGGGGTTATGGCTGTCGGCACGGCTCGCTGTTCCGCCTTAGGACTGGTCCCTCTTCGGACTTGTCCCTGATTACTCGTTACGTGTCACTGCTCTTATGATCGAGTGATCTGCGATTTTCAAAGTCAGCAAACTGATTCATCTTGTCGCCTGACACTGCCGATAGCCGATACGGGGAAGTGTGTCACGCGGGGTTTTGGCTGCCGGCACGGCTCCTTCCTTCCCTCTTCGGGCTTTGACTTTCACTTGTCACTGGCCACTGCTCTTAATGTCGAGCCATCGGTTCATGGGGCGAGCGAAGAATTTCAGACACCGCCCTGTTCACTTTCCCTTCGGACCTTGCCTGCTCCTTGTCGCTGGTCACTGGTCATTCGCCACTGCTCTCGAGTTCGGGTGATTTAGCGATGGAGGATTGGTCGAGTGTTTCGCCCTCCGCGTGCCCGCCTGCGAGCAAAGTATCTGGGGAGCAGACTTCACATTGCATAACTCTAAGGTAAGCCATTGGTTTGACCCGTGCGACTCGAAGAGGTTTGACCGTTGCCCGGTTCCCCGCAAGGGGAACACCGTGAGTAGCCGTAGGTGAAACCTACGGTCACGGTACATTCACAAATCATTCCGGCCCTGAAGGGGCCGAACGGTTCGACCCCTCCGGGGTCGGTAAGATGGTTTTAAGACGCGATCCGTGGGCGGCGGGCACAAAAGACGTGCCCTTGCCCACGGCTATTCAAGGTCAACCCCTTCGGGGTTTCGAAGGCGGCCGGCAGGGAAGCAAATTGAACGTTTCGGGGGACCGCCTTCGAGTCGGCCCTACTCATCAAGCCACGCGCTTTGCGGGGGGTGTCTGACTACGCCGGGCTGCCGGCCACCGCCTTGCGCAATTTCGGTAAAATCACGATTGGATGTCATTTCCGAGCCATTTTTCCCGCTTCGTTTCGCGCGCGATGGCGATTAGCGCGATAAGATCCTTTTTTTCAGTAACATTCAGGGTTCGTCTCGGATATCGTGTAACCCCTTTGTTTTCAGGTACCCATCCAGAGCACTTTTTTTGCCCCTTTGTTTTCAGGCACTCATCCAGACCACTCTTCATTTTTAACATCTTTTGGGATCAGGCCTTCCATGCCGACCTTTCGACGGAAAATATGGAGATAAACTATTATGTATCAATAACATAATGCGATGATCCCCTAGCTTTCTCATCTTGACAGGAATAACCAAGTTGATGGCTCCCGATTTCTTCGGCCCTATTTGTTTTCAATAACATTCTGGCTTCGGTCGTAGGAAAAAAGAATTCTTTTTTCCTTATTGGTACTTCGGCTCGTGCCGGGCCGAACTGCCTTCGGCCGTTTGGGCATCGGGGCTGCGCCGCCAGATTCATTTCCGTCATAGCTCCTAATTCGGGTCTCAGGATTCGGCTTACGATCTGCAGGGTACTATCTACCGTTACCTGCCTGCCGCCCTCCCTGTACCACCTTTCGCCAGTCTCCTGAGCTAGTATACACGCGATGCCCGGCTTTGTCAAAAGCATAATGGCCTACATCAGGGCGCCGCCAAAGTCAAATGGGGTTGAAAAGGACCCCTCACCCGCCCTCCTCCGTCGGGCACCCTCTCCCCTGGGAGAGGGCGGTGATTCTGATTTCTCTCCCTCTCCCTTGGGGAGAGGGCGGTGATTCTGGTTTCTCTCCCTCTCCCTTGGGGAGAGGGCGGTGATTCTGGTTTCTCTCCCTCTCCCTTGGGGAGAGGGCTGTGATTTTGATTTCTCGCCCTCTCCCTTGGGGAGAGGGGGGACCGCAAGGCGGGGGGTGAGGGGTTTCTTCGCAGGTGATGCATTCATGGCCATGGAGGTATCTGGCGCCCGCGACTTTGACGGAATCCTGTGGCCTATACAATACAGCCACGGAAAGTGCATTTCTGTCCGTGGGCTTTTCTCAGGCGCGATATCCCAAAGGCAATCTTACGTAATCAATCTGAATGGGGCAGGCCGCTACCGTTGCCTTGTCCAAAGCGAAATTGTTGTAACTGGACCGCCGCCAATCTTCCTGTCGCTTCACCAGTCCTTATCTTTACTGGATTCAGATGCATGTACTCCAGGCGTTCGGCGAATTCCTTCTCGTGCCACACAAAGCGATCCCCATATGGGTGTTGCCACACAGGTCACTAGGTGCCTCACCGGGCGTGTTGTAGGGGCGGTTCGCGAACCGCCCTCGCGAAAGCGCGCGCCATCAGTGTCGAGGGCGCTTCGCGAAGCGCCCCTACAAACCCAATCAGCAACGGATGCTGCGGCCAAAGCAGTGCGTGCCAGTGGTCCGGCATCAAAACATAGCCGCAGAGTAGAAATCCCAACCGCCGCCGCGAAGCCTCCAACACGGTTAGAAGCAAATCGTATTCAGGTTCGTTGAATCGCCTGACCTTCGGACGAAGGTGGACGCTGACGGAAAAGCAGGTGTAGCGCGGACCTGTTCTGGAGGTCCGCGGCTTTTGGTCCCCGCCAATGTTCGCCAACTCCGTTCACCCTTGTCTCCTTAAAGCGTCCCGCGCAGATTGATTGCGGGGCCGGACTGCGCATAGCCCGCGTCGCGCGCGAATGATCGTCAAGGCTGTTCAAATTAGCGAACGTCCTGAGTAATTCACGCGGCTCTGCCGCTCCCCTGTGCGGAAAGGCTCCGCCTTTCCGGGCCAAGTCCCATGATTATTTCTCATCCGCGCCGCCTGGAAGGCTATGCCTTCCAGGCGGCGCGGATGAGGTTGGTTGGTGTTCTCGCACGACGGAAAGGCCCAGCCTTTCCGCACAACAAGCGGCGAAGCCGCAGGCCATCCCTCACTGAACGCTGCGCATCTTGGACAAGCCCGAATGATCGCAGCCCGCGGCGCAAGCCTTGGGAAGACCGTCCGCGCACCATCCCAAGCCCCGATTGGGGCGAAAGAAATTACGACCGACGTAAGCAGGTTGGTGATGGTGTGCAACCCGTTCTTTTGCCCCTGCGGGGCTTGCGGAATTCACTCTGCGTCCGTAACCCATAGCTGACGCTATGGGCTACGATCTTTCGCCCCTCCGGGGCTTGGCGGATTTCATCTGCTTCCGCTACCCATAGCTTGCGCTATGGGCTACCATCTACCGCCCCTCCGGGGCTGGGGGACGAGGGGGTCTTACATTCGATACCCCCTAGCTGACGCTATGGGACGATCTTTCGCCCGTTTCGCGGGCTAACGGGCGCGGAGCTTGCACTTCCCATCCTTCAGGCCTGGCGAGTTGACGATTACCGTGATGTCCCCGGCCGCAGGCTTGGACATCACGTTGATCGCGGCCATTCCCCACACCGCGTCGAGCACCGGCGTGCCGAGCAGCCGTCCCGGCCCTTCCGCGTGAAATGTGAGCCAGGGCATGGCGCTGGGGACGGGCACGCCGTCTTTATCGGCGATGATCGCTACAATGCGCACGGTGTCCCGGCCATCAGACGCGATATGCTCGCGGTCCGGTTGAAGGACAATCTGGTAGGGATCGCCCGCGGTCTTGCGCTCATCGATGTACTGCCTGCCATTCATCACGCCAATGGCACGCAGATTTCCGGCCGCATAGGGAATGTTTCCCCAAATAAAAGGGCCGTGCCGCAGGTGGGTGCCGGGCGGCAGGCTGGGGAATCGCTCCCACAGGCCGTAGCTTTTCCACTCGGCCAACAGGTTTTCCGTCGATTCCGGCCGGCGCTTGCCCAGCGACTTCCCGTTTAGGAAGAGCTCGACCTCGTCGCAGGTGGAGTAGACGCGGATCATCTTCGGTTTCCCCTCCTGCCCCGGCCAAGTCCAATGGCCCACGATCTGAACGAACGGGTCATCCGTCCACTGGGCTTTCACGAACCAGAAACTGGCCTTGGGTATGCGCCACAAGTCGCTCAAGCCGCGATAGTCGCCGCCGTTGAAGCGCGTTCCCCAGGGCCGAAGTTCGGGGGGGCCGTAGTAGTTGAAAATCCCTTTAGTACCATCGCAGGCAGCGCAGCCGGCATCGAACATCTCCCACTTGGCAGACGCCATCCACGGCATGGCTTCGAACTTGATCCAGCTTGCCTCCTGGGCGATGGCGCCGGTGATCTCGGAAGGCACGGTGCTGCGGCGGTATTCGGACACGATTCCCACCCCGTTTTCCGGCCGGTCATTCCCCCGTGGCTCGATGATCAATCCGCGCTCGTTCTTGAACGCTCCCCATTCGTTCCAAAGCCATTTCCAGTCGGGATGGTCCAACGACAGTTTCTGAAAATCGTAGAAGGCATCGTTGGTGGGGTCGCGCACGTCGGTGAGCGTGGGGTTTACACGTCCGGCGGTCCAGCGGGTAGGATCGAGCTGGCGCGCTTCGGCCACCATTTCCCGCTGATCCTGGATGTACGGGTATCCCGTATTATCGTCGGCGATGCCCCAAATGATGATCGAGGGGTGATTGCGGTCGCGCCGGATCATCTCCTCGATGGCCGCGAGGCAATTGTCAATGTACCGGCGCGTGTACCGGGAGTCGCCCAGTTCGGTCATGGGACCCGGCTGGTAGTCGTAGATCTTGATGTTGGGGATTTCTTCCCAGACCAGCAAACCGAGTTCGTCGGCCGCTTCCACGATGCTCTTGTCCTGAATGTAGTGCGCCGTGCGGATCATGTTGGCGCCCAGTTGCTTGATAATCTCCATGTCGCGGCGGCTGACGGCGTCGGGCAATGCATCGCCAAGGTATCCATAGTCCTGCCGGCGATCGACGCCGTGAAGGTTAATGAACTCGCCGTTGATCGTGTACCCTTTCCCCGGCACGTAACCCATAACTCGGATGCCGAAGGGGGTGGAGACTTCGTCGGCCGGGACCCCATCGCGGGACACTTGGGTGCGCAAGGTGTAGAGATTCGGATGCTCCGGGCTCCACAGTTCCGCGCCGGTTACAGCCAGCACAGCGGGTTCAAACTGCATCGTCGCATTGGCTGCCATATGCTTTTCTTGTTCGGCGGTCGAAACGACTTTGCCGCTTGGCGAAATCATGTCCGAGATAACCTTAATATTTGCGGGCGAGTCGAGCGAGTTCCTGACCTCGGCGGTCACCTGGACCGTGGACTCCGCCGGGCTGACCTTCGGCGTGGTAATGGAGAGGCCGCCATCGGGAATCAAGACCGGGCCGGTGATGTGCATCCAGACATCGCGGTAAACGCCGCCGTAGATCGCGATGTTGGTTTCATTGGCCGGGGGTATGTCGGGGCTGTTGGTATCGTCCACACTCAGGGCGAGCAGGTTCTCTTGACCGGGCTTCACCAGACCGGTGACATCAAAGACAAATCCGGTGTAGCCGCCCACATGCTCCCCCGCGGGGCGGCCGTTCACCCAAACTTTCGCCACTTGCGAAGCGCCCTCGAATTCCAGGAAGACCCGTTGCCCGCTGACTAGCGTTGGAGCCTCAAACCGCTTGCGATACCATCCCATACCGCGCCAATGGTTCAGCGCCACCCAGGGGAGATGGGCCGTCTGGTCCCAGGAGTGAGGCAAAAAGACTTTCGACCACGCGGAATCGTCATAGTCCGGCGTCCACGCGTCCCGGAATTGCCATTCAACGGCGGAGCCCGGCGCGACCTGACGCTCGAATCGCCAGTCTTCGTTGAGGCTTATTTTCTGCCGCAGCGGCTGGGCCAGCAACGCGGCGGAGGAAACCAGGACTGCCAGGACGAGTTTTGGAAGATGCTTCATAGAGTTTCCTTAGTAACCGAGTCCGGCCGAAGCGCAATCCAGGAAACTATGCTTCCGACCAACTGCTTAGGACGGATCGGTAAGCGCAAACCAATTTCGACGGGCGTTGGCGCGCCCCTTCAGGGCTTGGCGTAGAGTTTCCTCCACGAAACCCAGGCCCGATGGCCTGGGCTGTGATATCGCGCCCCTTTGGGGCTTCCCAGCATCGCTGCCCACGGGCTGGTGAGAAGTTCGGGCTAAACAGGCTGCGGAAAAACCCGTTGGCACTGTCATTCTGAGGAGCCCCCGGCGACGAAGAATCTCGCATTGCCTTGAAAACACTCAGAGCGAGATCCTTCGCTTCGCTCAGGATAACAGTTTGATGGGTTTTTCCGCAGCCTGTTTAGCCTCGCCGTTAAAAGACGTTTCTGATTATTTTTGTGTCCCGGGCCCCGCACAGCTTGCGGCTGCAAGCTGCGCGGGGCCCGGGACGAATTGAGGGTGGGAGCCCCGATTTCGGCGGGGCTGAAGCTCCGCCCTTCCGGCCGTCTTCAACCGTGGTGAGAAGTTCGGGTTAGGCATCTTTTTGTAGCGGCGCTCTCAGCCCGCCCTAACGCTGGAACGGATGGCCGTCCGCCAGCAAAATGCTCCCCTCCTCAATCAGGAGGGGTGGCGCGCCGAGCGCCGGGGTGGTTATCCCTTGAAACCGAAAACTTCAAGTCGCAATCAGCACCTCCCCTCCCCCCTCCTCAACTGAGGAGGGGAGCATTTCCATTGCAGCGACGGATGAGCGGCGTCGGGGAAATTTCGGAGCCGGGGCAGATAGACCTTCTCCGCTTCTTCACAGATGACGAAGGCGGTCCCCCCTCCCCCCAAGAGAGAGGTAAGGAAACAGAATCCCAGCCCTCTCCGCGGGGAGAGGGTGCCCGGGGGAGGAGGGCAGGTGCGGGGTATTTTCGAAACCCATCGGACTTTGACGAGACACGGTAACATATTAATATTGCTATTGACTTAAATAGCGTAGCTTGATACGCTAAAGGGTGGTTACGGCGGGGTGCAGTCATGTCCGCGCACGAGTCTCCCTCCTTCGTCAAACCCCACCCGTCTAACCTGAGAAGTCCGGAGGACAAAATTCCGGCTTCAGGATTCGGGGGAGGAAAATCCGGGGCATATGGAATCGGTTCATCGGCCCATCGATCCATCGGAGGAGCACGGAGTTGGTTTCACCCCGGACTTCTCACCACGACTGGACGCTGCCGGAGGGACGGCTTTGCAGGCTGCGGAAAAACCCAAAAGCGCTGTCATTCTGAGGAGCAGCGGCGACGAAGAATCTTGCATTGCCTTGAAAATGCTCAGAGCGAGGTCCTTCGCGCAGTTTACCCTGAGCGGCAGAGCGAGATTCTTCGCTGCGCTCAGAACGACAGCGAATGGGCTCAGGATGACAGCATCGTAAGGTTTTTCCGCGGCCCGTAAAGCCCCGCCCTTCCAGACTCGTGGTGAGAAATCCGAGTTAGATGGCCCGATCTTCGCGGGCTTCCACGATGTGTCAGAAACAAAAGGAGTTATCCGTTTAGCGCCGAAATATCTCAAAGCTTCCTCCCATTCAAATAAAGATGGTTAGCTCAAAATACGGGGGAAGGGAAGAAAGAGAGGGCCGGCTCTCCACGATGTACTAGAAACAAAAAGGGTTAGCGATGAATCTCGAAAACTTTGCAGAAATCGATGCCATTGAAATGAAAAGACTTAGCTGCTTCTGCGGTGGCGGGGATCCTGAAAAAAAGGGAAGTAAAAAAAAGGGTAAAAACTTCATTAAGTTATTGAAAACAAATGTACGGAAAATGGCCGCTTTCCGCCTTTCCACGATATCCATGAAAACAAACGAGTTAAACTCTTCTTTTCACGATGTTGATGAAAAAAGGGGGTTATCGAAAAGGAGCGCGATGACTTCGATTTCTGGAGGCTACTTGTATTGTCGGTCGGGTTTGCGGTGAGGCCTGGCGACGGCGTACATCGCAGCGGCAAGCTGGCCGATGAGCGCGTATTTGTCGTTACCCTTTCTGATCCAGGTCAAAGTGCGCTCTCCAAGGTATAATGCCGAATGAGAATGATGTCCCGTCAGCGGATTGCGCTGATGCAAGACGATGAGCCGGCATAAGGCGGGATGCGGCATGAAACGCCGGCTTCGGGCCCGGCTCGATCGAACTGTGGGGAAAGCTCAGGCAGAGCATGAGGGAATAACACGGGCGGAATGGGCACGCCGGCAGTTCGTGCTGGTCCGCTCACGCACGGCCGATCCGCAATGCCAGCCGGGTTGGGATTAGGCACAAGGTTTTCCATTATCAATCCCGGGAGATAACGATGCCTCGAGTCGAGGTCAGGCTGCTGAAAAATCTCGATGAGTACACTCAATGTGAGGTTATCCAGTCGCATATTTGGGGTGGGCCGGGCATCACCCGTGAGGTCCTCTCGGTGACGCAGAAATACGGGGGGGCGATGGTAGGCACCCTCGTCGGTGGCAAGGTGGTGGGTTTCATTTACGCGTTCCTTGCCCGATACCATGGCCGCCTGGTGCACTGGTCACATTTGATGGCGGTGGAAGCGAAGTACCGGGACCAGGGATTTGGCTTCCGGATGAAACTGGTTCACCGCAAAGTCGCTCTTGAGCGCGGCATCAAGTCCATCTGTTGGACCTTCGATCCGTTGCAGAGCCGAAACGCGCGGCTAAACATTTCGCGCTTGGGCGCGCTGGCGGACGAATACGTGCCGGATTGTTACGGGCGCTTTCCCAGTTTGCTGGAAAAAGGCTTGCCTAGCGATCGCTGGGTGGCCAATTGGCGCATCGCCACGGCGCGGGTGGAAGAACGGCTGCGCGGGGAAGCGCCGCCCTTTAACCCGTCGACGCCGCGTGTGAATGAAACTCGGCTGAACGCCCAAGGCTTTCCGCAGAACCGGGCGATCCACCTGGACCTTACGCATCGCCGCTTGCTGGTGGAAACTCCCACTCAAACCGACGCGATGCGATCGCAGGCCATGCCGCTGGCCCGCCGCTGGCGGATGGAAGCGCGCCGCATCTTTCAACACTATCTCGCCGCGGGATATCGCGTGGAGGATTTCTTCCCACCCCAACCGGCCACTGAGGGGCGCTGCTTTTATGTGCTGCGGCGCCGGGCGTAGGGCCCTCCTCCCTCCGGTAAAGGGTTGGTTTGATTTGGGAGCAGCGAGGTTGCCGCGCCAAAGCGCGGCAAAAAGCGGCCGCAGCATCCTCTTGGCCCATTACCGCCCTCGCGCAGGGCACCGTCAAAGTCGAATGGGGTTGAAAGGGACCCCTCACCTGCCGTCCTCCGTCGGGCCCCCTCTCCCCTGGAATAGGGCTGTATTTTTGATTTCTCTCCCTTGGGGAGAGGGGGGACCGCAAGGCGGAGGGGGCCCCACGTTTTGCAAGTAGTGGGGGTGAGGGGTTTCTTCGCGGGTGACGTATTCATGACCAATGATGTATGCGACCCCCGCGACTTTGACGGAACCCTGACCTCCCTCGCGCCCGGCTTGACTTAAAACCTTCGCGCAAGGTATCTTAGTGGTTCGACTTTGGCACAGGAAATCCAAGTAGGGAGCATTGCGTCTTGAAACGTACCTTTCAACCCAACCGCCGGCGCCGAGCAAAAACGCACGGCTTTCGCATTCGTATGAGAACTCCGGGGGGGCGCAATGTGTTGCGGCGCCGCCGTCAGAAGAGCCGTCATCGCCTGACTCCCTAAAGAGCTCGTTTGACCTCTCAAGCTTTCCCCAAGACTTTTCGGCTGCTACGCCGAAGCGAGTTTCGGCGGGTTTACGACGAAGGGCAGCGCCGCAGCGCGTCACTATGCACCGTCTTTTGCCGGCCCAACGGGTTACCCCATTCACGCTTGGGGATTACCACGCCGGTGCGGTTGGGGAACGCTGTCCGGCGCAATCGCCTGCGGCGGCGAGTGCGCGAAGTGTTCCGGCTGAATCGAGCGAGCCTTCCGGGCGGCTGGGACATCCTGGTCAATCCCCGCGAGGCAGTGGGGAAAGTCTCCTTCGCGGCGCTTCAGCGGGAATTGTTGCGGATGTTTCCCCAGCAGCCGCCGAAGTAGGGGACAGGTTACAGGTTACAGGGAACGGGAAGAGCATTAATCAACGACCTGTGCCCTATAACCTGTCACCTGTAACCTTCACCGGCATTGTGAAACTTTTTGCTCTGGGATTGATCCGCTTTTACCAAGCGTGTCTTTCGCCTGTGCTGCCCTCGGCTTGCCGGCACTATCCTTCCTGCTCAGCATACGCCTTCGAAGCGGTGGAAAAATGGGGAGTGGGGAAGGGCGTGCGCCTGGCTTTGGGGCGGGTGCTTCGCTGCCGGCCTTGGGGTAGTTACGGTTACGACCCGGTACCGGAAAGAGAAGGAGTTAGGAGCGAGAAGTTGGAAGCCGATAGGAATGCGGTCGGACTTTGAATCCTGGCTCCTTGCTCCTGGCTTCTAGCTCCTAATTTTTTACTATGAACCTTGACCAAGAAAAACGCGTGATGCTCGCCTTCGGCCTCTCGATTGTGATGCTTGTCCTGTATCGCGTCTACGGCGTCAAGGGGCCGCCACCGGAGCCGAAGAAGCCTGTGCCGGTTGCGGCGGCTACCGCCCCCCCCAGCCAGTCGGGAGCGCCCAAGACAACGCCCAATGCTGCGCACAAGGCTGCGCTTGCTGCACCGCCCGCACCCACGGCGCTACCGGTATTGCAAGGCACCCAGCCCGAAGACATCGTGGTGGAAAGCAAGGTCTACCGCGTGACCTTTTCCACCCAAGGGGCGGTGGTCAAGAGTTGGGTACTGAAGTATTTTCGCGACGCGAAGGACCAACTGCTCGATACCGTCAACGGTCCGGCATGTGAAAGTCTGGGCTACCCGATGAGCTTGAGCGTGCCGAATCCCGCCCTCAAGACGCAAGTCAACCAGGGGATTTACGTGGCCACGGCCGACGATGGGCGCCCGGCCCCCTCCGGGAAGAACTCCGTGGCGCACTCCCAGAATATCTACTCCCCTCCCGTCACTCTAACTTTTACTTATAGCGACGGCAAGGTGCAGGTGAAGAAGCAATTTTCCTTCACTGCGGATTACGTGGCCAGGGTTGCGGTGAGCGCTTTCGACGGCCAAAACGACCTGCCTGTTGAGGTCACTTGGCCGGGCGGATTCGGCGACCACTCGCTTACCTCCGCCGCCATTGAGAGCTACCGCCAAGGGGTTTACGGTACAATTGGCGACCTCACCACCGTAGCCCAGGGAAAAGTGAAGGAGGACCGCATTATTCCCGGCCCGCTGCAACTGGCGGGGCTCGAGGATAAGTTCTTCGCCGATGTCTTCCTTCCCGAGGCGCCCGATCAGGTCTCCTTACGGCTGGCGCGGCAGGAATGGTCCCCGCCCGATTGGACTGAGAAGGATAAGCCCAAGCCCCTCGCCGCCTCCTTGGTGGAAACGCAGGCCAAGGCGCTGGATTTCCGCCTGTTTGTCGGCCCCAAATCCTTGGACGTGCTCAAGTCCGTGAATCCTCCCCTGGATTCCCTGGTGGACTTTGGCTGGTTCAGCATCATCGCCAAACCTCTGTTCATGGGCTTGCGCTATATCGACGAACACTGGATACACAATTATGGCTGGGCCATTATCCTGCTGACCCTCATCCTCAGTTTGGCGATGTTCCCGCTGAGGCTCAAAGGTTATCGTTCCGCGCAGGAAATGCAGAAGGTTGGACCGATCGTCAAGGGCATCCAGGACAAGTACAAGAATTACAAGTTCAACGATCCGCGCAAACAGAAGATGAACGAAGAAGTGATGAAGGTTTACAGCGAGCACGGCATCAATCCGCTGGGCGGCTGTTGGCCCATGCTTTTACAGATGCCCTTGCTTTACGGCTTCTACCGGGTGCTCGACCTTGCCATTGAGCTTCGCCACGCGCCATGGATCTGGTGGGTGAAGGACCTTTCCGCGCCGGACCGGCTAAACATTATGGGTGTCTCCCTACCGGTTTTAGTGATCCTGATGACCATCGCTTCGTTTGTCTTGCAGCGGATGACGCCCGTGGCCACCGCCGACCCTTCCCAGCAGCGCATGATGATGTTGATGCCGCTCTTTATGGGATTCATGTTCTACCGCTTTGCCAGCGGCATGGTCCTGTACTGGCTGACCAGCAGCGTGGTGCAAATCCTCCAGCAGGTTTATATCAATCGCCGCATGCCTCTACCCACCTCCCTTCCCGTTCCGCGCAAGCCCGCTGAGGCGAAGGGGTGAAAAATGGATAATGAGAACTCCCCTACTGAATACAGCATCGAAAAATACCTAAGCTCGATGGAATCCCTGCTTTACGCGTTCATTAAGCACAGTCCCTTTACGTTGACCTTTTCCATCCAGAAGGCTGCTGCCCACGCGGATGATCCGGATGCGCCGGAATACGTCGTGGATTTTTCCGGGGCGGACGCCGATTTGCTGCTGGAAAAGAATGCCACACTCTTGCACGCCGTCGAGCATGTGGTGCTGAAGGCTATCCGGTTGGATGAGGATCACTTCCGCAGAATTGCCTTCGATTGCCAGGATTGGCGGCGAACGCGGAGGGAGGAGTTGCGGCTGATGGCGCAGGTGGCGGCAGAACGGGTGATGGATACGGGCGCCCCCTTTACCCTAAACCCCATGAGCCCAAGCGAGCGGCGCATCATCCACTTGGCCTTGAAAGACCGGCCCCAGGTCCGCACCCAGAGTGAAGGTATGGGGCCCGAGCGTAAAGTGGTGATTTCCCCCGCCCAATCTCCCCCACCACGCGCTGGCCGGTAACCCATGCCTCATGACACCACGGGAGGGTTTTCCGCAGCCTGGTCAGCCGCGCCGGAAGGCCACAGCATCCAAACGAGCACGGCCCCTGCGAGGAGGGCGAACGCCAGGCCGTTGCGGAGGAAAAATGTATTTGACTGCGCCAGCAAGTCGATGAGCGGTTCCGCCACCTGCGCACAAAATAGAACCAACAGGTAGGCCAGAATGTTACGGCGAAGGAAGTATGCCACCACCAAGGCCGCTACCAACAGGGGGAGGAAATTCATCACCCAGCCGACGCCGAAGGCGGCAAGAGAGTGCGCGTGGGTAGGTCCCAGTGAAACCAGCACCAGCGCCAACACCAACCACAACCACCACGCCCGCAGTTTCCAGCCCGCGCGGACGATGAAGATGAATATCCCCATCAAAGCCGCATATAGCAGGGTGCGGGTCAGGCTGGAAAGGAAAAGCCCGGCGGCCGGCCACTGAGTGCTGAAGGCCGTGGAGAAAAGCTCGTCTTTAATGGGT